>Ga0307507_10000273_pt1 | contig 101459 bp, 53 predicted proteins | sample 7_EM_MG_FD_207223 | JGI IMG/M metagenome (GOLD analysis project Ga0307507, IMG submission 207223) | Populus trichocarpa ectomycorrhiza microbial communities from riparian zone in the Pacific Northwest, United States - 7_EM | ecosystem: Host-associated > Plants > Roots > Unclassified | place... | reverse complement strand
TGCAAAATTAAAGCAATTATATTAAGAAGCTCTTTTAAGGCGCAATCTATAGCAGTAAAATGTATTAGTATATAATTTAATATAGTAATTTACTTATAGATTATATATATATATATTATAAAGGCCTCCTAATTGCCTAACAATAGCCTCTCTATATAAGCTCTACAATTTCGTTCTGTTTTTAATTTATAGCAACCTTACTCTCTTTCTTTGCTATTTATACGTCCTCCTTATTAATTTCCTTATCCTCTACTACGCCGTAGCTTTCTAGATTATCCAGATTATATATATTTAAGAAGTTATACACCGCCGTTAATGCATATACTAAAAGAACCTATATTGCTAGAGGGAAGTTCTATCTTACTACCTTAAAGTATTAAAATCATGCCTTAAAGACTCTAAAGGTACGCTTAATAACATTTCTTAGTCCTATATAATGTAGATTAAATAGCTCCTTTATATTCTGTGGTTTTATATTCGCCTAAGTTTGTTTATAAAGGTGATATTAAACGCCTCGGTATAGTACTAACGTTATAGAGGTATTTAAGTAACCAACATTAGCAAGATAATATTAACCTTATAGAGCTTTAAAGCCTTTCTTCTTTGCTAAATTAATGACTCTATAGTTATAGGCGGTGCCTTTCTATCTAGCCAGAATGTACACGAAGTTTATATTAAAATTAATAGCAGCCAGAACGTTTTACGTTAATATACCTTTCCTACTATACTAGGGAGCTTGCCGCTTATACCCGCCTTTAATAGTAATTGGTAGATGCGTACCGTTAAGCGCTCTAATACAATTGGCGAAGAATAGATATTGCTTTAGGTTATCCATAATATTATCTAGCGTAGTATTTTTAGGCAGATTGATGAGCTCCTTATATAATTTAACAAGCCTAGGAAGAACTGTATATACTACTCTATATACTAAATTAGCTCTGGCAAAAAGACTATATTAAAGTACATATTGCCTACTCCTTAACTATTAATAGGGTGTACTGCGTTTCCTTATAAACCAATTAGTATAACTAATTATTAGAAAATATTAGTAGGAATATTAATAACTTCTCTGCTACTAATAGAAGCTTCATATTCTTTAAGCCGCTATTAATTTAAAGCTATTTAAGCAACTTTCTAAACACCTCTAGCCGCATCCTCATTAAATTATAGAGCCTCTATAGGTGGCTATAGAGTAATTGCGTTGTCCATAACGTCCCCCACTATATATTAGTGTGTTAAGTATAAACGCCGACTAGTTAGATCTAAACGGCGACAGCAAGAATTAAGAAGAGGACATTATATAGGGCCTACAGTTACTGCAGTAATACCGTCGTCGGTAGGGGTGGTGGCGATAGGGGCATAGTGGGCAATTAGACGGGCGCATAAGCAGAGCTCTAGATTCAACTTAACAATTAACCTAGAAAAAAAAGCTCTAGATTAATCTAACGCCAAGAGCTCAAGTTTAACTACTATATACGGTAAAGCGTGCGAATTTGACGCGGTTGCCGATCTGGAGGAGCTCTAGATTAGAAAGTCGCCAGATTGACCGAACAGTCGCCTCCAGATCAGATTGAGGCTTCAGATCAACTCGGTTCTGAAGCCTCCAGATTCAATCTGGAGCCGCAACCGAACACCCCCTAAAGCGATACACAACTCATTCTGGAACAGTGACGACTCGTTCTTGAATGAGGCAGAAATGTTCCGGAATATCGCGTGTACCGGCATCAGTCGGAACACTACGGACGAATCTACGGACGAATGAGCTCCGCAGATTCCGGAACGCTCAATCGCCTACTGAAGCTATTTCAGCCACATATCGTCAGCCCTGCACTGTTGCTTTGTGAATTGGAGAAGCTGACCTACTTCTTGATATATAAGCTATTAAAATAGATTCACGTCTCTGCATAAATACAACTTCGGAGTTCGGACCACTAGGCTTTACGACTCAGTTCTAGTGTTACCAAAGAAAATAAACCCGACAGAGAATAACGAAGATGAACCAAGGTAAGCAGCTTACTCTTAAATAATTCATTCCAAGCTTTTGAAATTAGAGGCTGGAATTGTGGACTGCTTCGAGCGAACTCTTGGTCTAGTTTGAAGACTTGACTCTTACTGACTTATTTCAAGCTAGCCGGTCGCCGAGTGTAAAGGTTGCTGACTTGCCTGGCTCCCTGCCCTCAGCAAAAATCCCCGATACTGTGAACTGCGTTGCAGTGGCTCAACACTGTTTGGCCTACCTTTCAGAACCGGGACCAAGCCACTTCATAGTAGATGCCATATGGCGCGACATACTCGCGTTCACAGGCAATTTTCGAACATTCTATGGCAGCGATCGAATTATATCAGCCTGGAGACAACATTGCAAAGGGGTATCTACTTTCATTATCCATCCCGAAACAGCCCGAGTGGCCCGATTTGGGCCCTCAATTGCATGGGTAGAAGCCACTTTCGAGTTTGAAGTGTCCTCCGAGCCTGCTAGATCTTGCGCCGGCATCATCTCATTAGTGCCGACTAATGAAGACACCTGGAAGATCTGGATGCTAAGAACGTGGGTGGAAAACTTGCAAGCTTGCACAAACGTTGATGCGTTGCATCCAGGGATCTCTTTGGCGGAGCGCCGGAAGCCTGATCTCAAAGCTGGCGATTTCGAATGCGTTGTTGTGGGAGCTGGCCAGGCAGGCCTTTCAACCGCTGGAAGACTTGAAGCTCTTGGTGTAAATTACATTCTGCTCGAGAGTAACGCCAACATCGGAGATAACTGGAGGAACCGCTTTGACTCCGCAAGATTACACACGCCCCGAAATATGGCACAGCTACCCTTCGAGCGAACCTTCGCTGCGGGAACTCACTCGCAATGGTTGAGCAAGGATGAATTGGCAGATGGATACGAGAATTGGGCTAAGAAATACGGAATTAGAGTGCTAACCTCTACCACGTTGAAGAAAGCGCGTTGGGACAGCCATCTACAGGCCTGGGTTCTTATAGTTTGGTATAATGTGGACAACATCCTAGAAGAGAAGACCATTACAACTCAACATTTGGTCCTCGCTCTCGGAGCCGGATCTCAAGTACCTCGCATGCCTTCAATACCTGATCGTTCAGCTTACTCAGGGGAAATCTTGCACTCTGTGACTTATAGATCCAGCGAAAAATGGAAGGGGAAGCATGCTATTGTTTTGGGCACTGGCAATACAGCACACGATGTAGTCGAAGATATGTTATCAGCCAGTCTCGCTTCCATCACAATGGTGCAGCGGAATCCAACCCTTATTATTCCACAAGACCATCTGGTGCCCCTACTCGAACATCTTCACAACGATACGATCCCAATAGAACTTGGAGACCGCCTTGATATGACTATGCCTACGCGTATTACCTCCGCCCTTGCAAAGCTCGGTCTCGCTGTTGCGGCTGCTCGCGAGTCACACCGCTATGATGACCTCGAACGAGCTGGATTCAAGCTCGACCGAAATGGCGATATAATCGAGGCTCTCTATGTTCGTCTTGGTGGTCACTATCTCGATAAGGGGGTGTCACACGAAATTGCAGCTGGGAAGGTGCGAATAAAGTCAGATGCTCAACCAGTGTCATTTACCTCAACCGGTCTGCTTTTCTCCGACGGGGAGGCTATTGATGCAGATGTGGTTGTGTTCTGCACGGGGTTCGTGGGTAATATGCGAGAGATCGCGGCAGAAATGATTGGTGGGGAGGCCACCGACCACCTGGAAGATTTTTGGGGGCTTGATATGGAGGGGGAGGTACGAGGCGCGTATAAACCTCTAGGCTACCCGGGACTCTGGTTCATGGGCGGAGACTGTTCAATGGCAAGATTCTACTCCAGGTTTGTCGCTCTGCAGGTCAAGGCGTGCTTAAAGGGGCAGCCATTCAAGTCCTATTGAAAATGTTATTTTTTTAAAAAAAATAATCACCCCATTAACTTCCTCGCTCTCAATAATTGTGCTTCAAAATCCTTATGCCAGAGCCACTCAAATCGAGCACTAATATTAGCCTGCAATCTTGAACAGTCGTCTCCAACGTCGTCTTTCATAAATTCGTACGCCAAACCGGACAGCATCAAAAGCTCGAAACGCCTTTTCGAGTTCCGTTTGATCTCTGATAGCGCCAGCTAAGCTGCTTAATAAAAACACATCTTCCATGGCTATGGCTGCGCCAGCGCCGATGTGAGGCGTACTAGCGTGAGCGCTGTCCCCCAGCAAGCACACGGTGCCTTCGTAGTATTTTGCCGAATGCTGGAGATCAAATGAAGCCCATTTCTCTTGGGCCAAAGAATGTGAAAGAAGATCTGTAACGGCAGGATGCTAGCCCTCGAAGTCTCGAAGCATCTCATCCTTCGTGGAGGGGACTACCCATTGACCATCCTCCCATGTAGCCCCGTTCTTGCGACGAACGGCTACAATGTTGGTGAATTCCCTATGCTCAACTGGATATGTAATGATGTAACCTCCATATCCGCAGTAGAGCTGGCCGTTACACGCAAATTCTTCTCCGAGCGCATTGAGTGCTGCATCTCTGGGAATCAAGGCTCTGTAGGCATATTCTCCAGAATTTTGGATTGATACTGTTCCCCAAGATTGTTTCTCCAGTCCTGCCCCCAATGCCATCACATCCAACTGTGGCACTAGCTGTGGCAATGGATCCGTCGCTGAAATGGAGCCGAACGTCGTTAACACCCGATTCCTCGCCCGGCAATTCACCAACGCTGACAAGAGCTTTACCGAACGAAACTATTCCCACCAGGACCACTTGGATAAGCTCATCCAAAACCTTGGCCCTACGTATACAGCTCCGCATGCGTGTCCCGGTCCATTTATCCATCTCCTGGTCATCCTCCATGTGCATTATAAGATCTCCACAACTCTTCCCGTTTCCGTTGCGAGAGTCCATCCCATATCGCAAGAAGAGGGAAGTATGCTGGCGTTTGGATCTTCGCTAAAAGTTGCATGTTTCTTGTAGCCGCGGAGAATGGACTCGTCGATCAGACCCAAAGCCCGAACGGAATTAGGACCAAAAGCAACACCCGCGCCAATCTCGGGGAATGTAGCTGCAGCTTCGTATATGTGGACGTCAATACCATGCCTGATAAGACCTATAGCGAGAGCTAAGCCACCGAGTCCTCCGCCTACGATGGCGATGCGGAACGGCTTGCGGGAGTGGGAGTTCTCGATCGCGTTCATTACGCTTGTTCAACTTGATAGTATAAAGATATCTGCTTTGAAGAGGCTGGGATGTTCATGTGTTTTCCCGAATTTACGGTTGCAGATTCTGGTCAAATAAGGCCCACCCTGCTTTACCTCAGCAAGCTCAGACCATAGAATCAATTAGCGGACATACGTATATCCGCAAGCGGATATCGCTAACCTTTTTTGTCAAAAAGTTGATTCTATGGTCTGAGAGACTTTTCCAAGGTTTCTTAAGCGATGCGACTTGTTTTGTATGTAGAGCAGTCACCTTCTTCAACGAAATTGATCTACCCTCCCATAACAGCTATTATCTTAGAAATACCGTTAAATTAATCCGCAGAAGCAGCTCTATAATCAATCAATATATCTACCCCATTAGCCCCCGCGATGTCAAGCAGAAAGCGCCGCCGAACGGGTAATATATTAACAATTAAATTGCCCACCCCCTCTAACATGCGGAACGTTGGTCCCCCAACGCAAATTTTGACCCGAGTGTAATAAGCCAATTAGTTAACCCAAAGCTTTAATTTAGAGCTTTATTATATAAACTTTAATTAATATATATAGAGATGAGGTTTTCCAGGGGGAGACCCCCTGGGACCCCCCTATATAGAGCTTTTGCTTAATTTAGAAGTAGTAGTAAGATTAAGGCGCCTTAGTTACTGCTAGGTAAGGATCTACTGTAGTAACCGAGGCGCCCTACTTAAGCCGGGCCTAAAGAATATATTGGTCACGAATATAGCACATATTTGGACTGTAGAGCTTTAATGCAGAGCCCTCTACGTAGGATATAATATAGTAGATTATGATTCCAATTTAAAGCTTTATATACTAAATATTTTTAATGCCTAATAACTATTAACCACGTCATTGCCCACCTAGTTCGGACGTACGACGATATAATAGCTTAGCGACGACACAATAGCTTAGCGCCGAGTAATGGGAGGGAGGAGAGGGAGGGGAGGAGATTGGGGGTAGCTCGGCCACTGCAAGAAGGTTGTGATATTGGTATAGTGTTAAACTTTAAAAATTGTGTCCTGGGAGCTTAATCGACGACCCCTATATAAAACGTCAACAACGTTTAATTGTAGAGCTTTAAACCGGTAGATCTCTTAGGAATGCCTATTATAAGTAGCTCCAAGTGCGAAATCTAGAATATTTAGTAGTGGTGTGAGTATAGAATAGGGTATATATTTGCGTTCCCAAATGTCGTTACGTGACGCAATTTTTAGGTAACGAAAACCAGCTATTAACGTTGCTCGACTAACACCTACTAGAGGTTCCTCCGTTCTTCCTATCTTCTCTCTCGCCTATCTCCTTGTCCGATGCTGTCCATATTGCTACGTCAACTAATAGATCCCTTAGTAGGGACTAAGGAGTATTAGAGCACCTCTAGCTCTTATAAGGAAGAAGAAAAGAAGAGAGGAAGGTATAAAGGAGGGAGTATTTATAGACGGGAGGAAGCCTGCAAGCACAGGAGATTAGGCAGCCATAATATAGCCATTGACGTTGCTTAACTAACACCTACTAGAGGCTCCTCCGTCCTTCCTATCTTCTCTCTCGCCCGTTTCCTTATCCAATGCTGTCTATATCGCCACGTTAACTAATAGGTCCCTTAGTAGGGACTAAGGAGGAGTATTAGAGCACCACCAGCTCTTATAAAGAAGAAGAAAGGAAGAGAGGAAGGTATAAAAGGAGTATTTATAGACGGGAGGAGGCCCTGTAAGCACATAATTTGGTAAATACTAATAGCACGAGATTCTTGTATAAGATGGGCTTAATTGCTTACTAAAATATAGGGTGTCTCTATCACTGCAATAGCTACTGCAGTGGTAAAGACGCCTTAAATATTTAATATAACCGACTACTGAGGCTGTTAATAAGTGGAAGGTAGGCTACCGATATAGTGCGAACAATGTAGTTATTAATATCATTTATGGCCTGTTTTTGCTTCTAGTGTACGCGTAGATCGTCCTTGTATTTAGCGTAGAGCTAGTTATAGGTAGTGAGCTAGTTTAGGTCTAGCTTTGCTATCAATATAGCCATAGGTAGTATGTCCCTTGGTATAGACCGACTTAGTAGTTCTAGCTTTAGAAGATTTAGAAGATCGTCTTTCTTCTTAGATGGGTTGATATACTACTATACCTTATTAGTTTTGGCTGTGTCTTGGATAATAAAGAACTATTAAATCTAATTGGATGGCTTATTAAGAATAAGGTTAATTTTTAATTTAGTAAGGGTTATTATTTTTAGAATTTAACAGATTAGGAAGGGTCCAGGTTAGGGTCTAGCTAGCGTCTTAGTAGAACCTTATTTGGACGTTAATTTGATTTGTTAGTTTGGATTACCAAAATCCAAAATTTTGTTATAGGGAGCGCGATTAATAACCCCTACTAACAGCTCTAACCATGTCTAATTTTTAATTTATAAATCAGCAGATCTATAGGTAACAGTTATTGCAAGCAGCTCCAGGTGCGGTATATATAAAATCTTAACTGTAGGGTAGAGAAGTCGTGGCTGCTAATATACGGTCCTAAGTAGCATATATTCTCGGAGGTCACGTGACTCCTTATATAAGCGACATTTCCGCCCTTTAAAAAAAACTTGAAAAATTCCAAAAATCGATTAACGCTACAGACAGCAGCAATATTAATCTAGCAAGACTGCCAATTCTCCCTATACACTATTGTATGTATATCTAACAGCTCCAGAAGCGGTAAGAAGGTAGGACAGATAGGGGGGTTAAAATTTAGAAAATTGGATTTTGTGGTTAAGCTGTTTAAAAATTAGGAAATTAAGACGAATGCTATATTCTCCGCTTACCTCCGAGCCAGTACATGATTTCCTATTTAGGAAAAGTCGTTTACGAGTAGTTGCTGCTGCCTCCGTATAAAATCTTCTTATTGTGCCTCTTTGGTCTTACTCGTAGATAACTAAAATCGTTCTATATTAAACCCATGTTTAAATATAAGCCCTAAAAGCTTCTTAACTCGTAAGATTGCTATATAGGTTAGCCCAGCTGTCTTATCCTTTTCCTTAACATCTAGAACCACCTAGTTAAGTATTAGGCCCTGGCTTTTATGTATGGTAAGAGCAAAAGCTAGAGTGATTGGAAATTAACGCTATAAGCAAGAGCCTCTTATACCCTCCCACTTACAAAGCACAAAAAATATAGGGACGACTTTCTTACCATCTTGCTAAGTGAATAGGGCAGGTCCGTTGTACCTATCTACTATAATTAGTAGTGACTGAGGCTGATCCTTTTTAATATCCGCGTGTCCCTTCTATACGACATCTTTAACTGTACCAGTAGTACTGTTTACTAAGCCCAGTTTAACCCAGATATTCTATATTAGTATTACTTTCGCGCCAATATATAGGGCTAGATTCTCTATAGTATTGCACTAATTAGGAGTAACTTTTTGCGTACCTATACTAGTGTTAACTGACTTAATAACTACCACTGGCTATAAAAGGTCGCAAAGCCGAATAGTGTTATACTTACCTATAGTAGCGCGCGTGCTATATAGCCGAATTGCGTTATCGAAGCTCGCAACCTTATTAGTGGATAGGCCTTGCTTACACCTAGTTAAAAGAAGCTTCTAGGTCGAATCACTTATAGAATTACTACGTAGCTCCGCAAGGGCTGTCCTAAATACAGAGCTCTTAACGTTATCACCACCCTACCGCATAACTTGATCTAGGACAGCTGTTCGGTCAATCGCCTTATAGGCTCCCTTTCCATGGCTAGCGAGCTCTGACGGCCTAGTGGGTAGATTACTATATAAGGCCGCCTAACCTACAGGGGGAAGCTAATGGAAATTGCCTACTAGCAAGATGTTTAAGCCTCCGAAGTAGTTGTTGTTATATATAGGGTAGATCTAACGGAGGCGGCGATCGATCTAGGCCAGATATACTTGCCCAATTATAGATTTCTTATTAAGGACGAGATAGTAAATATCCTTAAAAGCTTGCTATAGAGGTATAAGACTGGCAGCAGGCAATTTCTTAAATGGGCGATTTACTGGCAACCTTAATAGATCATATATAGTTCTACTATTAATATTAAAGGCAGCTACCCTAGTAGGGGCCGCTTGAGCTAATGGTATCGGCTTGCTATTAGCCCTTGCCATATTACAGAGCGTAGTAGAGAGGACAGTAATAAGATATAATTTGCCGGTTCCTACCTCTCTATTAATGTTAATCCGCAGTAGGGGGGGGCCAAGGCCCGCTTGGATCTGCCTATAGTAATTAACTACAATATTATAGATATAACGCTGACCTGGTTGTAAGGAGGATAGAGTTGCTGTTTGGAATAGGTGGCTTTATAGTAGAGGCTGTAGCCGTGCTTCCTGCCAATAAGTCCTCTTATTAAGCTGCGGGTACGTACCCTAATGCGTACTCTAGTCGTAGTTATAATCAAGCTCCCTATTACCAAGCCTGTTAGGATCCTTAATTTTAACTCTATTAGTATTTTGAACGCGGGCATATAGGGCCTTAAAGGACTGGTATAGCTCCAAGTTGTCTGCAAAACTGCTATTAAACTTATTAATATTATTAGCAGTTTCGTGGCCTTCCTCTAGTTTCCGATTATAGAAGTAGTTAGGTGGGTGCTAATAAGAGTTAACGCAAGCCTAATAAGAAGCCATATAATTAGGGGCCCCAAATCCATTAGTATAAGTAGCCACTTCCTTATACTCCCTCTACGGGTGATAAAGAATGAGCTTTATACGGCAGAACTTAGGATACTGTGGATAGGAACAATCGCCGTTATATTACGGAAAGTATGATATAACTCAAGGCCTTGCTCTTGGCCAACGCTTATAAGTAGAGTGATTAAAATGGAGTAGAAAATTAAGGAAAGTAACGTCCTCTACCCCATCTAGGCAGCGCTTATATTTCTTATAGTTAGACAGTCCGCACCCTCTTAGTTGCCTATTATTAAGCTTATACGTAGCGCTTTAATCGTCCTCCTAGTAGTAGTCTAAAGTTACTACATTCCTAGAGCCTTCGCAAAGGGGAATATTAAGAAGTAGATAGTATACCTCCTACGCTAACTAATTACGTTTAGCAATAAGCTTGTTTATAAACCTGGCCACGACCAAACTAAAGGCATAAAGGCTATTAGCGTGCGGCTGTACTAATTAGAGTAACTTTTGGTAGGAAGTTAACTTCTTCTCTTCCTTACTGCAATATTTGCCTATATAGTTAACTATTACTAATATACTCGTAGTAGGTGACATATTAATATTCGCCATCCACGCTAATATTATAGCTGTATTATAACCATTAAAAAGCTTATCGTTACGCTACGGACAGAACGTCCAGTAATATAGATTTTAATCCTTTAATACAGCGGCCTTATTGCGGAGAGAGCATGGAAAATAGAAGCGGCACTCCTTTACTCTAGTAGAGATTTTCTTTAATCTTAAGCAGTAAGATTTGGTGCAATTACGGTACCATTAAAATCGATTAAGGTAGGTAGTAAGAAGCTTACTAGTATTAAGCTGTTCTTTATAGCTAAGAGCAGAAGGATATTGGAGATTAGGAGGCCTAGATTAATCAGGATTAATTATAGATATAAAAGTAGCCTAGTACTTAACAAAAGCCGCCCTTAAGTTATTAGCTAACGGATCTGGCCTTAGGGCTGTTAAACTCCATAAGAAGCCATATATATAGCCACTACCTTATACCTACCACTTATATCGAGACCAAAAGTCAGTGCCATCAAATAGGCCTATAAGTACGTGTGTAACGGAACCTTGTAGCAGGAACTATGGTGGGTTCTATTAATAGGCTGGGTATATAGGTACGACAAATTAACAACGTAATAACAACTGGTGGAGTGGTTGCCTAACAGATTAACTCTAATTATATTCTGAGATTTACTACAAGGAGAGAACTATCTATGGTAGGGACTGAGGTCCTTTAAATACACAACCGTACTCCTAAGAAATCCTCTCTTGTACGTGAGGTACGTGTTATACGTGTTATATATGGCGTATACTACGTACTCCTTGTATACTGCGTACAACGTTATATAACTTGCTTACCATTCCTCGTTATATGGTTCCACCGGTTTCATCCTGGACCGTGCCTATATTAACTAACTAGCTTCCTGCAACTCTTCTCCAAGTAGTTATAACATTGTACTTAAAGTGTCCGTAATACTATCTCCCTCCTCTCTATCTTTGTCCTTGAAGATTTCTAATATCTCTAAGTTGTTTACTAGAGGTGTAATATCCGTCTGATTAATCTGGTTAATATCTGTACTTATTATGCCTAAAGCTTCTTCTTTCTTGCAAGTGTAGCGCTGTGCTTGCACCGTGGCTGCCATACTGTTGCTTAGTAAGATAATGTTGTCTCCATATTCTCGTTGCGCGAAAGCGGGGTTAGTATGTGTCGCGTTAGCGAGTCCTTTGTCCCAATAACCCTTGTCTTGCTCGGAGTGTACTAAAGCAAACGTTTAATTGTTCTGCGATGTTCACTCTGTTTCTAACGCTGAGTGTATGCGTCTTATAACTCTTAACAGTCTTCAAGTTCCCTGAGTAACTTGTTATAGGGTCTCGTGTTTAATCTACCACTATAAAGCTTAACGGTGAGCTCTTAAGCGCCTTAGACAAGCTTTATTATTCGCAGGAAGTAGAGCAGGAGGCTATAGCTGCTTAACAGCGTGCCCTTAAAGCCCGTTTATTGGCCTCTGCCCATCTTCTTTGTCTTAAACGTGTCCGTGAGAAGGTCCGTTTTAAGAAGTAGAAACTTGTTTAATAGGGTTTGTCTAAGCTAGGTAATAAAAGGACTAGCTCTCCTCCTATAAGGGAAATAACTCCAAGTAGCTTAGCAGTTGCTCCTCTTAGGTCCCCCTTAGGTGACTTATTTTTTAGCAATTCTTTCTTGTTAATACTACCTGACCTGCTTTCTTTTAATACTCCTATACCTTTCCTATAGCGTTCTTTAGGTTGCTTAGTGGTTCCTAGATAGTCTTACTATAGCCTATCCACTTTACTTTATACTATATTTCGTTATCTACGTTCTTATAACTAATGATCTTTAAAACTTGCTATTTATCTTCCTCCTGTCCTCTATATATATCTGCCTTATAGACTGGTGGCTTAATATTCCCATATACTGGCTCTAGCATTGCGATATGCTATATAGGGTAGATTTTTATTTTGGCTAGTAGGTTTAACTTATATATAACTAATAAAATTCTTTACTTAACTTTAAAAGGTCCTAGTCTAACATAGTCTAACTTCTTGCTTAGTTATTAACTCTTGAAATTTTTATATAGTAGCTATACTCTATCCCCCTCCTTAAGATCTGGTCCCTTAAATCTCCTAGTATTATAGTACCTTTTTATTTGTTCTTATACTAGTTTAGCTGTTTCTTTAAGGTCTATATAAAGATTTATTAACATCTCCATTCTTTATTTAGCTATGCTACTCGTCTTTTTTGCTTAATATAGCGATAATGATGTTCTTAGCTCGTACCCGTAATTTGCCTTAAATGGTAATATCCCCATTTCTTCTTGTGGTGTTATATTATATGCAAACTATATAACTGGTAGTAATAATACCTAATTATTCTATACGTGATTAATATAATGCCTTAGATACTGCTCTAGTGTCTAGTTTAGTCTTTCCGTTTATCCATCTATTTGCGGATAATACGCTATAGATATTGCTACACAAACCCCTTATTCTGCTAGAAATACTTCCTAAAATGCTGCTATAAATCTTGGATCTCTATCTAATATAATCTTGTCTAGTGCTCTATATCTTGCGAATACTTCTTTTATATAGATTCTAGCGATATCTTCTACTAATATCTCTTTAGTGTATGCTATAAAGTATCCCTACTTTGTTAGCTTATCTACTATTACTAAAATCGCGTTATAATCTTGTCCTGTAATAGGATCTTTTAACTTTAGTAACTTAACAATAAAGTCCTATAATATAACTTCCTATGGTCTTCCTGGTGTCTTAATAGGTTATAGCCCTCTATACGGCTTATGCCTTGTTAGTTTGTTCCTTTGGCAATCTAGATATTTCTTTATAACTTGTCTTGCTAGTCCCTAGATTCCTTAAATAATATACTCTTTTTAAAGTCTTAACACTAATCCTATAGCTCTATTATGTCCTTATGTTATTCCCTTATAGAATTCCTTAATAAATTCTTCTGCAATAGACTTAGGTATATATATTGCTTCTCTGTTTATATATTGCTCTAAGTCTAGATCCTCTTTCTATGCTTTTTAGATTTTTTATATTTACTTACTTTCCGGTAATTTATGGATCTGACTTTTCTTAGTTGCTATAATCTTTAGATAATTATACCTAATTAATCTGTCTTAATTCTTTCGCAATAAAGCTTCTAATAGCTTTTTACTGTTCTATAGTTTAGCTTTTCTACTTAGAGCGTCTGCTTATGTATTATCTGTACCCTTGGTATACTAAATCTTAAAATGGTATTCTATAAGTATTTCCGCCCATCTAACCTGTCTTTGGTTGAGTTCCTTTGTTATTAGGAATCCTGTAAGGTTCTTATAGTCCGTCTTAACTATAAATGGTTTCTCTATACCTTGTAAGAATGCTTTCTATTTCTTAAGTGCTGTAACTATACCTAATAACTCCTTGTTATAGATGTTATAGTTTAACTCTAGTGGTATCATCTTCTAACTATAGTATGCTACTAGGTGCTATCCATCTTAATATTTCTATAGGAAGTACGCTCCTAGTGTAAAGTCTAATACATCCGTTTTTATAACCGTCTCTAAACCTGGTTAATAGATCTTAAGAACTGGCTCCTAGGTAAATAACTCTTTAACTCTTTTAAATAGTTCTTATTATTTCTTTCCCTATGTCCACAGTTCTTCTTTCTTTATTAACCGTGTAAATGGCTTAATATTCTATAACTACTGCGCTATAAACCTTCTATAGTAATTGCAAAACCCTAGGAACGATTTTAACTGTGTAATGTTCTCTAGTTCTTGCCAATTTACTATAGCCTTGATTTTCTTTAGATCTATACTAAGTTAGCCTAGTTTAATAATAAATCTAACAAAATTGGTCTTTCTGGTAAAGAACTTGTATTTTTTAATTGCTATTAGCATCTGTTCTTCCTATAGTCTCTTTAAGACCCATTTGATGTGTTCTCTGTGTTCTTCCTTACTCTCTAAGTAGATAATAATGTTGTTAAGGTATGCTATAATAAATTCATCTAGGTGTTCTCCTAATATACTATTAATTCGCTTCTAGAACGTTGCTGGTGTGTTTATAAGCCCAAACTATATAACTAATGGCTTATATAGTCCTTCCTTTGACCTAAAGGCTGCCTTTTATTTGTCGCCTTCCTTGATTCTAATCTGGTGGTACGCCCATCTTAGATCTATCTTTATAAAGATCTTTACGTTGCCTATCCTATCTTGGATTTCGCTAATTAAGGGTAAAGGATACCTATCCTTCTTAGTAATGCTGTTTAACTATCTATAGTCTATACACATCCTAAGTTTTCCGTTTTTCTTTGGAATAAATAGTACTGGATATTCTGCTAATAACTGTAACGGTTTAATATATCCCTTTTATAAGTTCTTCTAGATAAACTCCTTAAGCGCTACTAACTCTATTTCAGTAAGCTTGTAAATTGGAAAGAACTTTAGACTTATTCCCTCTTTTAATTCTATTTTATAGTCCTAAGCTGTATACTCTAACAGCTTCTTACTCTTTGGTAACCATAACTTTTTTCTATACTTGTGGTATCTTTTTGGTATATAACTTAAGCCTTGCTTAGTCTCTTTGTATATCGCTCTGACTTGGTACTATACCAACTTAGTTTGCTGTCGCACTTTACATTATCATGTATTTTTAATATTAACTTAACCTGTAACCCAATTGATCTTTAGATTGTACTCCTATAACTAAGGCATTTCTAGTATCGCCTCGTCCTGTCCTAATAGTAGGATATTAAAAGACAATCTAACTGGTCTCCCTTTAATAGTTATCTAAATAGGTCCTGTTTTAAGATTAATAATGCCTTCTTTATAGGCTATCTAATCTCCTGAAATTATTATAAGTGGATATAGGTGTTCCTTCTGTCTATATAGTAACCCTATTCTCTCTACTGCCTTTAGTAATATGTAGTTCCTAGTTACTCCACTATTTACTAACGCTTTAAACTGCTAATCTTGCCACTTAGCTCTTAAATTTAGGTATTATTCTTAAATTCCTTTAAGGGTCTAAGGCTCTAACACTAGTTCCCTTTGGTTCTATACGCCTCCCCTTTTTCTAACTATTGGCCGCTCGATCCCGCTTATACTTGGTCTACTTTTGGCTAATACTTAGTTTATTTCTTTTTCTTTATATACCATAGATAAGTATTCTCTGGACACTCCCACCACTATTATCCGTCTAGGTATTCTTCCATAAGGAATCTTCTTAGTTAAAGTGTTAAGTCCCCTTAACCTTGCACTTCTACTAGGTGCCAACTATGTATATACTTAGTGTTTCTAAACCGCTTTTCCTCTGGTGCCTAATATATCCTTAATAGGTACTTCCGGTTCTTATCTTTAGGTGCTCTATGCATGTTATATGTGTCATCCACACAAGCTATCCACGATAGTATATAATACGCTATATATTTTAGGTTAACTCTTGGTTTATCTTTATCCTTAAGTTTAAACCTATACCTAGTTAACCTAACTACTAGTATCTCTACTGCAGGTACTAAGATTTGTTGCTTACTTCTCTAGTCCCTAGACCTCTCTTCTAGGTTCCTTAACATTATAATTAATACTCCTTTAATATAACTTATACGCTTTTCCAGAATGGGTTGGTCTTGGACAACTTTTTTATCTAGCCATATATAAAAGTCTTCCTATTCATTACTGTGTTATTGCCTATACCACTTTCCATATAACTGGTTTAGTGTGTATAGTCTATCCGTTAGAAAGTACCTTGTTATTGCTATATTATAATATCCTTTAGTATGTCTTTCTTTAAACCTAGTTGGAATATCTAGATCCTTTTCTTGTTCCAGTTTGTCCAACTACTTTACCCTAGGTGTTCCTGCACTCGGCCTATTAGTAACTCTTTATATAGGTGCTCTGTCGTTTATACGACCTAGTATAGCTAATCTCTTGTTTAGCTTTTGCTCCTACTATGCGATAATTCTTATTCTAAACTTATCTATAGTTTCTTATTTTCTGCGTCTTGCAGCTAGATCCTTGTAGTTGTCTTGCTTTTTAATCCTAGTATTAACTTTTCGATCTTTAGGCTAAATACTGCGTTTACCTAGAATTGCTAACGTTCTTATTTGTTCCCCAAACTTGTAATTCTTAAACTTGCGTCCTATACTTATTTGTTTGTTACTAAACTAAGTTACTACCCTTTCCCATCGGTTTTCATCTGTTATGGGTTCTTAGGTGTGTCTTATCTCGTCTTAAAAGTCTTAAGCTTCTTATATCTCTTCTTAAGAATCTTAAGCCTGTGGCCTTTTGCCTTTATTAAGTAATAAGCTAGCACTAGTAGTTGTCTGCTTGCTTAGTTTCTTTTAAACGTTACTCCTATTATCTTATAAAGCGATGGAAATTGTATCTAATGGTGTTATAACATCCGTTACTGAACCTCGTTTAGTAATGGTCTTAGTCTCTGCTTCTATTACGTTACCGAGGTTTAAGTGCTCCTAGTTAGCCTCTTTTTTATCCTCGTTGCTGTTAATTAATAAGTACTCCAACTCTATTGTTAATACTACTAATCTTTATCTATATGTTGCTGTAACATCTTAATCTAGCTTATAGAGTCGATTTTGTTCTTTATCTAACTCTCTGGTTCCTTAAAGTCCTTTTAACTTTGGCTCCTATAGCTAATAGCTTGCGCCGTACTTAGCGTCCTTATGAATTTAGTATACGTTGTTGTAATAATACGCAAAACTATTAATTGAACACTCTTTTATTTCTCGCAGTGTACCGTTGTCCCTTTGTATATACATGCCGTCTGCTGGTCTGGTTCCCTTTACTGCATAGTTACTCTAACCACCTTTATAGTCTCTGGCAAAATAACCCTGTTTTCCGCAATTTATATAAGCTCTATCTTTAAACTATCTTTCTTACTATGGAGTCCGCCTAAACGTCTTCTACTACTGAGATCCCTGGTTTGGCCTCTGCTCCTTAGTCCTATAATTACTTAATTCTTAACCTTTAGGTTTCTATAGTTTCTTTTCCCACTTTTAGGTTTCTTTAGTACCGCTTAGGTTTATTAGCTCTGCGCTATTCTATAGTTTTTAACTCTATGTCTGTTATTGCGTACTCTACGCCTTATATAACTGTGGAACTCTGTCTTGCCCTCTCTTAGCTTATTCCCTTTAATAGATTCTGTTATTAATCTTTATTAACTAATCTATTAACTCTCTTAGAGTATCCGCATCTTCTATTAGGATAATTGCGTCCTAGACTTTAGCCTTAAGTCCCTATTTATATTATGCTATAAGCGCCCTATCGTTCCACTTAACCTATATGGCTAGTGTTTAAAACTATGTTGTATACTTAATTGCTGAAGTGCGTTATACTAAGTTCTAAAGCTTTTATTCTGCTGTGGTTATAGCTTCCGGGTCTTTAAATATCTGCGTTAGTTGCTCTACAAACCCGTTCTAACTGGTAAATATATACCGTACATCCTGGTTAGTAGTTGTTATGCTATTAGCCTATATTTCTGTAAGATACGGCTTAAACCACTTAAGTGCCCTCCCTATTAGGAATAATCCTGCGTAGGCTACTTAATCTAATAATATTGCTAACTTCACTCCTTCTTGTACTACCTTAAAGTGTATCTACGTAAGGAATCCCTTAAGCTTTAACTTCTCTCCTAAGAATTATTTAATTGAAGGTAACTTAATCTTTGCTGCTCCAATTCTATTAATACGTTCTTTAAGTATCCTATTATTATCTTATAAGTAATTAACCATTTCCTATAACTAACCTTGCGTAACCACTTAAGAATCCCCCTCGTCTATATTGGTATCACCTAGCCCTGAGGTTGTGGCTCCCGTTGACGCCGTTATAACTAGTGCTGCTCTTGGTGGTATATTGTTCGAGTTTATTCCAATACTATAACCTTGGTAGTGAATGTGTAACGGAACCTTATAGTAGGAACTACGGTGGGTTCTATTAATGGGCTAGGTATATAGGTATAACAAATTAACAACATAATAATAACTGGTGGAGTAGTTGCCTAATAGATTAACTCTAATTGTATTCTAAGATTTACTATAAGGAGAGAACTATCTACGGTAGGGATTAAGGTCCTTTAAATATACAACCATACTCCTAAGAAATCCTCTCTTGTACGTAAGGTACGTGTTATACGTATTATACGTGGCGTATACTACGTACTCCTTATATACTGCGTACAACATTATATGACTCGCTTACCATTCCTTGTTATATGGTTCCACCGGTTCCATCCTAGACCGTGCCTATATTAACCAACTAGCTTCCTGCGACTCTTCTCCAAGTAGTTATAACATTGTACTTAAAGCGTCTGTAATAATATGCTTCCTGAACAGATTAAAGCGGCGATACAGCCAGTAAGCAGCAATATATAGATTATTGTTAAGATTTTAAGAAGCAATCTAGTAGCGCTAAGCCTTATTAGCAGCCTTATATTCGCCAAATAGAGGTATATAAGAGTGTAGATTATGCCAATATAGATCAGCAGCGCTAAGTATAAAGAATAGAGACCCGCTCTTAATATTCTTAGTATAAGCTATAAGCTTATTTCTCTTCTGCCTCTAGTAAGGTCTAGTGCCCTTAAGGTTCCGTGCATACCGTATAATCTTATTCAGCAACTGGCCACCCCTATTACTATTTATAAGATTACTAAGCTTATTTAAAGATAGACCATTCTCATCTAATCAGCCGTAAAGGAAGCGGGTAGCGTTAAGGGCTTACTCTCTTATAATCCGATTGAATATATAGTAGCGAAATAAGGGGTAGCGGCTAAACCAACTGTCCTAATACTTAAGCATATGCTTGGCGTACGCAGCTAGGGTAACCGTACGGCTTTATAGCATGTTAAAATCGGCTTTGCCATAAGGAAACAGAGTAGGAAAGGCGCTGCGTATAATAAAGCTAGCTAATCGCTTAGAGAGAGGTATCTATTATATAGTGGGAACCTCTAGGCCCGCTTATAGGTTTTATTAGTGTTAAACCTCGCAACCTAAAAGCTCTAATTTATTAAAGTTAGGTATTAAATTAGGAACTAAAGTATCCAGTACGTCGTTATTAAATTCACCGTCCAGTATATTACTGCCAAGCTCGGCAGGCAGAGGATTAATAGCAGGAGGACGTTATATAGGAGTAGTAGGGTAAGCTATTAGGCCACTAGAATTAGACTTTAACTTATTAATATAAGGTAGCTAATCTAATATAGAGCCATTTTTAGGTAAGCTGGTAAGCCAAGTGCTACATATTTTAACGTCGCGATAATTAGGATGATTGGCCTTTAGAAAGTAAAGCTACTATACTATAGCAGAGCGCCTTATAGTATACCGCTTAGTAAACCGCTGACCTAGGTATTCGCTACCCTCTACTGCCGCAGGCCTCACGACCAGTATATCGAGTTTAGTAGGTAGCCGTGGTAGCTGCCTCTAAGTCTTTAGTGTGTTCTAGCCAAAGCAGCAGACGTGGCCAGTATAGCAATGTTGCTAGCCGCGTACACGCACGACTTACAGATAAACGTATACGCGCGCAATTAGAAGCTCCTCTACCGCGGTAAGTATAGGTAGGAAGCTAGGAACAGGCCCTAGATTAAGCCCATTGCTTTTACTAAACAGGGGAGGAAGGGTTAGATATTTAAGGCTATCGGCGTCCTTAATGTAGGCTTTACATACACCTATATTGTCACCCTCTATAGCTAGGCCTATTTGGAACCACCGCTCCTTATAACAACTACACGTCTCTATACATTCAGCCTATAGTATACTCCTAAACTTCTTAATTCGCTCCCAATCAACAGCCGAAACGGGTAGTAATATAGCCGTAGTCGGAGCTTGCCGCGAGAAAGGTGGTATTGGTAGTAGGGTAGGTATTAGTGGTAGAGCAGGCATAGGAGCTAGTTCCGGCAAGGACGTATTTAGGCCATCTAGGGTGCTTCTTCTGCTGCATAGAGCTTCATCTATAGTATATAGCGGAGGAGTAGGCGAGTGAGCTTTACCCCACTAATTAAGAATGCGGTGCTCCCGTTATATTGCCCTAATTGTCTTCTACTATTAAGCTATTTTAGGGGTATCTTGACTGTTCTGGCCGTGAGGTAAGAAGACGTCCTTAGTATCAGTTTTAGGTAAAGCATTTTGCTGGCGCTTTATAGGACAAGTCTTAGTAGAACTAAGCTCTGCTTTCTGCCTATTTAAATCATATTTAGAGCCCTAGGAAAGTAAGTAAAAGTAGAAAAAATATATAGGAAAAACGCGCCTTTAACCAACACAATTAACATTGCTTTAAAAGCTTAGTAGATGGGCCATTTTTAATAAAATTAATACGGGGTTGTATTGAACAGCACTTACTGCACTTAATTAGAACAGGTTTTACTATAGTTAAGACACGTATAGTAGTATTAATAGAGATATTAACAAAAAGGATAATTTGTTAATAGTGAGATCTTAAATATTTTAATATTCGTCACGTGTATTCTACAGGTAGATACCGCCCGCGGTTTTTTTTTGGACCAATTAAAAGCCGGCTTGGCAAGGGTTTAAAATCCAGGACCCGAAAATATAGACCACTTATACCTCGGGTCAAAAATCCAGGACCCGAAAATATAGACCACTCGTACCTCGGGTCAATAAACATAATATTAGTTAACCGGCGGACGCCTATCTAAACACCAACTGGAGTATCCACCGAGCGGATATCACGCCCGGTAACAAAGGAAGAGAAGGTTGGAGTTATTTTAGAGCATTTACGGGACTGGCGATGGTCCTTTGGTGACCTTTCTTTGGTGTGGCTACAGCTTAATACTAATAAAAGAGAAGGCGTAAAAACAGATAAGGTGCAAAAAAAGAAGGCCAAAAAGAAGAGGGTAAAGAGGCTTATTGCTACCCTTTTAGGAGACAAGAAAATCCGTAATGCGATTATGGAGACTGTGGATATCCATCTTGTTCCAGGAAGCTCCTCAATCTTTACCTTCTGCTCCACACCAATCGCATTAAGTGGCAAGATAATAATTACTACTAAGGCCCAAACAAGACATGGCATTGCTTGCATTATCATGCTCTTGCCAAATAAGGTTTTTGCAATAAGTATTATATCTTTTTTCTTAAACAGCAGCCACCTAAGGGCTTCAAGCTGCTCCGCACGTCCGTAATACGGATATAAAAAAGCAATAGCCTTATCAACCTTGCTTAGATGCCGGGCCTTGCTCTCTCCGCGAAGCATAAGAAGCTAATCTTAAAGGTCCCATAGCTATCGCTTCTAGTCCGTTCTACAACTCCTCTAAGTCCGATTATCCGACACCTAATGCGGCCGCGGCTGCTCTAGCACCTTATTTAACTTCCTCCCTCTCCGCCTAGTGGGTTTTGGTGCCGGCATATAGTAGATTTGCTTAGATATCCGTAACTTAATAGTTGGCACATAATAAGGTTTTAGTAGGTGTTATACACTATAACGCGGACGCTATATGTCCGCCAGGCTATAATGGGTTCTTTAAAGTGGCTATTATGGATCTATACGGGTTTTATATATATTAGCTAGCGTTTAATAAAGTTATATATGGTCGCAAAATTGCTAACAACGTGTTTTTTTTTTTAATAAAAATAATCACAAGACCTAAAAATACCTAAGTAATAAAAATAATATATTCTAAAAGCCTACATTCTATTGTATAATCGATCAACTTTGGGGAAGGATATAAAATACTAGTGTTAAGTTATTTCAATATCCGCAACCTCCGCAACGCGGATATTGCTAAAAAACTAAGAAACGTTGGAAATGTGGCTCAGACGTGATTCTGGTGGTTTCGCACAAATGTAGTTAGTCAGCTTGCGGACCGATTGAAAATCCGCACCAACAGAATCACGTCTGAGCCTGCTGAGGTAACACCCTGCTGACCGTTATCATTTCGATGGGGCCGAAAGAGTTCCGTCCGGTCTGACGCGAACTAAGAACGTCATTTTACCGAGCTTATACATACTTTTAAATTTGATTGGGTCCTCGCGGGAACATTGTTTAGATCCTGGCCTATAAAGCAGCGAGAACCATTCAATGGGTGGTTTTGAGTATCTTCATATGTCAATGGAGCTTGTCATCGGGTAGAAACTTAACCCAACATAACTGAGCATGATAGTAGTCTAGATTAATCGAACACCATATGAAATCTTAACAATAACTTAAGTAACAGCTCATGCGTTTTAGGCTGTTGAAAAGTGTCGACCTGAATCGGACTTCCTTACCACAATCTTACTACTGTCTTCAAGACTAGAACCCTATGTCTCAATACCCCGCTACTTACTCGTATGTCTCATCGAATGTCTCATCGAAAATCTCATTACCTGTTTCAATTACCAATTCTGACAGAATGACGACTACGTCGTCATTGTATTTGCCACCTATTTTATGTATATAGAGAGCTTCTAGAGCCCTCTTTAATAAACAGAGTTCTCATCCTAACTGTCCGTTCGACAAAAGGGCTGTACAGCTCGTAGAACCTTACGTTATTATAGAAAGTAAGGTTAAGGCAGTGATAAGGATGTGCAAGTCTGCCTAAGATATCTAAAATGTTACTGGCTATTTACCTAAACTACAAGGACCATGTCAGCGTAGACTTGATTGGCTCAAAGCCCGGTTATCCCGAGTCCGAGATGATCTATCCTTTGAAGCTCGATCTGCAGCTCCAATCTCTGAGAAATAATAAAACATAAATGACAAGCGCTCATAGACGGTTGTCCCTAAAGCTTTGCCAGAAAGATGGCTCATTTATTTAATTGTAAGGTTTTTAGCCCACGTCACTGTGCTAAAAGAGCTCAACTACAGTGGTTCAGCCATCATACCCAAAGCATTCCACCTCGTCCTACGCCTGCCCCAAGAAATCCATTTTCCCAACAGGCACGCCTTTATGCCTCAGAATAGCATATGCAGTGGTAACGTGAAAATAGAAATTTGGCAACGCAAATTTCAGCAGATAGGTTTCGCCGGTGAACTTCCTGTCCTCACCCCTCAACTTCATCACCACTTCCGCCGTCTCCTTTCCCTCAAACGCCCCTTTATCCACCCTGTTCAGAAAATCAATCGTCCTCGAGATTCTCGTCTGCAGGTCCTCAAAAGTTGTTTCGATGTCTTCCATCACGACACTTTCAGCTCCGCCGACGCGAACTGCTGCCCCTTTGGCAGTGTCGCTGACGCGCTGAATTTGGAAGGGGAGAGCGGCCATATCATCAACGAGCCTGGCATTAAGGAGCTCGGAATGTGGAATCTGTTTTTCGTTTGCATAGTCTTCGGCCTTCTTCAGGAATGCCGCGAGAATGCTGAGGCCACGAATGAACACTGGGATGCTGAGATCGTAAAGTGAGACAGGCATTGTAGATGATAGAGAAGGTAGAGTGACTTGGAGTGAGGTGCTTTTTAGTTAAAGAGGAGAAGAGGAAATGCTGTAGTATTTAAATATCAATTCATAATGTGCTTGGGATGCGTTGATTATTCCACCAAGTTCGGCGCACGGACTCGGATTTGTAATCGATCATTCATAGCTCCGCTTTCGGGAACGCCTGAACAAGGGCTCGACGAGTAGAATCCACGAGGTGAAATGGTAACCTGCATTTCTTAGCTTTATGGAAAGTTTAATATCCCCGGTATTCGTACATGTCTGTGATATGAGTCATTACATCTCTTGGCATAACCAAACCAAATGGTGAAACCTAGTCATGATGACCTTCGATGGGAAGTTTGTAAAAGGAAGCGGTGTGTCCATGCGTGTCGAACGCCCAATTGGCTCAAAAAGACCGGTCCTCTTGGCGAAGCCAAAATAGGACGTATTTTATAGGTTGACAATACGAGTGTGGAATATTTTGAGTTATTCCATGGAAAGGCTTTTAAAAGACTGTTATATGATAAAGAAGCCGTCAAGCTTTTGCGGTACCATATCAATGTGGACTAACCTCACGAAAAATTTGGTTTTGCTAAGTAAACAACTGGACGAATATTTGATTTGGATATTCGGGTTATTTACTTGTTTGGGCTGTGTTTCTAGGACAATGGGGATGATATTTGAGCGGTGAAAGATAGATTTAAGCGTATCCCTGGCTAGTAAGCCGAGACCAAATTTCAGAATCCTAATGATTAGTAGTACACTCGGGGTCATCTTCCAAATGAGCCTCCTAGGCAACCGTACATGCGGGTGCTGCTGCAGCTGCAGCGGGAGTGGAACTTACGGTCAAGGCGGCGGCCGCGGACGACGCTGTCGTTCCCTGGTCCGCCGATGTGCATTGGTCTGTAGTCAATTAATTAGAAAAACATCTTAATAGGATAATGCATAAAATTTTATCGCGTACCCAACTGCGTCTGGCAATCCGAGACGCCAAAGGTAACCCCAGAGCTGGGACTGTTGGCCAAATCCGCACAAGCATTGAACTGCTGATCACATGACCGCTGGAGAGCGGCGCCAATATTGACAAATGTATCGCCTTTGACGATGAAAGGGCGTGTAGCGTCGCCAGAGTTCAAGACAGGTGTTGCGATAGCTCCGCCCAGGGCCCCGGTGAAAGGTTGGAGGTCCTGTCTACGAATAATGGGGCTGGTGAAGATGGGAAGGGCGAGAGAAAGGAATAAGCTGATGAGGAGTGTAGCCTTCATGTTGGATGATTGATTTTAAAGATTGGAGGATGCTCTATGGATAATAGAGTGACTGTGGAATGGAAAAGAGTGACTAGACTCTGAAAGTAAAGATGCGCTTAAAGAAAGTCGTGAAAGAAAGAAAAAACTAGTCTGCGCTTGAGAACTGAGCGTGGAGAAAGCAAGACTGTAGGCGTGGGATGTTATAATATTTATGTTGGTGTAGAATGGCCGGTAAGGTAGCTCTGAGCACGCACACTACTACTACAGAAAGTCTCGGCGTTTAGGTGAATCTCTGCGCCTGGAGCATCCCCTCAATCCCGGTTTTCCTTCATTTATTGCAGTTTCAATACTCCGTAGGGTAGACGCCAATGGTGCTGATCCCCAGCGCAAGGGGGTTGGGCGCGAATCAAATTGCGATGCATCAAAAAACCCGTTCTGCTAGGCCTCAAAGCACGGCCCTGAGGCTCATAAGGGCGCAACGAATACGACGAGGTGGGGTTGATGATGCGAGATGAGAGTGTGAGGAGATTTTATGGTGGTGTCTAATGTTCCAGGAACTTCTCCAGCTATTGTTGACCCTGCGTGCGAGGGGTGGTTTTACTGTAACTATTACTGAAGTGACCGCCATGCCGCCATGGTGACGTTCTACAGGCCACGAACGAGGCCCTTCCGTCTACTTACTGTGACTTAGGTATTGTTTATTTTCAGATAAACATAGACGATTAACGTGGTTCACTACCGCTAATTTAATATCAGTTGAAATACTATTCGATGGCATAAAATTCTGGGTGTTGAAAAGCGAAGCGACCGATTTGGGGGGGAACAAGGACTGAGGCCTCGCCAAAGTCTGAGGGACAAGCATCCCTGCCCTTGATGGAGTGATGTTCATAGACTCGGGGACCAAAAACGACCGTCCTGACGATTGCTTTTAGGTGACGCGTGCATTTTGATTCAACAACAGGTGTTTCAATGCTCGCCCCTTGCATTCGTACCGCAACGGCGGCTTTATGAGACAGCGCTTAAACGTCTCGTCTCGCCTGGTCTTTAGCCACTGTGGGGTTCGCTAAAGCTTTGCGAGATCTGAGTAAAGCTTGATTGGCCTTGGCAGAAGCTTGACACCGTAGGCTGTTTCAAAATGCTCGTTCCGTTCTCGTCCACATCATCCACTTCATACGCCTCATACACCTCATACATACTACACACCTCATACACGCCATCCACAAAAGAGCCTAAACTAAGGTGGAACTTCAGCTACGCGTCACACTGAGAAATGCTCCAATGGGCGATCTACCACATGACTCCACCAACTCAGTATTGCATCCCTTTGCTCAGCCGTTGCAGTGTTGCAACGCGGTAGCTAAGGGGCCAGACCCATCAGCGACTAAGCTCCTCTGAACATATAAAAGGCTCGGATTGCCATGTGCTGCGAAAGCTATTCCTACCAGCATCGATAATCCCTCCGCACCACTCGCTGCACTCAGACCAACCATCCTTCGTTGCATATTCATCCATTCAATTCATCCGTGCTGCAGGACAGCAACTATTCTCACTACTTTCAAAATGCGCATCAACTCTCTCGCCCAGTTCCTTGTGGTTACCCTCTTGGCTAGCATCCCAGTCGTTGCTAGCCATGAAGACGTCACTACAGATAGCCTTGATAGGCGCTATGTTGTAAGTCCTCGTCCCCGCACCCATTCAACTCTTGATGTGGAAACTTATTCTGCAATTTAGGGTGGACTAGCCAATGCTGCCTCTGGCTATGCCTCCGCAGTGCGTAAGCGAGCGCCAGAAGCCGATGCACCTGAAATTCTTGACCTGGATGCTCGTGAACCGGAGCCAAAGAAGGGTAGGAGGGGTAAGAAGGGTGGAAAGAAAGGCACTCGCGACTTGGAAACGCGCGAGCCAGAGGTTGATGATGCTCTCGAGTTGGAAATTCGCGAGCCGGAGCCCAAGAAAGGAAAGAAGGGGAAGAAAGGTGGAAAGAAAGGCACCCGCGACTTGGAAACGCGCGAGCCAGAGATTAATGATGCTCTCGGGTTGGAGATTCGCGAGCCGGAACCTAAGAAGGGCAAAAAGAAGGGCAAAAAAGAGGGCAAAAAAGGAGCTCGAGACTTGAACGCACGCGAGCCCGACACCTATGATACTCCTGACTTGGAAACCCGCGAACCGGAACCAAAGAAAGACAAAAAGAAGGGCAAGAAGGGAGGCAAGAAGGGAGCACGCGGCTTGGACACACGTGAGCCTAAGATCGATGATGTTCTTGGGTTGGAAACCCGTGAGCCGGAGCCTAAGAAAGGCAAGAAGAAGGGTGGCAAGAAAGGCAGCAAGAAGGGTGGAAAGGAGTAAAAGCAAATGTGTTGAACGGACAACCAGGTATGAGAACTCTGTCTATTAAAGAGGGCTCTAGAGCCTCTATATATACACCAGATAGGTGACAAATAGGTTGCAAATAGAATGACGACTACGTCGTCATTCGGTAATGGAAACAAGTATTTAGACATTCGATGAGACATTCGATGAGACATACGAGGTAAGGAGCGGGGTATTGAGACATAGGGTTCTAGACTTGAAGCCAGTATCAAGATGGTAGTAAGGAAATACGATCCAGTTCGACAAAATGTGTAAAACATTATAGGAATAGGGACGCCGCTCAATAATATTATGTTATGGATGCCGCAATATCAAGCACAGCATGTCCAAATATGATTAGACTATTGGAAACTGAGCTCACAATACTGACACATAGCTGCCGCATATCAGGAAGCTAACTATCAGAATTCATTGGTAAGATTATCATGCAGTTTGCACCTCATTATCTAACAGTCTCCATATCACAAATGTTACCTGATCTAGAATACTCTGAGCTTTTAGCGAGCATTTTGTTCCTGATCTCTCTTGACTCAGTCCTAATTGCACCGCCTTAGTGACGTCGCACACTATGCGATTCGTCATCTAAAGTACTAAGTGTTAAAGAGCTATGGATGCCGCACATTCATGATATATACCAGCTCTTGACTAAATGTTGTGCAGTTCCTTTCGGCACGTATTTTCTCCGCCTCGTGTCGGGGCTGGCGGAGTCAAGAACACCAATGCCCAGAATTTAGCCGTTGTTCTGGCCTCTAATTCCTTGGTTGTTCATACTACGTAGCTCTATCTTGCTGCAGTTGCAGATCACGCAAAGAACGGGACAATTCCCAACGATAGGCTTGCAAAGATATCATGACCTGTAAGCTTTGCAGTGTGTGGGAATTAACTGAGCGACTTGATTCTAAATCTATGGAAATCAGGTAGACTATATACACAAAATACGTGGCAAAGGTTAACAGCGATGCCGATAATAATTTGTAACTATTACCTAATTAGCCACCAGGTCAATATTGCCACTTAATCGGTAATAGGTAATAAATAGGTAATAGAAATAAGTAGTAAGACATACGATGGCAAGAGATAGGGTAGTAAGTAACAAGGTAATATCTAACATGGTACCGGTAGTTAGTTATACACCCCCCCAGATTTAACGGTGTAGTTAAAGCTGTAGAAAATAAATAAAAGCAAAAAACTGTACCAAAAATAGGATATTTAGATACAATTTTAAAGTAGCAAAGGGTAGGGCAATAGTAAAGCCGTCGGCAGAAGGTTTGGCCGAGATTTTGTTAGCACGTGGAGCGGTATTTAATGCTCCATTGGGAAGTTCTGGTGAATTGCTTAGTTGGACAGGAATTACTTTAATTATATCTAGGATATCGTCTTAAAGTCCTTTTAGTGAGGTGTTTATTTCGAGTAGATCTAGAGATACCGTTCTGCTAGGAGTTGGTAGCTGTTTAATATCCTTTATAGGAGGTTCTACTAAATCGTTTAATTTAGGTATAGTGGTTTAATCTGCATTTAAGGCAGTTGTTTAATCTATAATTAGGGTAATTATTTAATCTATAACCAAGGTAGATATTTAAATCTAGTTAAGCAATAGTATCGTTGTTTAATATAGTAAGGCTTTAGATATAGCTGTTAACTATATCGCATATAGTGCTTCTGGTAAGGCTCTGGATAAAGCTATTATATTTAGTTAAGTCTCTCATTACTGCTAGGAGTATCTATAGCTCTCTCTTAGGTGCTTATAAAGTTCATTTCCTAATTTAAATTGCCTCTTATATCTTTAACAGGTTGTCTTCTTTGCATAGGCTGCCGGCTGCGCTATATTCAATAACTCTAGTAACGTTATAGACGTCGTATTTAGTAACGTTGCGGTCGTTGTAACTGGTGCCGATATAGGCAGATCTGGTTACCTAGTAATAACATAGTTGCCGTATTTAGTAATATTGCGATTGTTATAATTAGTACCGATATAGGCTGGTATCTCTTAGAGATTGAGAATGTTAATTAAGTTAAATCTAGGGAATTCGTAGGCGTAGGCTCTCTATGCGTTAATGCCCAGTGGCCTTCTAGTTATTTTGTATAGCAGACTATTTCGCTAGTTGCTAGACGGTATAATAAGTTTCGTCCTAAGTTAAAATGGATATTATTATTAGTAGCTCTTAAGAGAGCTACAATATTTATAAAGAAGGTGGGTACTAGTGCTATATAGGATAGCTTTATTTTTAACTTCCCTATAGGTGTATTAATAGTAATAGTTATTATTCTATAGGCTTAAATTTTTTTTAAAATTTCCGCTAATAATTAGGTAGTCTTCTTTATTATTATAGATATATATATCTGCGCTAGGGTTAAGTATCTAGGTATTCTAGAGTTTAAATAGAATTTTACTAGTACTAAACGCGGCAGCATTATAAGTTGGTATTATAGACGTAGAAGCTTGGTTTTTAGAATTAAAATTAATTATAGATTCTGTATTCTTTAACTTTACTTTCTATTTTTCCTTTTAAATCTGTTTAATTATAGGGTTAACCTAAGGTATAGATAAGATTATTTTATATATTTTCTTTTAAATATCTAGCCTTAGTTTTTATCCTTAAGACCACTTCTGCTCAATAATATAGTAGTAATTGTTATATTAATATATAAGGCCGTATATATATTCCTTATTCCATCTTAAATTTAAATTTAAATTGCTATTATCAGAGTCTAAATTGGAATTAGAATTGTTTTAAAGGGTTATAAATATAGAGTTATTAATAGTTAAGGTAGAAAAAGATAATACTATTTACTGTATACCGTAGTACTCCTTAAATTCTTTAGTAAGATTAATAATAGATGGTATATCTTTGTCCTTCCGTTTTTTTTAGATAAGGTCTACTTCTAATACTCCTATAAAACTAGAAGAGATAGGCTTAATAGCTTAAACAAAATCATAGTATAGCCTAAATCCTTATATATCTAGTAGCTGTAATTACTTAATAAGTTTATAAATGTTCCGCTAGCTATTTAACTATTTATTAGTACTGAGTTAAGTTATTATTAGGCCTAAAAGGAGCTCTTGCTGCACCTGGCCTAAAAAGACCAAAACCAACCAAAAGAACCCTGAAAAACACCTAGATAATCCCCCTAAGATGCATGCATCGCAGGGGAGCCACACATCAAATAACGGTGGTTCGCACTCGCGCGCAACCGCCAGAACTATGCCTAGCAATGGCCCTCTATAACAAAGATAGGCGAATACCACACTATAAAGCAGAAATACCTCTATTAAGAAGGTATCTGATAAAATATAAAGCCTATTAGACGCGTCTAGTATCTAGAATTATAGGGGAGTAACTATTAGCTATAATAAACTAATGTAACTAGTAGAATGGCTCTGCCAGTCTAGTAAACCTTAGGCGCCCCTTTAGTAAACCCTTAATTAAATCCTCTAACGGCTAAACAAAATTAAAAATAAATAATAAACCCCCTTACTGGCAAACCACACCTAGGCCGCTATAGCTGCGCTTCTATAGCATAGGGAACCTACCCCCCTTAAAATAATAACTGGGTATATAATTATAATATAACTAAATATAGAAAAAGCAGAGGGGCTTAGGGGATAATTAGAAACAGAAGTCCTTATAGAGATTTATAAAGAGGTCCACAACGCTATTATAGTCTAATACCTTAGGAGCAAAGATATTAGAGTTACCCTAAAGAACTAATAGGCAAAGGAATAAGCTATAAGGGTAGAGGATAGGCTAGGAGAACGTATTAGTATAAAAGTACTTTGTAAGGATTACCTAGTTAAAGTCCTAGTGGTTCCTATAAGCCTTAGGGTGGAAAATGGACGCTAGGTAGATAATACAGCAATTATATAGAAGATAGTAAGACAAATAGAACGCCTTATACTAGGACTTAAGATTACCTAAATCTAATAGCTTTAATAGGAAAATGCAAACTAAGTATATAATAAGAATAATAAGAGGATATAAGGGTTGCTAGAGACCCGCTAGGGAGACACTAGCTAAACGTATAGCTCCCTTATTATTAGCACACTTATACTAGGAATGCAAAAACTTTTTATCTAAAAAGAAATAATTATAAATGGCCTTATATATAATATAAGGCTCTACAATTACAGACTACGCCTAGAATAATGCTATTGCTATGTATAATGGGGACATACCTAATCCATATATATAGTATAGGTGTGCTGCGGCCATTATACAGGCCCCTATAATATAAGACACTGCTTAAATTAAGACTAAATAAAATATGTAAACTGCAACTAAAGCATATATAAGGCGTGGGAGAGAGAAGACTGTATTAAATATAGGAGACGGAAGGTAAGGGCTTAATAGCTATAGGAATAACTACATGCTAGGTTATATAAATGGAAATAATAGGCGATAAGCTAGGGGGATATAGGTGCCTTCTTAGCGTTTCCTACCTTTAATACTAGGGGGCTAGGCTAGCTATCCTAAGCTTTAATAGGCTAGAAGCGACGCTATATAATATTACCAGACTAAATAGGGATATAAGGGTTATAGGAGATATAAGGAAGAGGACGCCCTGTAGGAAGACCCCTATAGATAGCTATAGTAAGCTTAAAACCAGGATAATTAAGAATTAGACTTAACGTGGCAAATATAACATTTGTAGCTAACCTATAAAGGGTATACAGCCAACTAGTAAGATTAGGGGAAAAACTAGAGATAATAATAGATTTAGATATAGAAGCGCTAATAGGTATATAAAATACGGGAATAGAAAGCTCTATATAAAATAAGTAGTAACTAGGGTGCAGATATAAGAGACAGAAGTTCTAAAAATTCTAGAGAAAGTAGAAATAGAAGAAGTGAGGAATAAAGGAGAGATAAAGGACCCTTACTAGGGGTCCGCCACCTATCTATTATATAGTATAACTGCGGTAATACAAACCACCATCTTGCAAGGCCCCTATTAGATAGTTTAGACCTAGAGAAATACTATATCCTTGCCATATGAGAGCCGTATTACAACACCTATATATAATTAATATACTGCCCCTAAGGATTTTAGCTCCTATATAAACCAAAAGTAGCTATATATGTGTGCTTTATAATTAGCAAGGCTATTAGCCTATCTATATAGTTATAGCACGCAGTTAATCTAGACATTGTAGTTATAATAATCTAGACGTATAGGGGACCAGTATAAATTATTAATGTGTATAACCCTATGTTACGGCGCTGGTGGAAAACATTGGATTATGGCAGTGGATTGTAGCGGACAATCACAGACAGTTTTAGACAATCTCGGACAGTATTACGGTACTGGCAAATTGCCACAGATTGCCGCAGATTGCGGTTATGTGACGCGAGGATCGTATAAAACATCGAGCGGCGCTGCTCTTCTTCTCCTTTCCTTTCTCTAGCTTTGGGTCCTCGTTTGTAGGCAGTCCAATCGTGTAGGCTTGCGCGACCCTCTTGCCGTGCTCGTGCCTCGATTGACTAAGTCGCTAACACCCTAGGGTTAAAGGGGTCCTATAAACAGAGAATATTATTTTAGTAGTAAGCCTACTAGAAACTAAAGGCATAGAGTTTATCCTACTAGGAGATATAAACCTCTACCACCCGCGGTAGGGGGGTATCTATATTGCTGCCGAATAATATATAGAGTGCCTACTAAGAGCTATAGATATCTGGGGCCTTAAACTAGCCACCCCCCCAGAAGCAATTATATAGCAATAAGGCACCGCTAGAAGTATAATTAATCTTATATTTATAGATGAAGGCCTATACTAGAGACTTAAAAGGTGCAACCCTAAAGAAGAATAGGCACTTGCCTTAGACTATATCCCTATCCAAATACAGCTAGATCTGGATATTAAGGCGCAACTAAATAGCAAAAGATACGCAATAAGGAAGCTTAAGATAGACAGCTTCCTTAATATAGTTAAATAATAACTTTAAGACCTAGAAGAAATCCACCCAATACCAAATAAGTAAGGCTTATTAACTACCCCTAAGGAAATTAACTGAAGACTAGAAAGGATCTAGGCAGCAATTAAAAATAGGCTGGAAGAGCACTGCCTAGTCTTATAACTGGGCCCCTATACGCGATATATGTGGTCTATATAATATGCGGTTCTTATTGCCAACTAATAATAAGCAAGAAGGAAATATACAAGTAGCTATAACCCTAAAGATAAGAGATAATATAAGGACATAAGAAACCAGTTAAAGAATACCCTAAAAAAAGAAGTAAGGAATAACTGGAGACGGTTTATAAATGAGTATATTTTTAACCTAAGCCTCCCCCATAATAAGGGCCTTTAGGCTATGGCAAAATAGGTAAAGAAAAAGGTAGGGCGCCTAGTAGAAGACATATACTTACTACCCCTATAAAGAGCAGGGGAGTTATAGGCTACTAGTAATAATAATAAGAAGGTAAAGATCCTTATAGAAAGGTTCTTCCCTTAACTAGCTCTAGTAGACCTTAGTAATATTATAGGCGAAACACTAGTAACTTGCCTATAGGTTAACAGCGATATAATAATAGAGGAAATGGCTAGAACTATTAGCCGCCTTTTAAATAATATAGTATTAGGACTAGATAGGATACTAAATAAGGCCTTAAAGACCTGCAGACTACTTATAGCACCTTGGCTTACAGATATAGCTAGAGCATACTTTACTATAGACCACTACCCGTAACTCGGAAGATTTATAATAATGGTTGTCCTATAAAAAGAAGGCAAAGCAGATTACTTAATCTTAGGAAGCTATTGCCCTATCGCCTTGGAAAACACCCTTAGTAAGATCTTAGAAAGAGTAATAGCGGACCACATAGTAGATATGGCTAAGGAACACGCCCTACTACTATAAAGTTAAATAGGGGTAAGAAAGAACCGCTTAATACTATTAGCACTTACGTTACTTACTACCACCATTAAATCTGCATGGGCGATGTAAAGGGGCTTTATAGTATTAATGCTTAGCCTAGATATTAGTGGTGCCTATAATAACATACCCCATAAGCGCCTCCTATACATCCTTAGGGCAAAGGGCTTCCTAGAATGGATTATATAATTTGTTTAAGGGTTTATAGATTAAAAAGAAATATTACTAGTCTTTAGCGGATACTATAGCCCCCCTATTGCAGTTATAATAGGAATACTATAAGGATTACCCCTCTTACCTATACTCTTTCTTTTCTTTATAAGCAACCTATTTAACTCCTTTAAGGAAGGGGCAACCCAGGGGATAGGCTTTGTTAATAATATAAACCTAATTATATATGGGCCAACAGCTGTAGAGAACTATAGAACACTAGAGAAAGCCTATAATACCTATATAGAATGGGTAAGATAATATAGAGTCCAATTCTCACTAGAGAAATACCAGCTAATCTATTTTATAAGAAAATATAACTAATCTGCAGATCTTTAGTATATAATCCATATCTAAGGCTTTAGGGGCTAACTAGTTTAAGGCCTAAGGGTATTAGGAGTATAGGTAGACAGTAAGCTCTAGTAGAGCGTATATACGTTATAAGCGGCCCATAAGGGCTAAGCACAGTATATTATAATGTCTAGAATTGTTAATTCTATATAGGGTCTATGCTTCTAGAGGTTATGCCTACTATACACAGTAGTTATCCGGCCAACCATAATATATAGATCCAGTATTTGGGCCATGAGAGAAACCAAGAAAGGCCCCCCTAAATTACTCCTTAAACCACTCTAAAAGGTCTAAATAGCCTGCCTCTGGAGTATAACAGGCGGGTATAAGCGAATGGCCATAGTACTGCTTAAGAAGGAAGCAAATATCCCCCCCCTATAATTATATATTAAAGCCGCTGTAATATAAAGGGTGCAAAAGGAGCGTAACTCTAAGGTTATAAAGTATATTAAAACACGCCTAAATAAACTATAGAGGGACCCTAGGGTGCCCTATAGGAGAGCAAACCAATAACCCTAATGTAGGGAAGATATGTTAGAGAAACAGGTAGAAAAAGCAGAAGAAGAATGGTGCTATATTAGGGCCTAGGCCCATATATAGGAGGAAGGGAGACGCGTAAGAGTCTAGTAAAGATAATAGTAAGAGAGAGAAAGGAGCTAAAGTAGAGTATAAAAGAGTACTAGGAAACCATCTACCGCAATATAATACTGGCTGGACCAATACTGGAGAGGTGTATAGGAGTTAAAGGTATAGAGGCTGTCTTAGGCAAGAGGAACCTAAGCTATAGCATAGTTAACGCTATGGGGGGTAAACACCTAAGGGCTCCAAGAAGGCCTAATAAAGGCAGAAAATATAATAGCAACACTCTTAAGAACAGGAATAATAGGACTAAAAGATTGGCTCTACTAGGTGGGTGTCCTAGTAGGTAGCCTAAGATGCGAATGTGGCTAGCTAAGACAGACACCAAAACACATAATACTGTTATGCCCCTTACGCACTAGCCAAGAAGTAATGCTCTTAGTAGCTAGTATAGAGAACTATAACACACTGCTCTTAATATAAAAAGGTCTTAAGGCGGTTACCTAGTGGCTTATTAACTAAAATGTACTAAACCAGTTCCGGGTTGCAAAGGAAATGGTAATAGAGGGCAAAGGGGTGAGTGTTAGGCGCCCCCTAATAACTCTATAGTAGTAGAGTTAAGTTCGCAATACTAGCGCGTCCGTAGGCTTATTACGGCAGCAGTGGTTCCTAAGGAGGTTAAAAAGTAAGGTAGTAGAGCACTATAGGTAACTCGTAGGCGCTAAGTAGGCGAGTCCTAAAAGGCGGGGAGATGGATCACGGGGTTTTCTTAAGTAGAGTTTTCTCCCTATATGTAAATAAGGAGTAGTCCGCGTGGGCCTAATAGGGATCTAAATTGGACGTTAAGCAATGAATAATTATTTATTTATTAGTACTCTAATTTTAATTATAGGCTTTAAGAGCTGTGTATTAAATAAGGACATTATACTTTTAATCTAAGGTAGTAGAGGTAAGTGCATTCTTAAGTGCTTAAAGCCATTTATATGCTATATCTAGGCCGTTAATAAGTAGAAGGTAGGCTACTAATATTAATTAAATAATATAGTTGCTAATATCGCTTATAGCCTACTCTCGCTTCCAGTATATATATAAATCGTCCTTATATTTGGCGTAGAGTTAATTATAAGTAGTAAGTTGGTTTAGATCTAGTTAGGCTATTAAGGTAGTAGTAGAAAGCACATCTGCGGATATAGGTTAATTTAGTAGTTCTAGCTTTAAAAGGTTGTTTTTCTTCTTAAATAAGTTAATATACTACTATACCTTATTAGTTTTAGTAGTGTCTTAGATAATAAAAAACTATTAAAACTAATTAGATTGCTAATTAAGGATAACGTTAATTTTTGAATAAGGGTTATTTGTATTGGTTATTATTTTTAGAATTTCAATAGGTTAGGTAGGGTCTAGGTTAGCGTCTTATCAAAACCTTATTTTAACGATTTGATTTATTAGTTCGTTCATTAATTAGATTTAATTGTCTATTTAACTAGTAGTAGTAGAGGTTGTCTATAGCGTAATAGCTATAAACTGGTTATAGTAGAGGATATCTATAGCGTAATGGCTGTAGACTACAGCGTAGTTGTTAATAATTTTATTATTAATCTTACTAATCAATATCGTTATTAATAAGGATTAATAAACTCAATATTAATTAACGGTCTTATTAATAACCTGTAAAAAATTTCTATTATTACAATAAATAGCTTCTAAGGCAGATTTATCTTTTCTTGCGCCTTTATTAACCTAAGAATTAATTAAAATAAAGTTAAAAACAACTAGAAAACGCTTAGCTGTTAAAACATAGGAGTACGCTCGTCTACCCTAGGCCAAAGAGCTAAGATTCTGGGGTAAAAACCGTATCTTTTACTATAAATACTATATAGATCTACTATATAGTGCTTTAGCTAGTAATAATTTCTAATCTTATTTTAAGAATAAGTATAAAATTAAGGTTAAGTTAACTTTAGGCCAAGTTTAGTTAGCAGCACTTAATTAACTAAAACAGCTCTATATTAGAGCAATATCTATAGGTTAAACGCAACAGCTTAATACCTAGGTTTTTTAAAAAGTCCTAAACTAGGACCTTATCAATAAGGCATTAGTCTTATTAATTATTATATAAAACCTTCTATTCCGCGTTATTAAATGGCCTAAGTTCTATACCTTTGTAAGGGGACTTTATAGACAGGGGCTATAAGGACACGATTGTAGGAATAGATAGATTGTGGAGGAGACGATTGTAGGAATAGATAGATTGTGGAGGAGACGAATCCTTAAGGAGGTAAGGCCTCTGGGATTGTGGAGACTATATACTACGGGCACGTGCCTCCGGCACGTGACCGATGGACTTCTAAGGGGTGTCCGGGGGTTGTCCTAAGGGCAACCCAAGGTACCGCAATAATATCCCTTATATTACCCCCCCCCCCCTTCTTGCGGTCGGCCCCCGATCGCCGTTACCTTACGGTAGGGAGATTATGGAGGGCTCGTCCTAGAAGGGGTTTGGAAAGATATCGGCATGCCGCTATATATTATCTATCTATTTAACCCCTACTTTAAACTCCTAAAAACCTTAATAAGGAAAAAATATAACTAGAGAAAAGACGCGAGGATTGCCCGGAGACCTATTAGAAGCCTACTAGAAACGTGCCGGTAACTACCTAGGCTAACTTAAGGATTTTTATATAACTCTATATCTAAGCCTTTACGCCGGTCTGTAATTAATCACGAGTGTTATAGGCAATTTAATATTCCTTATATAGTTCCATAGAACCTTTTAGTATTGGATTTAATATATAGGGCCTTGGCTTACCGCCGTCTTTTAACTGCTAAGATATTAATCTATAATCTCTTTTTATAATCCTCTGCGTTACTAACGTATTACTTCCATATTTGCCCTTTAGCTATCTAGTGCGGTTAAGGTATTAATTAGTTAATTAAGGAGACTTATCTCCTAAGATTTAGTATATGTGCTTCTAAATCTAATAGTCCTATACTATATAATTGGCGTAGCTTCTCTGCCTAGCAAATAGGAGGGATACTTTATAATAGCATCTATAGCTATTATACGATTGTTAAAAACGTCCGTAACATTATTCTTTAATACCATAGCATTAATTAGGTATACTTTAACCTATATACATCTTCTATTAACGTCTTAGTTGCCTTCCCTAGCGGCGTTATTAGTTTTTATAAGGAAGTAATAGTTAGATAATATATGCTCGTGTTTCCTTCCTTCTAAATAACGCTATTGTAACGGAGCTATATTGGTAAGGTTGCGGCTATTTACCGGAAAGGTATTGGAAGGTGAAGTATAAAGACACCTTGCTTATTAAGCTTAATTATTTTCCTTAACACCTTACCCCCTATTATCAACCTTCGTCCAATTTTGGACGTATTTTTAATATATTATTAAGATTTTCTTCTTTTTTATTATTAATTTGATATGCCTCTTTATTCCCCTACTAACTGCTCCTTTAAGCTGATTTCTTAGCGTATCCTAGCCCTGCCGTTATATATAGAACCCCAGCCTCTACTAACTCGCAACTAGTGCTAGTCCTACTTAAATGACTTTGCCTGTATATTCTTAAAAGACTAGAAATTTGATAAGAGGATCCTAGAGGCCTGTAATAAGACACACTACGTAAGGTCCAATACCTTTAGTCCTTATAATTGTTGTATGCGTACTAAGAGCGGTAGTTACGTTAAGGTGGGTTTTTCTATTTTATAGATAGCTTTCTATTACTAACTTTAAGCTTTCTAATAGCCCGGGCCTAAGTGGCGGCGTGCTTTTAATGTCCTTAACTACTATATTGCCTGGGCGCTTTTTTATTCTAGTGCTAATGCTAAACGACTAGGTCGAATTTAAGATTATACTATAGCTATTTATACCGCCCACAATTCCTAGCAAGCTAGCTAGTAACGCTTAATGCGAGAGCAAGGTTAGTATACTAAGGATAGGGTAAAGGATAGGGATAATAAGAAGAAGGTCGCCGTATACTATAAAAAGGAGTTCGCGTATACGCGTTAGGTTTCAAAAGGGTATAATATAATACATTATTAGGTAGGTTACCCCTTAGGTACCTAGCGGATAGGTAACTAATAGTTACTGTAGCAAGGTCTTGGTGGTTCTAGACTATACTAGCTAGCTAACGTCTCTATTTATTCTGGGCTTAAGCGTGTCTTTATTAACTATAAGCTTACGCCGCAAGAGCTTTATTAGTACTAGTTTGGACCTAATATTGGTGTTAAGCGTTTAAGGATGTCTGCCCTAGCTACACCTTATCGTCCTACGCCTGTTTTTATGCCTACTTGTACCCCTACTAAGGGGTCTTATTCCCGTTAGCTATTACTTGGTAGCCCTATGGATACTAATCCTGCTTCTAAGGATAAGGCGTAGTGGCTCTAGGCATTTGTAGTTTAGGCTTATAGAATTTAGGATTTGTTCTTATATATAGTAGCAGTTAAGGGCCTTAATTAAGGTGCTTAGAAGGCTTATAGAGAGGGCTTGGGAGCCCATAGGGAATGAAATTCTAGTAAAATGCCCTATTAATTCCTATGCTATGTATGTGAAAAGGCTAAGGACGTCTCTTGCCCTAGGCTATAGCTTTAACCCTTATGGTTTCTAAAGCGTATCCGTTCTATATCCGATTTACTACTTTACGGTAGCTACCTCTAACCCCTAGGTATAGAATGGTAGTCCTCTATTTCTTACTCTCTGGGGCCTTTTACGGCCTACTACGAGTTTTCTTTTTAGGTTGCGATAATATAGTAGTATTAGAACGCTTTCTGCGCCTTGTAGATTATAGACCTTAGTCCTAATATTCTTTTAGAATATCTTTGCAATACTTAAGGTGTTCCTCTGGTTCCTATATGGATTCTTTAGCAGGCTAGCCTAGCTATTTAACTTTGTACTAAAGCTTGTTCTTAATAGACTTATAGCGTAGTATAGCTTCAACCTCGTACCGCTCGCCCACCACCTTAGGGTGTTTAATTGGGCCTAGTTAGAAGTTCTTTTCTGGCGGTGGTCTATCCTATAGCTCTAGTAGGTTTATATAAAACACTGGATGCATATAGGCCATAGATAGGGGTAGCTAGAGACAGTAGGCTAGCTTACCAATTTGTTTCTTAACTTAGAAGGGACCTAGGTATCTTATATTAAGCTTCTTTAATGGTTAATAGGTCTTAATATTTATTAAACGTAAGAGAACCTCGTCACCCACTCCGAAATGCTTATCCTAGTATTTATGATTATACTAAAGTCTCTACTACTCCTAAGCATCTTGTAGGCTTTGCTTCGCATACTTCTATTACTCCTTCTATACCTTAAGGTACCCTTATACTCTCTGGTGGATGTCCTTAGACTTTCTAGTAGGGTCCTATAATTAATCCTATGGTCTTAGCCAGTGATTATTAGGTATACTATTAAATCCTAATAGTTAAACGCCGTAGGCAATCTGGATTAGTGCGTACTAATACAATATATATTGCTTTAAGTTATAAGCGTACTCCGCGTACGGGAGTAGCTTACACTAATTGTCTTACTAGTAGTTTAAATATATTTGTAGGTAAGACTCCAGTTCCTAGTTCTGGCGTTCCATTTGCCCATTTGTGTACGGGTGGAAAGCTATACTATAACGGTGGTCTATCTTTAAATAGAAGCATAGATCCGACTAGTATTAGCTTATAAAGACGCTGCCCCTATTAGTAATAATAGAGTGTGGCTAATCTACTTTAAGGAAGCATTTCTCCTTAATTAGGTTTGTAAGCTCTTGTACGTTAATTGTCTTGTTAATAGGAAGGTATTAGACGTACTTTAAAAACCTATTAATAAGTACGAGAACTGAATCATATGTTCATTCTTGCTTATTCTTAGATAGTGGGAGATCCGTAATAAAATCTATAGCGTAATATTGCTATAGTTCGCTAGCGGGAGGAACCGATTTAAGTAGACCCCATAGCTTATGCCTTCGGATTTTATATACTTAATACTTTTCGTAGTGGCTAATATACTCCTTTACTTCCTGCTTGAGCTTTAGCCAATAGTATTTACGTTAAAGTAATTCCACTGTCTTAGCTTAACCATAGTGGCCGCCTAGAGGATTATTGTAATTCTTTATAAGAATCTTCTGCCGTAGATTTGCTTTATATAGTACCCAAACTTTACCATTTCTACGTAGTAGGCCTATTAGGTCTAGTTCCTAATTTTAGCACCTTATAGCTTCCTTTCCGTCACGTTTCCAGCCTACTTCCGTATTAAAGGTGGTATAGGAGGCATCCCTCCATTACACCTTATAGATGAGATCCGTTAACCTTTTAGATAGTTCCTAGGTGAAAGCTGTTTTGTCCTATACTGCTCTAAATATAAGACTAGATAGTACTATAGATCTTACAACTCTTTAATACGCGTGCGTTAGAAAGGCCGCTATAAGGTTAAAGTCCTTTGGTTATTATAGGGCTCCAAGTTCTAATTGCTCTATAGCTTCGCTATTAGCTTAAGGGGATAGCTTAGTAATTAGGGGTAATATATTACTAGGTTCCAAACTTGTATTAAGGACGTCCTATTTAGGTATATTTGGGCCCTTATTGGAAACAAACCGGGTACCAGCTAGAACGTTACTAGATGCTAATAGGGTTTATATTACCTAAGACTTAATACGCGGAGCTATGGGTACTTAAGTATCTTATACCCGGAGCTTGTTCTGTAATATAGGGAGTAAGATATCTATTATCTACTTTCCGTCTCCCGTTTTAAAGCCTTTGGTATAGTCTGGCCGTCGTAACAGTCTATTAGCGGGGTTACTTTCCCCTAGCTTATATTTAATCTTAAAATTAAATCGCGCGAGCTCCTCTACCTATCTAGCTTATTAAGGTATAAGCTCCTTCATAGTTATAAAGTAGCGTAGATTATAATAATCTAAGAGTATATAAGTGGTGTGGCTTACGTGCTTAAGGTAATGTCGCTACTATTTAAAGCAGTCGACTATAGCTAGCAGTTCCTTATCGTGGGTATAATACCTAACTTTAGGCCCCTAGAATTTTCTACTATAGAATGCTACTGGTCTCTAGCAGAGCTAGGTAGCGTCCAGATGCCTATTAGGTTGCAGTAGGATACCAGCAAAAGTAAAATTTAATATATTAGTAACCATTATTAGTGGTTAATCTAGGTTAAAATGCCGTAGTAATAAAGCTTTTATAAACTTTATATATAGTTCCTAGAAGACCTCCTATACCTTTCTAGGCTATATCTATAGTTTATACTATCTAGTTAGTCCCTTCTTAGTTTTCTTCCTTTCTGCCTTTAAGCCCTTTACTCCTTAGGCTGGGTCTTAGAAAGCTTCCGCAATATATTTAAATAGGTACTAGGCGACGTCTAAGTAGTTATAGATAAAGCGCCTATAGAAATTAGCAAAGCCTAGGAACACTTAAATATCCTAGTAGCTCTCTAGCTCTGGCCACTCTTAGATTATCTATACCTATACTAGGTCTATAACTACGCCTATAGGTGTTATAATATAACCCAGGAACTTAACCTGCTTAGTATTAAAGGTATATTTTAATGCCTTAGCGTAGAGACCCTATTTATCTAAGCGTTCTAGTACTTTGCGGATGTGCTGTTTATACTAATCCTTATCTTCTAAGTAGATCAGGATGTTATCTAAATAGATAATATATATGCGGTTAATAAGTCCCCCTAAGGCTCTATAAATATACAACTGGAATGTTGTAGGCGTATTAGCTAGCCCAAAAGGCATTACTAGATACTTAAAGTGGCCGTATTAGGTTTTAAAAGCAGTCTTCTACTTATCCCCTTCTTTAATACGGAGCCTATAATAGGCGTCTTATAGGTCTAGCTTTATAAAGATTTTTGCCCTAGATAGTTAATCTAGCATTTTACTAACTAGTAGTAGTAGGTAACGGTTCTTAATTATTACTTTATTAAAACTGTAATAGTCTACGTATAGCCTTATAGTTCTATCTGGTTTTGGGATAAAGAGGATTAGTACGCCTACTAGCAACTTACTAGGCCAGATCTATCCCTTTTCTATTAAACTATTAAGGTATTCCCGCAGGATTTTAAGCTCTTTGTGAGAGAGGTTGTAGATAGGAAGGTTTAGGGGTACTTTACCCTCTTCTAGATTAATTATATAATTGTATTTTAAGTTCTGCATAAGGACTCTAGCCTGTCTACCTAAGAATACCCTTAGTAAGTCCCTTAGGCCTAATAGAATATTTAATAAATTAGGGTCGCGCTTGTCCTCTATATTATTATTAGGTAGGTCCCAGAGCTCCCTTAAGACGCTCGCAGGTAGCGTTATACGCTGTGGCGGTTATTCGTATATAGTTACTACTATACGTTAAACGGTTATATGCGGCAGCTAGTAGAGGGTAGGGAATTCTTTAACGCAGCGTTTAAGGTGCCGTAGTATATTCTTTATATATTGCTTAAGCTATAGTAACCCGTAACAATAAAAGTATCTTATAAGATCTTTAAGATCGCTACCTCCCTATAATATCTCTGTAACCTATCCAGTAGTTCCCCATGGGGTATCTATTATAGAGGGGTTATTGCCTATACTAGGCTCTATACCCGTCTTGCTATAGAATAGGGATTAGATCCGATACTCCTTTAGGTATAAAATATATACTATTTTATCTAGCTCTATATCCTCTAGGATATGTTTAAAACTTATTAGTAATATACGCTCTTCTAATTCCTTATTATTCTACTATTTAAAGGTTTCTATCTTAAAGTGTATTTTAGAATCTGCTTCTGTAAGCTAAGGGTATCTAAGAATAAGGTTATAACCTGCGAAGTTAGCCGCCTAAAACGGCTGCGGGCCGACTACCTTAGTGCGGTTGTGTATATTGGCTACTAATACTATAAGCTTATACGCGCTATATAGTTTAATCTAATGCTTATCCAGAAAGCCTGCGATAGGTTTCCGCCACCTTTGCAATAGGATAAGCTTATGCTCTTTTACTAAGTCGTACCATATAAGGTTAATTTTGGCGCCGCTATTATATAGTACTTAGAGCTGTCATACCTTATTAGTAGGGAGTATTATTTCTAGCTTAATAGCAATATAAAGGGTCCTCCCTTTTATATCTTGCCCTAGTTATAACCGGGAGAGGTCCGTAACTAGGGCTTTTCTTTTTTTAGATTATTAGTGCAACTGTTGCCCTACTTACTCTTTTAATAAGCTTTGCCTCCAGAAAAGTTTTCTCTTAGCTTCTTAGGGTGTTCTTATAAGGGTGTTAAACGGGTACTAGATTGGCCCTAGGACTCTTTTCTACTACTTAGGGTTCCTAGCTTTAACCCTTCTAACGTTCTCTTTAAGAAAGGTTTCTTTAAAGGCTAGGTCTACCCTATATTACTATTACAGTACCCGCGCTTCTGGTAACCCCCTAGGTTCCTACTAGAAGAGGTCTAGTTCCTTACCGCTTCCTTAGCATTTAGAACCGCTTGTTTAAAATTAGTATATATAGTAATCCGCAATAGGGCTCCTACGCGTCTTACTTTATTATAAATTAGTGGCTTAATCCTAGCCTAGATAAATCTAATCTTCTCTTTTTTATAAATACTGCCATCCTTGTTTTTAAAGGGCTCTAGATCTATCTATTAAGCTTAGGTTTCTATAAAGTTTATAAACTAGCGGAAATCCTTATTATCACGCTATATACCGTTCTAGAATTATTCCGCGTTATTATATTATATAACGTGCGGATCTTAAATCCAATTCTTTAGAAAGGTCTGCAGCTATAGCTATATAATAATTTAATCTTTATTAAGCTAATTAAGTGTAATCTAGTTTAGTAATAGATCTTTAATCTTACTAATAATCTATTAGGTACGTTCTTTATAATTATCTTATATTATTAGTATCTTAAAGAAGTTATCTACTTCGCGAACCTAGTTATCTAAATAGTAGGCCTTAGGTCTTTAGCGGAGTTCTAGACTATTAAAGGCCTTAGCTAATTAGTCCATATCTTTCTTCCGCTTATTATATAGATGCCTTTCTAGGTCTTCCACACCTCCTTAGGTTAGTATTAGGTAACCCCTAGGGAGTCCTTAGTCTTAGCTAGGTTATAAAAGATTTTGTTTAGCCTAGATTAAGCTCTACTAGACCTAGATCTACCCCTAGAGGTTTCTAATATATTTATTAGTGGCTCCCTCCCGCATGGCTTCCGAGAGCCTTGCGATGGCTTCCTAATATCCTCCTTAAAGAAGATTAGTTTAGGGCTCCTAACTTCCTAGGCTTTGGCTTAGGGAGACTCTAGCTATAGAGGTAGCGTTAGTACTAGTAGCTGGTATAGGTTTCCTAACAAGGCTTAAGGCTTAAGTTAGTAGTTAGGTTAGATTACCTAAAGGGGTAGGCCCGCTTGGCTTATAAGCAGTCTATATACCGCTACTATACTAATTATGGGCCTATGGTCTTCCGGGAGGGTTCCGGTTAGGTCCCTAATTGGGCGTATTAGTGTATTCCTCTGGCATTTCTGGCTTAGGGGAAGATTTTAGAGTTACTTAACCTTCTAATTAGCCTAAGTGGGGCTGGAGGGGTTCCGGTTATTTTCCGGCAGCGTTGCGTCCGTTATAGAGGGTGTCTGCGTTTTCCTTAGCGGTAACTATAGGTATATAAGAGTCTTCGAGCTCCTAGTACATCTGGGTATTAGGGCTCGTTTGGCTGTCTTGCCCAGAGGTTTATATTATCGCAATCTCTTACTGTCAGAGGGACCTTTCTGCCTTAGCGCGACGGCTTTCCATAAGGTATTCGTGGAGTTTCCGTTAAGGTCGTCGCAAGATTTTAAGGGAGGATAGTAGGTATAAACAAAAATGTAAATAAACAATTTTGTCCTTAAAGCCAGCTGCCCTTCTAAATGGAGTAGGAAGGATTTGAATATAAGGGGACTTTATAGACAGGGGCTATAAGGACACGATTATAGGAATAGATAGATTATGGAGGAGACGAATCCTTAAGGAGGTAAGGCCTCTGGGATCATGGAGACTATATACTACGGGCACGTGCCTCTGGCACGTGACTGACGGACTTCCGAGGGGTATCCGGGGGTTGTCCTGAGGGCAACCCGAGGTACCGCAATAATATCCCTTAAAACCTTTTATTAAGTTTTAAATCTAGAAGTAAAAGGCTAGATTACTATAGTATACTCTAAGGTTATAAAGAAGATTAAAAAATTATAGTAATTCTAAAAAGATATTATATAAAAGAAGCTTTAATTAACACTATTAAGTATTTATATTTTACTTAATATCTAGACCTCTTTAAACCAGCTTCTTCTCCTTAAGATCTGCGCGCACTTTATTAACTAATACTAGAAGAAGCTCGTTAAAGCACTCCTTGCCCTTTATATAGTAGTAAACCATAATAGAAAAGGGCAATTTACTACCCTTTTTTTAGTGCTTTAGGACTATAAAATTGTATAAAAGCTTAGTTCTATTATTTGCGATAACGCTACTTTAAATAATATACTTTACTATATAGTAGCTAATTATCTCTAAAAGAAAGAGAATATTAATTAGGATTCTATATTTTAACAGATCTGCTATACTAGCTATATTATTAACTTAGCTATATAGGCTTTCCTTTTTAAGGGCCTAATTAAAATAGAATAGCTTAAGTTATATAACAAATAAAAAGTAAAAGTAAAAGTAAAAGGTAATGCTAAGTAAAGGGCATCTTTTTGGGCTATAGGACCATTTGGAAAGCTTTATAATATTATTATATATATCCGCAATTCGGCTAGTGTAAGAGGCCAGTCTGACCAGAACGTATGGTTATCTGATTAACAGTGTAGAATGAGAGTTATAGGTAAGTAGAAGGTAAGTCGAAGGTAGAACGAGCTTTATATATTAAAGGACAAATGCTTTCTGACTTCTTCTATTTAGAGACTAATCGCTGGTTCTTCTCTAGAGGAGAACCAGCTCCCTATATAATCCTTCTAAGACACTAGTAAAACCCTTTACCCCTTGTCTGTCTAACCATGTCTCCTCTGGGACGTTAGTGGGACATTAGTAAAACCTTTATCTGTTTTATTTGATATGTATCTTTTAGAAGCGCCCGTTACAGCTAGTTATATTAGGGAGTTTAAAAATCTAGTAGAAAGAATAATTCTACTTAATAACCGGACGAGATGGAATAGCTAGTATTAAATACTAGCTATAGCTAAACAACAGTTAAGCGCTATTAATATATATTTAAAGAACTACTTTACTACGCTCTAGATAGAGTATCTCTATCTAAAGGACTAGAAATTTATTTATACGACTAAGGCATTCCTTTAACTATTCTATTAAGTAAGTCTAGAAACTTATAAAGACTACGCAACAATTAATAGAGTACTCTTTACTGTGGACATTCTTATTAAGTACTTTAAAAAGGCCTTTATAAGTAGAGTTTCTAGTTTTTACTAGATTGGACAAGGCTAATACCATATAGTAGTCTAAATATGCTTCTAATAAGGAGTTTAGCTCCCAAATTAGGAAGGGGTGGAAGACCTTTAATAAGTACTATAGTAAAACTAATAACTCTCCTCTTTACGCCGCTGCCCTTATTCTTTATCCAAACTGTTATATAAAGTATATTCGCGTAAACTAGAAGGCTAAATAGTAAAAGCTAATACTATAAAAGGTTAAAGAGCTTTAGGAGTCTTATTGGGAAAAAGCGCTTACTTCTTTTACTTCTTCCTTATATAAAAGGAAACCCTTTTAAGATTAAGATCTTAATAAATTTAATAGAATTGCTTAAGATTTAGGAATATATACTTGGCTAGTAAGTTAGGATAAGTACGAAGACTATAGTAATGGAGAACCGTATAATATCGGGAAGCTATCTGCCCTTAAATAGTGGTGTTAAGATTAATAAAGAAATCGCTGGCTAAGATTATCGTATATGGCAATTAATATTCTATTAATTCTAGCAATAAACGATGAGCCAGAGAGAGTCTTTTTAGGAGCTCGTCGTATAATCTTATGGGAAAGGGCGCAACTAGGAGCTGAAAATATTAAGAGAGTAGAGTTCTTGAAATATTGGAAACGGAGTGGTATTACAAATGATGAGCTTAGGGTAGCTTAGATATTCAATTATTAATAAATTTATCAACATTAATTGATATTGACCAATCAATGTTGGTATTAATTGAAGCGTTATTGACTTATTGACAACCACCCTAGTAGACTGATTATTTGGTATTTAAAGAAGCTCGAGACACTTGCAAAGGTAGTAAAAGTAGTAACTTCTTAAATAAGGTAGTAGATTGGTTAGCAGGTAGTGCAATCCGGGCTTATAACTATAAGCTTTGCAGTGTGTAGGAATTAACTAAGCGACTTAATTCTAAATCTATGGAAATTAGGTAGACTATATACATAAAATACGTGGTAAAGGTTAACAGTAATGCTGATAACGATTTATAACTGTTACCTAATTGGCCACCAGGTCAATATTGCCACTTAATCGGTAATAGGTAATAAATAGGTAATAGAAATAAGTAGTGAGACATGCGATGGCAAGAGATAGGGTAGTGAGTCACAAGGTAATATCTGACATGGTACCGGGTTGTCGTGAAGATAGCCAACCTCGGAGATCATACCGAGCCCGACCAACGTTGCTGGCAGGCCTAGTGACCATCTGTAGCGGGCGAAAACATTAAGGAAGTAGTTTGCTGCGCAATAGTTCGACTCCGTCGCCGTGCCAACGCTTCCAGAGATGGAGCTGGACATTAGGAAGAAGTCGAGCTCGGAGTCTTTGCCCTTGATAGCGTTGTGAACGTTCCAGGTGCCTTGCACCTTGGGATCAATACCTGTGTGCCGGTATTCGTTCGGCATGCTTGCGAATAGTGATTCCTGGTTGACGTTAACTTATTACTCGTCTCAACGGCTAAGAGTAGACTTACGTTAAGACCCATAGCAGTTTGTATAACACCTCCGATGGGTGTTTCTGCGGAATCCACCACTTTCTGAATGTCCACCATGGAGCAAACGTCTCCACGAACAACTGTACAACGGGCGCCGTTGCTCTCCAAATCCTCTACGAGGCGCCGCGCAGGAGCCTTATCGAGCCTGGGGCGGCCCAGGAAGATAAATTTGCGTGCTCCTCCAGACATCATCCATTTTGACATGCTATGGCCGAGACCACCTAAGCCGCCAATCATAATATAGTTTTTTTTGGGATGGAAGACGGTCTTATGCTTAAGAAGCTGAATGTGGAGGAGCGACTCCGGCTTTTCCATGTTGATAGCGATCTTACCCACGCGGTTCCTAGAAGAGAAGCGACGGAGAGCATTAGTGATATCAGCGACATCGAAGACCTCCAGAGGGAGCTCCATTATCTTTTTCTCTCTGTACAACTTCAAGACGTCGCTGAGAAGGCGCGTCCAGATTTGGTGGTATGCATCATTGGGCGGGCTGAATAGGTTGCTCATGTCGAAAGCCGTAAAAGTTGCATTCTTTAGAATTGGTCCATTTTAAGTCGACCAGCATCGGTAAGATCCTGTTTTCCAGTCTCGACGAAGCGGCCGAATGAAGCGAGACACCGCCAACTGGCATGCAGGAGGTCGCCAGTAAGTGAATTCAAGACCATGTCCACACCGCGGCCATTGGTAGCCTGCAGAAGTCCGTCAATGAACGAAGTATTTTGAGAGCTGAAGATATTCTCCCCTTTAACGCCAAGCTTTTTCACGAGCCACTCCTTTTCATCGGTGGACGCAGAGGTGTAAAATTCGACGCCAGCCTGTTGCGCAAGTTGAATTGCTGCAATACCAACTCCTCCAGCACCGGAGTGGATGAGAACGCTTTCGCCCGGCTGGATGTTGGCCTTTGTATGCAGCGCGTACAAGGCGGTTGCATAGACAACGGGAAGAGTGCAGACCACGTTGAGGTCTTCTTCATCTTGAAGCTTGTGGCACGCCCATTCTGGAACGATCTCAGACGTCTTGAAGTAGCTAGGTGCCATTACCACTACCCGGTCTCCAGGTGTGACGCTAGAGACGTTAGGTCCGACTCTTTCGACAATATCGCCGCATTCAAGGGTAAAAGAGGCTCCCTTCGTGTCGACCTTACCACCCAATGCGTAGAAGTCCTCAGCACTAAGACCTATTGCTTTGACTTCAACTTGTACTTCGCTGGCCCTAAGAGTCTCGGGAAGCTTGATCTGTTTGAAATAGATTGTGTCGAATTGGCCTGGGTTCTTGATCGAAATTTGAGCAGGCTTCGCGACACTAATTGGAAGCTCGACTAGCTCAGCACCTTGCTTCTGGCGGAAGAAATCGTTTAGTTGATCATCTGGCACAAAGCGGCTGGCATAGACAACACCATCGCGCTCAATGTATTCGTAGTCGAGAAGGCCATCAGCCGAACGCTTCAGCACTAAGACGATATTCTCAACAGTACGATCAGTCTAACGCTGAATATTGTCCACATCGAAAGTAAGAAATCTCAGAGATGGTTGTTCCATCATCAATGCTCGAGAGAGCCCTTGTACAAGGGCAAAATTGGGAGACTTGCTACCAAGGAGATCTCCTGCCGTGACCCAAAGAATAATAGACGCGTTGTCGGTCATGATTTTAACTCGACCCATTTGTTCGTCGTTCGTGACGGCTAGAAGAGGATCTTCCGGTTCGACAAGCGATAGCACAATGGAGCCCGAAGGAACTGAATCTTTCAAAAACCCGGAGAATGGAACCCTCCTGACTTTTTCCCGATTATTTCATAAGTCGCAAAAGTGTTCCGCTCAAAACATTCCGCTAGTGGTCGACAATGACGATTGGTGTCTTGTGAACGAACTTGTTAACCTGATCGTCTTCTGAATTATAGCACATCACGATTGAAGCTCCAGCATTACTCAGTCTAGATTCAACAGGAACCAAAGATGACTTCTCAAACGGGATTGGTTGACCGAGGGAGTCACAACAGCTTCGATTAAATTATCATCTTCGCTGATAGATCCTGCTGTATAGGATAAAAGTCTCTTGAATGGTGTGTGCGCCAGTAGAAAATTTAGAGCACCCTGAGCAATCTCAGGAATGCCATTCCCTAGCTCAAGGATCCGGAGAGCAGGGTTCTTGTGACTGAGTAGATTTAGACTGGCGCCGAGTTTGATTATACCCTCATCATTGAACTCCGAGTGAGCCTCCGCAAGGAATGCGTCGAGGTACTTGGTGAAATCGAGAGCACGAAGTAATCCGCCAGTAACGTCCGGCTTCCAGAGAACCCTAAGCATTGGACGACACTAAGCGGAGCCGTCATCAAGCTGAGCTGCTGCCTCATATGGAGCAAGTCTAACGTTTTCAATTCTGTGCCTTGACCTTCCCGTCTGAGTCGAAGAGTTCAGCGTTGATTTCCGACGTACCAAATTCAATGACACTGGCGTTAGCATTGGTCATCCAAGACGTCTTGATGGGCGCACGCGAAAGGTCGAAAGTCGCAGAACCAATCCTTGTCGGCACTTTTGCTCGGAGATCAGAAGTGTTACCGGATGTCGTTGCAATGATCGTAGTTTGTAGCATTGCATCAGTGGTGGTTAGATGGATATGATAATCTTCGTTATCTGTGCTCTAGATCAACGGGACTTTAGCTGTGCAATGTTTCCGTGACCTCTGACGTGGAACATGGAATTCCGTGATAGACTGGAATTGAGATCGATGGTGCAGTGCGTCAACCTTCAAGAAGTTCGGCGACCTAGCACGCGTCAGGATATCTTCGATGATGTCTAGATTGGGGTGTCCCAGCCGGTGGAGTTTTCTTCCCGCATTTAGTCAGTGCCGTTGGAGGAGTATATGCGGGCACTACCACGCCAACAGGATTGGACTTTTCGAGGCTTTGCCATCAGCGGTACATGATAATGTACTGCAGTATCTGTAGAGTCACATTATGCTCTTCCATAGGCAAGAAGTGCCTCTTAGCTAATGTCTTGATCGGTTCTAGCATTGCGGAGATTAAGTAGAGCTGATGTTAGAGGTACATGACTATATGAGTTAATATTTTACACTTCTCTTTTACATAGCACCATAGGTAAGGGAGAACAGGCCGTCCCGTTCGCTCCGGCGTACTTAAGCCCTTAACCGGCAGATTAGTAGTTAGGTGGGTGACCACTAGCGAATACCTGCTGTGCTATGTTTTTGACATTCTAAGCTACTTTTTAAATTTTTTTTTAGGTCAATGATAATTATACACCCGGAAAAAGCCCTGGGTTTCAGCGCCTCTAAAAGAATGTCAATTGCGGGAGCATCTCTAGATATTGTAACACTTTCCGGAGGGTTTGACACAAGCAACCCTGATTTTGCCAGGGACACTAGCAACAGCAATAGCTTCCTCGGCTGCTTCACGGGACATACCCGCAGTCATCATAGCACCATCCATGGTGTGTTTGCCGACAAAATAGCCTCTGCAGATGATATGTATCCAGCAGCAAATGCCGCGGCAATCTTTCCCGATGAGTGACCAGTCACTGCGGATGGTTGCACACGCCAGGATGCTAAAAGCTGCACCATTGCAGCTCGGATAGCAGTGCAGGTAGGCTGGGAGTGTGTGACTTCGTTGATCCGGTTGGTGGTTCTGGCTCAAGAAGGGCTTCGCGGAGACTCTAGCGAGGAGGGTGCGGCAGTGATTGAAGGACCGAATCCATCTCGGCAACGCTGTCGCGGAACACACGGAATTCGGCAAAAAGCTCTTTGCACATTGCAGCCCATTGGGCGCCTTGCCCGGTTAATACGTATGCGAATTTAGACGGAGAATCGTTAGTGGCTTTGGGAGGTGTTCTGAGGTGTTCCAGGGTGAGCTTGTCACGAAGACCGTTCCGAGATGCAGCAGTGAAGCCCCATCTTCCAAGATGAGATCGGCGAAGGCCAAGTGTGTGGGCAAGGTCGACTATAGAGACATCCTCAAGGTCGTAGTTTGCAAGATCATTGACTCGTGCTTCGAGCGAGCCCGGGGTGCTTGCGGAGAAAGGCAGCAGAAATGTCTTTCGTGTCCCTAGTATCTCGGCAGCTCTCCCAGTTCTTCCATAGTTGGATGGAACGTGTGCCGAAGCATTGTCGATGACGGCATGAGCATTAGCACTACCATAGCCGAAAGAATTCACACCAGCCCGGCGAACGACTGGAGCAGATTGGAAAGGCTTCGCTGCTGGCCATGCTCCCGGCCGAGCAACAATATTAACACCCCATTCCACGCATTTATTTTTGGATTAATGGATTCGATTCCGATAGTAGCTGGGATGTAGGACTTTCCCAAGGCAAGCGTTGCTTTGATGATGCTGGAGATTCCACTAGCAGCTCCACTGTGGCCGAGATTTGTCTTCACCGAGCCGACCAGAATGGGACTTTTGCTGGAACGGTTGAAGACGCGCGAGACAGCTTCTACTTCAATTAGGTCTCCGACTGGGGTGCCTGTGCCGTGGCATTCGACGTAAGTAGTATCTTCAAGACCCAGACCTGCCTTTTCATAGTTAGGCCTTACGGATGACAGCGCTCTGGCCGTCTGCGCTTGGCAGGGTAATGCCTTGTGTTTTCCCATTACTGTTTGTATGTTAGCCATATCCTCATTTGCCTTCATGTCTCGATATACGAGTACACTGAGTGACTTACGGATTGATGGTGGTGCCTCGAATGACCGGATCCCGAATCGCGTTGCTAAGCTTCTTCAAGTATAGCGCGCCAATGCCGTCCGCGCGACCATAACCATTCGGCAGACGCGTCGAAAGTGTGGCAGGTAGACGTTCTAGAAAGCACTCCAGCCTTCATAATCCCCGAATGCTGCTCTGCCGACTGGATAAGATTTGCTCCAGCAACAATCGCGCCCTCGCATTCGCCGGCTTCCAACGCGGCTACAGCAATAGAGCGACGAAGAACAGGCAGTATCGGCGCCAAACTACATCAAAACCGGCAGTAAAAATATCCTTTCATCTCTAAAACCGGCTAACGTACCTAGGGTCTGTCAAGTTGAAAGCGTGGCTGACACGATTGCCCAAGATCGTTGTACCCATACCTGTCGCGCTGTAACGATGCAGATACTCAGGTCTCTTGTCTGCATAACTTGAAAGTCGACGGTGAGGTTTCCGACGTGGCATCCTGTGTTGGATCAAGAAACTTTCTCTAAGGAGTTTCCGTTGCTGCGGATCCATGTATGTGGCTTCGAGGTTGTTGATACTAAAGAAGCCATTTTCGAAAGCGTGAATATCTTCTCTCAGAAAGTAACCTCCTTTTGTGTTCACACTTCCTAGACGATCGACGCCATCCAGGTGGTAAAAGCCGTCAATATTAAAGCGTGAAGATGGCACATCGTATTGCCCGGATCGTCCATTGACAAGGAGATCCCACAGCTTAGATCCCGAGGAAGCTTCACCTGGCGGTCTACAAGCTATTGTAGTGTTGTCAGAACCAGGACTATTTATTAATAAGCAAACCGCATTGGGAACTTACCCAAACTCACAATGGCGATGGGCTCCGCTTTGTTCTGGGGAGACTCATTCATCAAAGGCTTTGAGGATTCCCACAACGGGAAACCATTCATTCTTGGCCTTGATTCAGTCTCTGAAGGAAGCGACGGAGGAATTGCATGAGGAGCCATATCGTCAAAAGCCGTCGTGTAGCCCTTAATGATTGAAAATACAAATGAAATGTATGGCTAGAGGTCTATTTCATCAAGAGTCGGGAGTATCTAACCTCAAGACCGGAGGAGTGGTTTGTTCTTCACGATTTGCACGTCAATACAGCAGGGTCTAAGTCCTACTTATATGGAATTTACACTTCCTTCCATAACAATCAGTCTCTTACCTCTGGTACGTGCATCTAGAATTCGTTCGCATGTTTGAGCTGCTTACGTTGGGCCACTTTGTGGGCGCTCCCAGCGGAACCACTTTGATACAGACTATCATCGCTCATAAAATGACGCTTGGGTTATGAGATATCAGTATCAGGATTTCGCGATGATTAATATATTACCCGCCTCCCCAAACTCACACTTTTCTCTCTATATCAGCCCTAAGCAAGGGCAATGCCCTGCAATTTCTATCCCAATCACTTCCTCTACCTCACGCCGCGCTTCCATTCTTCCTAACCTGCACCTCCTTGCTCTCTCCATCCAGCAATCCCTCCTCGACCAACGCCCTCAGCCCGGCCGCCAAATCCGCCTTCAGGTCCCTCCAGTCCTCCACACCAACACTAACCCTCAACAACCTCTCATCGACATCATGATCGCTCATCCTCCGCCACTCAATCAAGCTCTCCACACCCCCCAAGCTCGTCGCATGATGGAACAGCTTCAGCTTACTCGGCAGCGCACGCGCAGCCGCCGGGCCACGCATCCAGATGGCGAAGACGGGGCCAAAGCCATTCGGCATCTGCTGCTTCAACCACCCCATATCCTCGCGCTGCAGCGACGCATGTTGGACCCTATCCACATAGCGCTTGACCACCTTCGCCTCTGCCTCCGCCTGCGCGTCCTGATCCGCCGCCCGACCCCCATTCACACACCCATCCAACCACCTCACCAGCTCCTCCGCACTCTGACTCTGCCTCCCAACCCTCAACTCCAGCGTCCTCAAACTCCTAACCCCCAACCACCCCTCCAGCCCCCCCATCACACTCCCTAAAAACACCCTATCCGCCCTCAACCCCACCGCCAACCTTCCCCCCACCTCCCCCACGGCCGTCGTCGCCAGAACCCCACACAGCAAATCCGAATGCCCGCCAATATACTTCGTCCCACTATGCATCACCACGTCCGCACCCCAGGCAAACGGGTCCTGCAAGCCGGGCGGCCCGAACGTCGCATCGACGGACAGCAGGGCGCCGCGGCCGTGGGCGCGGGCAGCGAAGGCAGCGATGCTGGACGCCTCGCCGGTCGGGTTGAGCGGGGTTTCGAGATGGACGAGGTCGCCGGGGCCGAGGTCGGCGGCGTCCCAGGCGGCGTCGGAGGCGTGCAGGTCCATGGTGCGCAGGCCGTGCAGGCGCGCGTGCAGGGAGACCACGCCGTGGATGCCGTGGTAGCCGCCGCTGAGGGCGACGACGCGCGGGGCGAGGCGCACGAGCAGCGCGTGGAAGGCTGCGAGGCCGCTGGCGTAGGTTATGACATGGACGGCGAGGCGGGATAGGGCGGCTGGGTCGGCGGCGTGGGCGGGGAAGAGGAGCGGCGCGAGGAGAGTTTCGAGGCGGTTGAGGTTCGAGGCCGCGACGCGGGAGTAGATGAGGGGCGCGGTGGGAGAGAGGAGCGCGGCGGCGGAGGGGTCGGTGTCGGCGGGGACGGGGGCGAGGGCAGAGGGGTTGGATGGGTAGCGGTAGGTGGTTGAGAGATGGATTGGGGGAGCGACGTCGGTGGTTTGGTTCAGGTGGTCGTCGGCGTGGATGGCGAGGGTGGAGGGCGCGTAGGGGGTGGGTGTCGTGGAGGGGGACATTGTAACTTCTGGTCTTTCTCTGGAGAAGGGGAGGGTCACAGCGGGGAGGGGTCACAGTGGGGAGAAGGTGGAAGAAGAGGTTATAGTGGCTCAAGACAAAGGGATTAAAATGCAATTGTAAGTACTAGGCATGTAGATAAATTAACTGAAAAGTGGTAGGTGAGTGCTGAGCGTTGAAGAAATGGAACTGGAGTCATTATGAGTAACTTTGTTTGCGGCGCCCTGCGAGATCGGAACGCTCCTTGAATAGAACATGGAAATGACATGTCATTAGCCGCACTAATAGCTCGATTAAAGGTTCCCTTAAAGCCTGGCGTTCTAGAGGCGGAAGTGGATAGGTGGATAGGTGGATAGCGGATGGCTAGGTGGATGGGTGGATAGATGGTGGCAGGGTTGACGATAGATTTGCCCGATGAGGCCACATGCGGTAATGCGGGGTCGAACATTTCTGAAGGTGGGGCAGAGGGCGCAACATGGCGAAATTTTGTTATTCATCGCTCGACAGGACAACAGCACATGAGCTTGATGAACGGCGTGCAACTAATCGAATGTTGTCACGATGAATAAACAGTATACTCAGTATACGGTAATCAGTAATCATATTAGATTGTCTAGATGATTGCCAATTTTATCAACAGCTCTTCCGGCAAATCACCATCACATGAAATGATGTCCGGACCCCTTTCACATCGTAGCTTAATATTCATTCCCCCTCTGAAAGTAACCTAAGCCTGACCGGCGTTGACGATGGTGGGTGGGTTTTTAGGGTCCTTGATGGTACCCGCGGGGCTACCGCAAAGCTCAATCGCCCTGACTACCTTCATTGAAGCGGTGTCACCATCAGGAACCTGACCGAAGACGACGTGCTTTGCGTCGAGCCAGCTTGTGACAACGGTGGTGATGAAAAATTGTGATCCGTTGCTGTTTGGGAATTCGTCAGTATGCGCTGGATGCTACGAGTGAGATGAGGTAGCTAGAGCTTACGTGTTGGGCCCAGCGTTGGCCATGGAGAGCAGGAAGGGCTTGCTGTGCTTCAACTTGAAGTTCTCATCGGCGAACTTCTCGCCGTAGATGGACTTGCCGCCGGTGCCCTGTTTTGTGACGTTGTTAGTAATTGAGGGATTTTCGACTGAGGCGCAGCAGCGAGCGAGGGTCAACACTCACATTGCCACGGGTGAAGTCACCACCCTGAAGCATGAATTGCGGGATGACACGGTGGAATTTGGAGCCCTTGTATCCAAAACCCTTCTCGCCAGTGCAGAGAGCACGGAAATTCTCAGCTGTCTTGGGGACGACGTCGTCGAAGATCTCGAAGTTGATGCGACCGTGTTGTTCTGTAGAGCAGGTAAATGTCAGCAATTGCTTGTGAGAATTGGAGGTGCGAAGATGGGTATGATAATGGCTCCTCGATGAAGTGCAGCAGGAGCTGGGAAGGGATTTTGGGGAAGGGACTTGAGGTCAATGGCAGCTTACGCTTTGTTTCACCGACCTTGGTGACGTCGCCCCTGGAGTCGATCTCGACCTCGGGTCCAGCCCAGGTGATGTCAAAAAAGCATCTGACAACCATGTTTGTGTTTGTTGGATGGAAATTTCTGATGGATGAGGGGTTTTTGAGATAGGTGTGTGTTGCAAGACGAGACTTGGTAAGAAGAGATTGCGAGGTGAGGGGCATGATGGCGGGGTGGGCTGGGCTGTTTGCTGTGAATGTCTTAGCGTCGGATTTGAAGCCGTCAGCCAGCCAAAGGAGACGACAGGAGAGTATCATATGCACAGTCCATCCCGAATGGGCGCTGTGGGGCTGAGGGTCATGGGCGGTGGGCTCTCACCGATTCTTTCGTCTGGTACTGTACAACCCGTCTGCCAATTGCCCGAGGTGGTGATGGAAATGAAGCTGGAAGGGACCGGCTAACAAGGGAAGCTGCTCCTGGAGGAATGCCTAGGGAACGGAGATGCTACAATTACAACGGCCGTCAATGTTCACTATAGTACAAGGGACGATGCAATTAGAGGTACCGCTTCCAGAGAATGAAGGGAAAAAAGGGGAATATGCAACAGCAAAAGAACATTGGCTGCAGATTTTCGTCCCGGGAGAATGCCGAGTCAGGCTCCAGCACACCGTGATCCCTCCCAAACAAATCCCGTGACTTACAACAGACGCCCGTTGTCGCAGGGGGACTATTGCTGTCAACTAAATTATGAGTGATAGTTGATGCTAATCTTTCTGACTTCAACTAAGAGAAGCTTACACCGTTCTTGCTGCTCACGTGACTTCTATATTAGCAGCGCTTCATAAATGCTGATCGCAACTCATCAAAGCGGCTCAATAATAAGCTGCACACCTCAACCCCTCCAACACCTCCTAAACTTCGCCTCCAAAATTCTCCGCCATCATGGATTTCTCCAGCTTAAAGGAGCAAGTGAGCAATCTCACCCTCTACGATCTCAAAGCCGGCGTGCGGAAAGTTCAAAATGGTACGTTGACCCTCAAAGTTGACCCGTTTGGGCGCCAATGTTAACCTATCCTTCCAGCCGTCATGAATTATACCGAGATGGAGGCAAAGGTTAGAGAGGCCACCAATAACGAGCCTTGGGGTATGTTGCGCCTGGTTTCCGCTCCAGTATCCCAGCTCAGAATCTTCGGTGTCTAGGTGCATCGTCGACGTTAATGCAAGAAATTGCAAATGGAACATACAACTAGTCAGCGCGCTTCCAGGCTCCCATTATTCCTATGCAGATTCTGACTTCTTTAGCCAACTGCTTAACGAAATCATGCCCATGATCTACAAGAGATTTACCGAGAAAGCCGCAGAGGAGTGGAGGCAGATTTATAAAGTGGGTCGCTGAAGATAGACCACAGCTGCCATGCTAACTTGGACAAGGCACTCCAATTGCTCGAGTTTCTCATCAAGAATGGCTCGGAACGGGTTATCGACGATGCGCGCTCTCACATTTCCCTTCTTAAAATGCTAAGGCAATTCCACTTTATCGATCAAAACGGCAAGGATCAGGGTGTCAATGTCCGCAATCGGTCAAAGGAATTGGCGGAACTGCTCAGCGACGTTGACCGTATTCGAGCGGAGAGGAGGAAGGCTCGAGCTACACGAAACAAGTATGGCGGTGCAGAAGGCGGCATGGGTATGGGAGGAAGCATGTCAGGAAGCGGAAGCAGATATGGTGGCTTCGGCAGCGAAGAAGCAGATGGCGGTTATGGAGGCTTCAGCGGAGGCGTGTATGGCGACGGAGGTGGGTTCGGAGGCAATACTGGAGGATTTTCGGACACGCACAGTCGTCGAGACCGATTTGAAGAGTATGACGAGTACGATGAGGGCGCTGTCGCCGCACCAGGCCGGAGGAAAGCAGACGCAGCACCAGCCTCAACCAGTGTTAAACGTGAGACCCAGAAGGCAGATCCTCCAAAACCAAAGGAGCCTGAGGTAGACCTATTTTCCTTCGGTGATGAAGAACCCGCAACCACATCTTCCTCGAACGGCAAACAAAAAGCTGGCGCTCCTGACTTCGGTCCCGATGACGATGAGTTTGACGACTTCCAGGCTGCTCCTCCGCCAGCAGCACAGCCAACACCACAACCTTCACTAGCAAGTATCGCACCTCCTGCATCAACGTCGACAACTACATCTTCTACTCAATTCGCTGCACCACAACCCCGCTCTGGCACTCAAGGCGCAAATATAAACGACCTCTTCGCATCCATCTCTCCTGCTCCGAGCAACAAAACCGCCTCTCCAGCCACTACTTCCACCTTCTCTCCCCCTCCCATCCCGCAACAAGCGCAACAGTATCGCCCTGCAGGCTTCCAGGCCTCTCAGCCAAATTACTACACCTCCGTCCCACTCGCCGCCAACCCGGCTCCATCATCCGCGACTAACACGCCTGGCGTTCCCTCTCCCTCCATCGGCAAACCCTCCTCCGCACCTAAATCCTCATCCGGCGGTGACGCTTTCAGCTCACTACTAGCCGGCACTACCATCAAGAAGACATCGACACCCACGCAGAAGATCACCATGGCCGACATGGCCAAGCAAAAGGCGAGCGCGGGCATCTGGGGCGCGCCGACATCGTCCACGCCGGGGAGCCAGTCCGGCGCGGCGCCCAAGACTAGCAGCGCGTTTGATGACTTACTGGGTTAGATTCCGCGGAGACTTTGTGGTGGGGCTGAGGATGGTTAATGCTTTTATGTTCACGCTTGTGCGGGGCGCTGCGGGAGGGTAAATGTTTTATGGCTGACGGGTGATTTCCTCAAGGGAGATGGGTGGGTTTGGTGTAGGTAAAAAATAGTCGGGTGAAGAATATTAGAGTGATGGTTACTTCCATTCTTGCCGCGATGATCTCCCTGAACGTATGCAAAAATTGTGGTGCACGTCGAGACCCCAAACTCTAATCTCTCGAGCCAATTAGCCAGTCCTTGCTTTGAGAAGTTGAGCGCGATGGACAAGCCTCGTGCTTGTTAGATACTACCGGCAGATATTCTCATAGGTCTATTTCGGGCCGACCAGGATACGTACTAATATCTACCACTCTCTGAACTCACGGGCTGAGGTAAGGATTGTAATGTCTGTCCATTCTCGGGCAACAATGCTAAATCTTTGCCACAATTGCAGACACAGGCCGCCAAACAGTCATCGAGACGACATCGCTTTTATAGGTCAGAGGAAACAGGTGACTGGTTTTTAAACACGTCTTTCGAGGCTGCTGTGCACCATAAGGGCTTCTTCATCCAATATGTTGCCAAGGGGAGAAGGGGGTGCTGTAGAGTTTCCTGCGATCACGTGATAGCGGTCTAGTATATAGATCTGTTCGGAACGACGACTCCACTTGGAGTCTCCTACACGCCACCATCCTCCCATATGGCATCGTGATACAATGGCTTAGCCCCAATCGCACCCCAAACCCAAACCACAGGTGCAGCGCCTGAGGTCTCCACTAACATGCCATAAATGCATGTGAGACAATAGGGCGGATATGTAAGGCTACAGCATATTTCCCGCATCTCGTGGTTAGCGTCAGCCATTGTGCAGTTAGAAAAGGGAAATACGGCCCCAGAATTGCAGCTGGTGATCTTCGAGGTGTGCGGCGAGGCTGTGTACGCCAAATAAAAGAGAACAGAGAACTCAATGTCAGTTGCAGCGGGAAAATAAAGGGAGGTCTAGCACCCAGATTTGCAAGCCCGTGGCAATTCATCCAACTTCCGCTTCTGTCTCATGTTTCTCGGATCGCTAAATATCTACCGCGAGACTAAAATACGTTTATTCCTGAGGTTGAACCTATTGAACTGTGTTTCTGCCGGAGCCTACTTTTCACGCGGAGCCTTCGCAAAGGATCAGAACATGGATTTCTGTCGCCGCTTCGGTCATTGCACAGCAGTCACTGACAATCGCCCTTACATCGACGGTGGATATATAAATTGGAATCCACCTTCGCAAAACACTCTGAATCACACAAATTAAGACAACTACCTGGAAGATTTCGATCGCACAGACTGCCCAGTACTAATATCAACCTAGATCATGATCTCCTGTATTCAGGCCTTCTAAAACTGAGCCAGTTGGCCCCCCAGATCAAGGAAGGCCTAAAGAAAAATTCTTCTGTATCTGGTGGCACACTCTGGGCCAACACAGTCAATAAAGTCTTCTACGCATCTGGTGGCTATTTTACCAATGAAGCGCCAACGAATTTTGTCACCTAGTCTTACAATACTGTCCGTGGCCTATAGGACGTCGTTGAAACCAAAGGACAACCAGAGTACCTAGCGTATGGCATGTCAGCTGTGGCACAAAACAGCGGAGTCTCGGAGGTTTTCAAAATAACCTGACTAGTCGGCTAGCGGACCTCAGTATTCGTCAAACCACATCACATTCGACGCGATTTCCAGGACCTATACGAATAGCGCCGGAATTGATGGTAAAGGGAGAGGCGAAGGCCTCATGGTGTTTATTCCAATATCGAGGTCCGGCCTTCTGGTCTACTTCGGTGGGGTTACTCAAGATCGTGGCACCGGACAAATATCTGGCGTACACTTCTGCAATGAACTCTAGTAGACGTAGCGCTGACACGCCTAGGTTCCTATGGACGTAATACTACTCCATGCGCACCTACACCCCTCTTCTTAACAGCTACTAATAGTGAACAGAATATTGTGGTCTATAATATCAAGAGTAGCCACGGAATAAGCAGAATGCCACTGGTGATGTTCTGGAGCCAAGGACAAGATTTTGCGGCGGTGTGACTTGGCCCGATTAAATCTTTGTTCAATATGTAGGTACAGTTAGATGTTCTAATAATTTATACTTATGCATGCTTCTTTACCGATATATCTATGGTGGCCTGAGACCGGAAGCGGCCGCTATCAACGGATCCATGGCGTTTGACGATGTCTATATTCTAACCCTTCCTACGCTCGTATGGATAAAATGGTACCCAAGACTATGGCACCGTTGTATGGACATCACTCACTTTCTTGCGATGTTGTCAATGGCACGCAAATGATCACCATGGGCGGGACCTTCCCCAACTCCTCGGATTACCACGTTCCATCCATAGGAGGCCAGCACAACCTTAATCTTAAACAAGGCACTCCCGATAACTCATCTTGGAGCCCGTTTGTTCTAGACTTCTCGGACGTGAAATCCTCCGGGTGTAATTCAAGTAATAGGTGGGACGTAAGCATCCCCTCTCATTTCTGCCTAAACGACATTAGGTGTCAGTCATAATTGATTACATTCCGAACAGAGCCAAGGGGGAGCAACTGTCTCGGGACTGCCCAATGGGACATTGGGCAGTACATTATTCTATGCCTTTCAAAGATCGTGTCAAGTGTCCACTCTAACACCCACTCCAACAACCACCGCTCCGCCAAACACTTCGGCAACCTCTTCTCTCCCAAGTCAGCAGTCTAGCAAGCCAGATGTAGTAGGTGCATCTCTAGGCGGGGTGATTGTGCTCGCTGGATTGGCAGGTTGTCTTCGTTTTTGGAGGAAACGATAATCTGACTAGGCAAAGTCACTGAAAGAGGCGAGGGAACCGGCCCATACTGAAGTCTCTGAAATGCCCGGAAAGGCTCAAGATCCCAGAGACCTTTTTAGCGAACCGGTGCTCGAGCTGGAAAGCCCGCCGGTAGAGCTACCTAACTCTGGGCTCGACCTCATTCTCAAGGCTAATAGCTAAGAGTCTGTAATACTACTGAAATAACTGTGGGTTTTAAATAGTATAAAGGTACTCCAAAAACAAATCTGGTGCCGGCTCGGTTCACATCTACCGTCACACTGCTTAAAAGCTTCTAAATTACTTATGTAACCAAAGCCAACGTAACAATACCAAACCTTCCTGCAAACACACCAAACAAACCCAAACTAATTCTCGACGCATCCACATCAACACTCCCACGCGCTTCTCGCACTCCGTGATGTCTCGATGCAGCTTTCTTCGCTCCTCACTCGGCTGCTCCGGTTTCTCCTTCCTGCGTGCCTCATAGCAACCACGCTGCTCTACACCTACCCTCCCCTCCGCGGCTGCCGCTTCCCGCAAATCCCACCATGCGCCGCGAACGCTTCCACCAGGATCGACTGCAACGGTAGCAGCACCCCCGCACCGTTCCGCCTCCTCGCCCTCGGCGACCCCCAACTCGAAGGCGACTCGTCGGTCCCCGCGGCCAGCGAGGCGCGTCTCCCGCACCTCCGGACGCTATGGAGCGAGCTACGGGCGCGTGAATGGCGCGGTGCCACAGCCGCAGCGAAAGAGCTAGTGATGAAGGATCTATGGAAGGCGGTGGCGACGTACCACAAACGGCTGGATCTGCTGGGCAACGACTTCTACCTCGCGCATATCTACCGCAGCTTACGGTTCTGGACGCGGCCGACGCATGTCACGGTGCTGGGGGATCTGCTGGGGAGTCAGTGGGTCAGCGATGCAGAGTTTGAGAGGAGGGGGAGTAGATTTTGGGGGAGGGTGTTTTGCGGGGCGGAGAGGGTGCCTGGGCGAGTTATGGATTCGGTTAAGGAGGGGGATGGGAAGGTCTGGAGGGAGGTTTTAGGACAGGATGAGGGCTGGAGGAACAGGGTCATTGCCATTGCGGGGAATCATGACGTCGGGTATGCGGGGGATTTGAGCGAGGAGAGGGTGGAGCGGTTCGAGCGGGTGTTTGGGAGAGTGAATTGGGAGGTCGTGTTTACGCTGCCGAAGTCTAAGCTTCTGCCCAACACCACCGATCCCAAGACCGACGAAGTCACCACAGGCAACCCGGCTACTCCTAGCGAAGCCCCCACTGACAACACGAAAGTCGATGGCGAGGACGCGGCCACCGCACACGCTCCCGAACTCCGCCTCCTAATCCTCAACTCCATGAACCTCGACATCCCAGCCCTCTCCGCGGCCCAGCAAACCGCGACCTACACCTTCATCAACGACGCCATCACCCGCTCGCGCCCCGTCACCGACCCCTCCACTCTGACGCTCCTCCTCACGCACATCCCGCTGCACAAACCCGCCGGCGTGTGCGTCGACGCCCCCTTCTTCGCCTTCTACCCGCCCCACGAGGGCACCGGCGTCCGCGAACAGAACCACCTCTCCCAGCACGCCAGCGCCAGCATCCTGGAAGGCGTGTTCGGGCTCAGCGGCCGCGTCGAGGCCCCCGCGCGTGGTATGGGGCGGCGGGGCGTGATTCTGACTGGCCATGACCATGAAGGCTGCGATGTTGTGCATTTCCATCTGCGCGAGGATGGCGCGGAGTGGAGTGCTGTGCGCACGCCTGCGGATGGCGATGTGGGTAAGGTGGTGCTGGGGGAGGTGCCGAGGGTTCGGGAGGTTACGCTGCGCAGCATGATGGGCGAGTTTGGGGGGTATGCGGGTTTTGTGAGTGCGTGGTTTGAGGAGGGGAGTGGAGAGTGGAGGGTTGAGGTGCAGACGTGTGGGTTTGCGGTTCAGCATTGGTGGTGGGCGGTGCATGTTCTTGATCTGGTGACGCTGGGGGTGGTGGTTGTGGTGGGGGTGTTGAGAGCGTGGAAAGGGGTCTGGGGGACTGGGATGGTGGAAGAAAAAAGGCGAGAGGAAAAGAAGGAATCGGTAAAAGGAAAGAAGAAACTGGAGGAGAGGAGTTGAGGTTTCTTATGTACGCTACTGTTAATATTACTGTATATTTATCGTTTGACAACCATTTTATTACCGTCTTGGGACACTGATTAGGTGTATACATCCATGTTTCATCCATCTTAATCAGTTGTAACAACACTCCCTCGGTTCTATAAACCAACAAGCATTACGCTACGCATGTTTATCCCTTCCAATTCTCCACATTGCTTCAAAGCATCCCTTCACAGCATCCACGGGGAATCCAGGATGAAAGAATGCTGTTTATGAGAGTAGAAGCTGACCAGACTTGCGGAGGATAGGCCTATCAGCTGATAGTATCCGGAGACTATCCGGATAGTCTCCGGATAGTCTTGGCAAAATCCCCTTCATATGCTTACACTTATAATGCACCCTCCAATATTAAATAAATAAATTTTCTATTGGTACAGATTTATAGAGCTTACAAAGCGCTTTAAAATAGTACCACTTTCATCTAAATATCCTAAGGATAAGTAATATTATATAGATATAAAGCTTACAAGAGCTCTGCGGAATAAGGCTCAGGGGGAGCCGCGCACGGAGCCCTACCAAAGCTCAGCAAAAAAGCTCCGCACGAAGCTCTGCACGAAGCTCTGTATACGGAGGCTCTGCGCGACGGCTCTGCGCAACGGCTCTGCGCACGACGGTTCTGCATACGACGGCTCTACTACGGAGGCTCTATATAAAAGCTTTGTGCAAAGCTTCGTGCAGAGCTTCGTACAGAGCTTCGTGCAGAGCTTCGTGCAGAGCTTCGTGCAGAGCTTCGTGTAGAGCCTCCGTATGTAAGGCTTCGTACAGAGCCTCTATACGTAGAGCTTCGCGTAGAGCCTCTGAACGTAGAGATTCGTATAGATCCTCGTATAAAGCCTTATATAAAACTTTTATACGCAGAGCCTCTATATAATATAATAATATTTAATTAAAAATATATATAACTACTTAGCTAATAAATATTTATTTTATTATAGACGTCTAGATCTCTCTAAGTGTCACGGGACACCTCCGTGACACCTTACACACGTCTACCTGTTTCCACCGACGCAGCAAGAAGAGACCAACCGCGAGACGGCAATCTAATGGCAATGTGCGGCAATCTACGGCAATCTGACGGCAATCTGCCGCATTCTGCCATATTCTGCCAAGTCCACCGAATCCTGCCAAGTTCTGCCAGGACCGCTACTTGAATCCTATTCTGCTCTGTGCACATGTTAACTAAGCAACTAAATCCACAATATATACCCTTTCCTCCTATTTCCTTACCTTCTCCCCTTATGCAACGTTTTAACTTCCTTACGCAGTTTATGTACATAGCTTAATAATATCTACTTTGCTATATATTACCATTACTTATACTCGCTCCATAACACTATATTGTGTTAACCTTATATACCACCCTTTAAAATATAGAATAACCCTAAAGCCCCCATAACAGCTGCTGGCATTATATCCGCACTCTAAGAATAATTAGTAGAGATATAGAAGTCCTTTATAGACGCCCTTATATAGAACTAAGCCACTTTAACTTAATAATAAGCTAAATAAGAGGCATAATACCTGTAAATAATTAAGGACCTCTAAGAAGAAGTTCACACCCTTAAGATGCCTATATTAGGGCCCTAAGACTAAACGCTTTCTCTAAAGATAAACACATAGGATAAGAGTCTTAAACCTATAGTAACTATTTATCCTAAACTAACTACCGTACTATAATAATTTAAATAACTATTAGACCCTCTAATATTTACTAGTAAACAATAAGAACTCCAATTATTCCTAAGCCAGCTTAAAAATAAGCTAACTAGTAATGCTAACCGCTACTTAACTAAAGCTAATTAACTCTACTACGCCCTAAGTTAACTAGGAGGAGATATAGCTAACCTTATTAAACCCCTTTAACCAAACTTAGTATAAAGTCTAGTTGTACTACTTAAAGCTATATATAATAACCCGAACTGTTAAGCTACCGCTTAGAGGAAGATAAACTATATAACTTAAGGAATAAAAAGTTTCCTAGTATACTTCTTTAAATTTAACTATTACGTAAAGGAAATAGGCTAGAATAACTTCGCACTAGTTAACAGCCTTATTAAGTCTCTAAGCCCTAAACTAAAAACCTCCCTAATAGGTATAGACCTACTAGGAGCTCTTAACGCCTATATAAACGTTATTAATAAATAGTATAATAATATACTACGCCTAACACTAAAGTCCACTCCTTAATATACTATAACAGCCCTATAAATATCTACTAAGTTATTATCTTAGCCTAAGCACCCTAACGCTATAGATATTAACATAGGGACCCTAGGATATGCTCTATTAGGGTCCCCTAAATAAGAATAACGCATTAAGCTAGGCCTTTGCTTTAAATGCGGAAGCAAGGAATACATCTTAAAATATTACTCTATCCCTATGCCCTAACATAACTTATAAATAGCTAACACTAACAACTATTTACTATATTAATCCTCCAGTTACCATCCCTAATCTTTATCTAGCTTTAGCCCTATATTTAATAAGCACCACTTATAAGGATAAAGTTACAACTAATATTCTATAGGAACCCCTTCCCGCTTACTACTAAAAGGTATATCTTAGAGTTAAGTCGCTCTCTAGGACAGCTATATTATAGAATCTTATTAAATATATTAGATGTTATAAAACCTAACTCTTAGGATTATAGTATAACTGTTAACTACTATCTTTGGCAGAAAGGTTAATAGGCTAATACTGTGACGGCTTGAACAAATGCCTCTGAACCGAAGCTTGAACGAATGCTGTATTACGAAGATACTAAGCTAAGGAGCAGAAGAAAGGGGCCCTAGGGGCAATATATACACAGTATAGGCGAACTCCAGAGATTACGCCAAGCCAGTTGTAGGGGCGGTGCCCTAGCACCGTTACATTACCCCCCCCTTCCAAAAAAGCCTGCCCTTAGGCTTTGTATAAGCCCCTTGTTAGAAGAGAAAGAAGAGAAAGAAAAAATCTAGCATTTGGCGCTCGATCGCGATGCTAATTAATATAGGACTTGCAGCAGTCCTGCAGCTCCTACTGCTGCGGAGGTATATCGCTATACCTAGTTGTACTTAGGGCAGGCAGCCGTCCTGCAGCTCCTGCTGCTGCGGGAGGTATATCGCTAGGAGCCCTCCGTTGGTCGTCGTTCCTCCTCCTAGGACTTCCTAGAACTTCAGTACCTCCTAGCTCTCTACCCCCTCCTTTAATATGGCGCGCCCCAAGCCATAAAAAAAAGAAAGCCCCCCTACTCCCCCTCTTATAAAAAGGCAGGCGAAAATAAGGGTGGGAGGGTTAGGGAAATATAGCTCGCATATATATTAGCACAAGATCTTATCTATTCCGTAGGCATATTAGCGCAGTAACTTATCTGGTTCTAGCAGTATAATACTAGCAATAAGGTGTATTCTAAGGAGCAGAGCTACCTTATATACAGTTACTACTACAGGCAGAGCAGTACGAGTTGGTTATAGTGCTGCAGGCAAAGCAGCAGGTGTCGGTTGGCTACAGTAACGTAGTAAGGTATTATATTTAGCTGCAGGTGGAGCAGCAAAGGTCAATTAGCTGTAGGCAGAGCAGCAGAGGTCCAGTAGTAGTACAGTACTAGTGACGGGGTCGTATTCATAGGCGTATTAGCGTGAAGTCTTATTAATAGGTTATAGTTCCACGGGTATATTGGCGCGGAGCTTATTAATTTAGGTAGTAGTACGGTGCTAGCGGTAGGGTTATATTCTAGGGAGCAAAGCTCTCCCTTGTATATAGTTAATACTATAGGTAAAGCAGTAGAAGTCGGTTGTAGTGTTATAGGCAGAGCAGTAATAGTTGAATTGGGATTAGCTATAGGCAGAGCAGCAAGGGTCTGTTCGTTTAGCTGTAGGTAGAGCAGCAGAGGTTAAGTGGCAGTACGGTACCAGCGTTAGATGGTAGATAGTAGGCGTATTGGCGCTATTGTTGGTTAATTAATCGCAGGCATATCAGCATAAGAGGTTGTTAGGTTCGCTTGCAGGCATATTAGTGCAAGAGCTTATTAGTTAGGTAGCAGTACGGTACTATCCGCGGGGTTGTATATTAGGGAGTAAAGCTCTACCTTATATATAGTTGTTACTGCTAGCGGAGTAGTAGAGGTCGGTTACTGCTAATAAAGCAACGAGGGTTGGTTAGCTGCAGGCAGAGCAGCTAGGGTCTATTATAATAGCAGTACGGTGCAAGTGTTGGGTGGTGATAGTAGTTAAACATTTAGAGCTTAATCTATCGGTTGGCTAGTAGATCGCAGGCGTATTAGCGCAATTAGTCTATTGGTTAGACTATAGGCGTAGCAGCATAGTCGTTGTTAGGTTAGTGTAGGGTATGCAGCCGTCTTATAGCTGCGAGAGGTGTATTGCTAGGAGCCTTATTATTCCTCCTTTTAGAACTCTAGTGCCTCCTAGCTCTATTACCCCCCCCTTTAGTATGGCGCGCCCTGAGCCATAAAAAAAAGAAATATAGCTTGTATACGTATCGGCACGAGCTCTTGTCTGTTCGGTAGCAGTACGGTGCTAGCGTCGGGTCGTGACAGCAGGCATATTGGCGCTATCATTCGGTCGGGTTTGCATTTAAATTGCGTTTGGGTTGCATTCGAATCGCATTCGGATTGTAGGCGTAACGGCATAATTATTATCTAGTTCATCCAAATTGATTTCGTTATTGAAGCTTACACAGGTTAGTATTAACCTTATTATTAAAGTATACAAACGCCTAAGATAAAGCTTATATAACTTAGTATCAACCGTGGTTATTCCTTAGTATGCGTAGCTTAGTGTTAGTTAAAAAGGATTACTATAGGCAAAGAAGAAGACAATCAAATTAGTAAGGGAAGTAGTTAATTGTTAACAAACTTATACAGTCGTTGTTAAAGTCGTAATTAGGTTAAGACAGTAGGCATATTAGCGCTATTATTTAGTTGGTAGATTGTAGGCATAACAGCACGATCATTGTCTGGGTTGGTTTCTCAAGGTCTACCATTAATTGGTAGGTAGTTTAAGACGTTGTCGATTATTTAATTAATTAATATGCCGTTAACTAGTAGAGATGCTATTATATTACTAGTTACAGTTGATTAATTAGCTAAAGGTGTGCTATTATAGCACATTTAACCAGTTATCGTATAAGTATGGTATTAAGAGACGCGCTAATAGGTTGATTCTCGTTAAGGTATTTAATAGGTATTGGTGTATAGTCTATTAATATTCTTATAATTCTCAGAACAGGTCGTCGTCCAATAGTAGACATGTTTACGTATTGTTAAGATATTTAAGGGTACGCTGTAGAGTTAATAGGCGTATTCAAATACTTATATTCGATTAAGGATATCGCCATAGGTGATAGATATCTAGGGTTAATTAAGGACTCGTAGGAATGCCGTTAATTTGGCATATTAAATCGTTGTTAGAGAGGTATCAAAAGAGGTATTAAGAAGGTGCGTGTTAATATTTTAATTCTTTATTAAGGGGTTAAAGGTATCAAAGAAAGAGTGCGCTTTAATATTCGAGCATAGTTATATAAGGGTAAGCTGTTATATAGCGTTCAATTTAATGAGATGCTATTAGAGAGCAGATTCACATATTATTGTTTAAGGACTGCCGTCGAGTGGTAGGCAGTTCGAGGGTAGTTAATGAATGGTATTAAGAGGGTATGTATTAATATTTCAATTCTTGTTAACGACTGGCAAGATATGCTTTTGTAATAGTAGGCTATCTTATTCGTAGAAGGTTGTATAAATGGCTATTAAGAGAAACGCGTCGATAGTTCGTAAGAGGTTATAGAGATAAATAGGCTTATCTATAGAGCTAATTAGAGAGTGCCATAAATTGGAATAATTCTCCTAATTTGTTCTCCTAATTAAGAGTGCCATAAATTACTTAAATTCTCCCCCAGATTCCTAGTACCCTATACATAAAACTATAATGCTTATAGATGTATTTGGCCGTAAGATTAAAAGACTATCTAGGTTAATAGTAAGGTTCAGGTTAATTAGGTACGGTGGTTGTTAATAAGAACTTGACATGTGTCTATAAGGCGTTTATAGACAAGTCGGAGAGTCGTGTCGCAGGTATATCAGCGCAATAGGTTATTGGGTTCGCTTTTGAATTATATTTAGGCCGCATTTGAATCGCATTTGGATCGCAGGTATATCAGCGCGATTATTTGGTCAGTCAGACTATAGGCGTATCAGCATAGTCGGTAATTGGGTTTGGGGGTTTAGGGTGGTAGTATGGTGCTAGTAAGTTCTTCCTAATCAATTTCGTCTCTCCTTATACAGCTCAGTATCAATTGAGGTGGTTATCGCAGCGTAGTCTGTGTATCCATTAATATTATTTATCGCAGCGTTATAGCTAAGTCTTAATCGACTTTGTTCTTGCAGCCCTAGGGTAAGTCTTAACCGAGGTTGTCTCTGAAGCTTGTACAACTCCGTATCAGTTAAAAAGGTTAGAGGGGTGAGATATTCTAAAGCCTTCCTAGGCACGTGTCCTTGGCCATTAAAGTTGGCATTTAATTATAACCATAGAAGACCTTCTAGCTGCTTAAATACCGGCTCCCGGTTTAATAATAGTAACTCAACGCGTCGATAACGCGCAGCTAGGGGTGTTTAATGCAAGTTCTCCACGAGAACCTACAGAATGGGGGTGGGATATTATAAGGCCTTCCTAGGCATTGGGGTGAGCTTAGTATAATATAACGGCTTGAATAAATGCCTCTGAACCGAAGCTTGAACGAATGCTGTATTATAAAGATACTAAGCTAAGGAGCAGAAGAAAGGGGCCCTAGGGGCAATATATACACAGTACGGGCGAACTCCGGAGATTACGCCAAGCCAGTTGCAGGGGCGGTGCCCCAGCACCGTCACAAATACTTAAGTCCTAATTAATACAGGAGCTAGCAGCATAGGATTTATTAATAAGATCTTTATATAAGACAATAGGTTTACCCTAATACCTCTTAACTGGCATATTAACGTATTTAGATTTAATGGTAAACGCACTATCTTAGGCTGTATTACTTATATAGCGGCCCTAAGACTCCAATACCTAAACTATAAAGAATTAATTAAGCTCTTTATAACTACCCTAGGTTATCTAGTAATTCTTAAACAACCCTAGATAAAGCTATATAAGGTAACCATTAATTAGGACAGCCTTAAGCTTCTATTTACCGCCTTCCGCTATAAGTAGAAGTGCCTTATAACTTACTGCTTAGACCTTAAACTGAAATCTAGAAAATCTATTAAGATCTATTAGTCTAAAATTTTTACTAACGTCTACCTTGTACCTAAAAAGTCTACCTAATTCTACCTACCAGAGAATTCCACCAAATTCTACCTACTAGAGAATTCTACTAAATTCCACCAATATGAGATTCCTACTGACGTCTACCCTATACCTAAAAAGTCCACCTAATTCTACTAACCTAAGAATTCCACCAAATTCTACTAATGTAAGACTTCTACTAACGTCCACCAAGAACCTAAAAATTATACTAAACTATATAAACTGACCCTAACTACTATACCACCCTAAACTAAGCAGAAGCCTAAGCTTAAGCTTAATATATAAAAGTACTAGAAGAACTGGTATTCTACTATAAAAAGAATACTTAAAGAACCTAAACCTAAATCTAATACTAACTCTATACCTAATACTAAACCTAAACCTAAATAAAAAACTATATAAGAAACTAAGGACAATCTAAGCTCGCTTAATACCTTAAATATCCATATAATTGGAGCTACCCTATTAGCATAACTTGCTAGGAAACCTAAATATATAATCTTTACCATTATAATAGCCGATATTAAAAAGGCCCTAGCACTAAAGAAGTACACTAACCCTGCTATAAAAGTACCAGTATGCCACTATAAGTACCTAGAGGTATTCTTATAAAAGGAAGCCGATAAGTTAGTAGAGTACTAATTATATAATCACAAAATTATACTTAAAGAAGGAAAACAGCTAGGATTTAGACCACTATATAAAATGTCCTAAAATGAACTCTAAGTACTATAGAAGTACTTAGACAAACACCTTAGTAAAGGATTTATTAGAGTAAGCTCTTTACCTATAGCTGCACCTATAATCTTTATTAAGAGACCTAGCAGCAGTTTACATTTTTATGTAGACTACTAAGCTCTTAACGCTATTACTATTAAGAATTGGTATCCGCTCCTGTTAATTTAAGAGATATTAAACTAATTAAGTAAGGCTTACTACTATATAAAACTTAACTGTTGGAATAAGGTTCTGTAATACAGTGGACACCATTGCACGTGAGCTAAGCGAGCTCAGGAGATCCATCAAGTTCTACCTGTAGAAGTAGAAGGAGAAGAAGAAGAAGAAAACGATTGAAACCAAAAACCTCCCCTACCGTGGTTCCAACATTAACCTTATCTACGCATTTAACCGCCTCTATATTATAAAAGGAGATAAATAGCTTACTGCATTCCGTACTAGATACGGACTATTTAAATACTTATTAACGCTATTTGGCCTTATAAATGCCCTAAGTTTATTCTAATACTTTATAAATAATACCCTATAACCTTACCTAGACGTTTTCTACACTGCTTATATTAACAACATCCTAGTATACAGTAATAACCTAGCTAAATATAAGAAATACATTAACCTTGTCCTGGAAGCCCTATATAGAGCTAGCCTATAATTAAATGTAAATAAATACGAGTTCCATAAAATGGAAGTTCTATACCTTAGACTTATTATTTCTATAAATAGTATATAAATGGACCTAAAGAAGATTAAAGCAATTATAAACTAGTAAGAACCCAAGAACATTAAGGACGTAAGAGCCTTTATAGGATTTACTAATTTCTATTAACGGTTTATTAATAACTTCTTTACCCTAGTCTTACCCCTTATAGCTCTAACCTAAAAGAATAAAGCCTTTATCTTTAACAAGGAATATAAGAAGGCCTTTACCTATCTAAAAGTTATATTTACTACTATACCTATACTCTAATACTTTAACCTAAACCAAAAGAGTGTTATAAAAGCTAACTTATCTAACTATATTACTGGAGGCATTCTATCTTAGTATAATAAGGAAGAAGTACTATACCCTATAGCATACTTCTTAAAATAACTAAGTCTAGCTAAATATAACTATGAGATCTATAATAAGGAATTGTTAGCTATTATTAGATGTTTTAAATAATAGCGACCTAAACTGGAAGGCGCTAGATTTTTAATTAAGGTCCTTAGCGACTATAAGAATCTATAGTACTTCACAACCATAAAATAGCTAAGTTATTATTAAGCCCGCTAGTTAGAATACCTGTCTTATTTCCAATTCTTAATTATATACTGCCTAGGCATTTAAGGTTAAAACCCTAACGCCCTAACCTAACGTTTATAAAATATACCAGTATAGGAAGAAGTGCGCGCCTATTATAATCAAACCCTACTTTACCCTAAATTATTTAATCCCCTAGCTAAAGACTTTATAGTATACGTCCTTAAAATAACTAATTAATTAATTAATTAAATTATAATTAATAAATACCCAAATAACAAGTTTATCTAAGAGACACTTAATGTAAGAGGCCAGCCTAACCGGAACGTATGATTATCTAATCGACAGTGTTACAAGTAAGTAGAAGGTGAGTCGAAGGTAGAAGGTGAGTCGAAGGTAGAATAGGTTTCACGTATTGAAGGACAAATGCTTCTAACCACTTCTATTTAGAGACTAATCGCTGGTTCTTCTCTAGAGGAGAACCAGCTTCCTATATAAACCTTTTAAGACACTAGTAAAACCTTTCGCCCCTATCTATCTAACTATGTCTCTTCTGGAACATATATGGGACGTAGGCAGGACATTAATAAAACCTCCTACTGTCTTATCTGATATGTACCTCCTGGGGGATTCCGTTATAATTGCCTCCCGTTTAAGGGTCTTGGTCCTCCAAGACTTTGCCTCTTAATAATCTCTTATGGAGTTCCGGCTAAAACCACTAGGGAAATTCTTTAGTGGAAAGGTACTCTATAATGCGGCTTATCGCCAGTTCTTCACTAGCGTAGAACCTTACTTTGTCTTTCTGTTTCTCCGCTCTTCTTCCACTATAGCTCTTATGGTGCCTTTATAATAGAACTTTAATAATAATAATGAAAATTAGATGGGATTTACCTTCCTTATTATAAGAATTTGTTATAAGCTGATCCGGGGGTTGTCCTATATAACGCATTAACTAGCCACTATCCCTATTCACCTAAAATGGGTCTTAATAATAACGTCTTAATATTAATTTCTTTTAGTTTATAAGCTGTTATCTCTTATACGTCTTTCTATTAATAACACCATTTGTCTTGCCTTTTAGTAGACTGTTTTTTATTATATTTTAGCTTTTAGCTTTTGCATCTCTAGCTATTTTTTCTTTTACTGCTCTATTCTCTTCTTATGACGTGTCTGTGGGTAATAGGATCCCTATTTTATCTCCTTAATAATACTGACTTCCTATAGTATTCTCTTGTAATGGCTTATAATTATACTACGCGTTCCTAGACTAGCGGCGGCGTTATCCCTACTTTATTAGTATTATAGACCACTTCTATTGCTCCTATAGTGGTTTCTCTAAAGTGCTGCCATTGTTGCGTTTACGCGCTTACGTTAGACCCGTCCTATGCCTATAAGATGCCGCGCTCTAGCGAGAATAGATCTAAGTGTTCCTACTATCACAGCTAGAAAAAGACCTGTGTTCTAGTATTTTCTATTCTATTCTATTCTGGACTTCACTAACTATATTAGATCCCCGCTATTTACGTATATAAGGCTCGCCGGCTCTAATGCGCTATTAAGGATTTCCGTCTATATTAGAACAGTGATAGATAGGAATAGAAGGTGTTTTCTATTACTTACAGCCTTTTTAATTCAATAAGGGTTTCTACTACTGTAAAGATATAGTGATCTCGGACATATAGTGTCTAGGAGCGTATATATAAGCAGCTTGTTTTTATAAATGATAACATTTATACTCTTACACGGGCCTTTTTGGCTAGGTGAGTCTCTTTAGTAATATATTTGGGAACTGTGCTAACTCTTTAGTTGTTAACTTTCTAATCCTAGCCTAGATGCTGATTTGGAGCCTAGGGATGATACTAAGAATAGTAATAAAGATAAACGTTCTCCCCGCTAGTCCCCTAGTTGTGGTGGTCTATCTAGTTCTTGCCGCTTTAAGAAGAATATTGGTAAGAATGCTAATGCTTCCGGGGATAGGAGTGTTGATAATACTGCCAATAATAATATTAAGATGGAGGAGGAGGCTCCCATTGCTATTTTTAGTGTTTAAGTTGTTATCTTATTCTTTCTTTCTTTTTATAGGATAGCTTTGTAGGGTGCCTCTCTAGTACCTCTAGGATGCCCTAGTACTAGGAATTAACTTTATACTTTAGGGATGCCTCTATTCTTATTTTTGGTAACAGTCTATGTAAAAGCAGCATACCGCCATAATCTCTGTATATAATAAACGGGTGGTGTTCTTATGGGTACTTTATAATTTCTTAAAATTTTTGAATCTTTACTCTATGTCTTTTTGGTCCTCTTTGTATTATTAACTTTACTATGTATCTCTAGTGTTAGACTAGATACTCTTCTTTTATCCCTAGGGAATCCTTTTAAGTCCCTAGGGCCCCTTCTTCTAGTGCTACTACTTATTCTTAAATAGTGTCTTCTTTGGATAGTATCCCTAGTGGTTTTTATATGGATTCCTATAGCTTTCTCTTATAGGATTCTAGGATCCCTATTATAATAGCGAAACGTTCCTATTTCTGATGCCTATGCTCAACCTTATGGTTTTGATTTGTGGGGTCTTCCCTATTATCTTGTCTATAGCATATCTGGAACCGTTGCTGAATCCTAATTTGTGGTCTTTAGGAAAGTTTTAATTGCTGTGTCGTATTCTAGCTAAAGGTGCTTCTTAGGTTCCCAACTATTATACGCCTAGGAGTATCTTTCCTAATAAACCAAAAATTCGCGTTTTTTTTGACGCTATCTTTAATTAAGAATATCTTCTATATTCTATTCTAGTTCCCCATTAATTTCGCTAGGTGGGGGTGGTTCTATACTGTCTCTTCTCCGGTATAACTCCAATAAGGAAACATGAAATGTGGGATATATTAGATATGATTTTGGCAATTCCAATTTATAGGCTTAATTTCCTTTAGTTTTCCTAACTACCTTAAAGGGTCTGAGCCACTTATGGTCTAGCTTCTTCTTGATACGTTTTGTCTAGATATTTTTTATAGATAGTAAGACTTCGTCTCCTATTTTAAATTCTTTAGGTATATGTCCCTTGTTATAGTACCTTTTTTATATAGCCTAGGCGTCTAGTAAGTGCTTTTCAAGTTCTTCTTTATAAATTCTTATTTGCTTAATTCTCTTAGACGCCGCCAGTACCTCTCTTTTGGGAATAATGTCCTTAACGTTCTAGGGGTCATTTGCTTTTACCCCAAACAGTGCTTTATAAGGGGTTATTTTTGTGCTGCTGTGGATGCTTATGTTATATATATATTGCGCTAGAGCTAACCACAATAGCTAATTATCCTGTTGATAATTAATATAGTAGCAGAGGTAGTGTTCTAATAATGTATTTAGACGCTCTGTTTGCCCATCTGTTTATAGGTGGAAGGCAGTGCTTATCCTTCGCTGTATCTTTAATAAGAGATAGAATGAAGACTAAAATGCGCTGTTGAATACGGTACCTCTGTTAGATATAATTCCCCTTAGTATGCTAAACAGGAGCTACCGCTCTAAAAATAGGTCTGCTAGTTCTGCTGCTGTAATCATTATTAAAACAGCAAAGTACCCTAAAAACTTTGTATATCTATTAATGATTACTAGGATAGCGTTAGCAATCTCTCTAGTTCTTATTTTGGTAGGGGGTAAGCCTATTATAAAATTTATTATTAATTCTGATATGGGTCTGTTGGTATCACAAGGTGATATCACGTAGCTACGGTTCGTAGATAGTATGATGGTTGTTCGATTGTATATAGAAAGGGGAAGGGTGAGGAACTTAAGGTTCCTTACCACGCTAGTGCCGCGGCGACACGTGACAACCACGTAACCATACGTGATATTGTCCTAACACTAGCAACTCTTCTTTTGTGGTTGCTATCTATATACAAATAACGCAATCAAGCTGTGACGGTGCTAGCACCCGCTACGTTGCCGTGTTTTACCGTATTCTGCCGTATTCTGCCAGCCATAATATTCTGCTAAATTCTGCCAAGTTCTGCTAGCTATAATATTCTGCCAAATTCTGCTAAGTTCTGCCAGCCATATTATTCTGCTAAATTCTGTTAAGTTCTATTAACTATATTCTGCCAAGTTCTGCCAGCCCTATTTCCTACTCCCTCTTGACCCAACCTTTGACTTATATACGTAGAGTATTCGTGTTAACAAATATCTCTAGTACCTTGTTTAGGTTTGCCTTTATTATCGCATCTGCCGGGTTATCTTAGCTATTAATCTATTAAATCTTAAAGAGTTCTTAACGCTTATAGGACTGTTAAAGTGCCATAATATTAATTATAAGGCGCTTCTCCTTTGTGGTACCAAGTTTGACTAAACACTTATAGAGGGAATATAAGTCGGTGTATATAATTGTAGGGATAACAGGAAGCTTAAGTTAATCTATAATTATCTTTAGGGTAGTTCTAATTGCAATTACTATATTAACTCCACTAATTATTCTATATATCTCTAACGCTAGAACGCTTTGAGTAACGCGCTTGCTCTTAGTTAAGCTCTAATAGATAAGATTGCTATAGATTATAAAGTTATTCTCTCTAGTAGATTTGTTCGCGATAATAATTTTATATCCTAGCTAGGAGCTAAAATCTTTATTATTTGTGAACGATCTATTAACAAACATAAAGAGCTTAGCAGTGGGAAGATTAATAGGTACATAGAGTAGTCCCCAATTAAGGTAGTTCATTTGCTAGGAAAGACGTTTATTTAGGGCAAGAATATCATCTTTAGTTGGTTCCTGGTGTTAAGCGGTAATAGAGAGATTAAAGGAAGCCTTAGGTTAATAGATAGAAGCAATATAAGCTCTGTAAGCGCGTTGCTCCACGTATCCTTGCTTTAGAGAAGTAACGTTAACAACATTAATCTTCTTACCTTAACCCTTCTAGCGCAAAGCAATAGAATTCTTGTTTAGGGAGAGGATGCATCCATTAAAGAGTAATAGTGTTGTTAAATTAAGCTTTTTCTTTAGCTTTGCTATAAGGTTTGCCTTTACTAGCTTGTCTTCTTTAAGAGCTAAGAATTGGTCGTCTCCCAAGATAATTATATTATTAGTTTACATGCTAATAATTCCAAATGGAATTCCTATAATTATAATAAGGAAGCAGGGGTTAAATATAAAAGTAGTTATTAAAAGCTTCTCTTTATAGTGCTTACTATAGGTAGCCTACTAATGAGTTCCTACCTCTGCGATTCCATATAATGGTTTAGGCACAACTATAATTATATCTTTGGGATATTGGTAGCGAATTTGCTCTAGAAGGTATGCTAATATTAAGCGCTAAAGGTGCGTCTCTAATTGGGTATAGGCCTAAGTAATATCTCGCAAATAAACCGCCATTTTATTCTTTATTAAGGAGGGAGCTAGCGCAACAATAACTCGCTAACTAGCTCGTTAAATTATAGGAGATTACGTAAGAATTACCTCTTTACTATTATTGTTGTAACCTTGGATAACAAGTCTTAATTTCTTAAATAGGGTATTAGTAGCTTTGCCCTTAATCTCGTTAACCATTCTTAACTTAAAGATGCGAACTCCATCAAACTTAGTAGGGTTATACTTCTTAAATTTAAAGACTCCTCTTATAATAAGACTATCAATCTCCTACTTATTAGATGCTTAAAAAGGAGCTCCTAGGGTTATAATACGACCTTCCTTTTAGAGCTATTTTGCGAGCTCAAAGTCAGCCTTCTCTTTAGCTGTTATAAAGGCCATTAATAACTTAACTCTACTCTTAATAGCAGTAACGAATTGCTCTTTAAAATCAGTAAAATATTGGCAATTTTATAATCCCTTCAGGCGGCCTCTACCGCGTTGTGGTTGCGGCACATCTACTATAATTGTATCCAGATTGTAGTCGCCTTCTAGAGTACATTAATTATAGTTCTCCTCTAGGGCATCTTCTAGGGCATTTTCTAGGGCATCTTCTAGGGTATTCTATAAAGGCTCAGAACTGTCGTCTTTATAGTAGGGCTTAATAACAGTTAACCAGAATTAAGTGGGTCCGTGAGGCATCTAAATAGTACAAGTTTAACTATTAATTGCAATGAGTTTATATAGGCCTCGCCATCCTTTCTTTTCACGCCATATGCGTACCTTAGATTGGAGTGGCAGATCAAGCGTAGTTAAGGTGTTTGGGCTATTTCTTATTCCTAGTGCGTTGTTGACCTGGCGCGTAGCGTAGAGACGTTATATCTCCTTTATTACCTTGCGAATAGCCTTAGCTCGTTATATAATAGAGGGAGATAGTAGGGAATTATTAGTTATTTAAGGGTAGGCGCCAAAGACTAGCAATATAGGTACAAGCCCATCTAGGCCAGCGGAATCGTTAACAGCCTTAACGGCCATTTATAAGGTAAGTTCTTCGCTAACACCCTTTAGTTCCAAAGAAATAATCTTATATACGCGGCATAATGGCATATAATATCGCTCTACTTTTCTAATACTATTATATGCCTTAACAGGGACTTCCTTAACCTTAATTGCCATTGCCTTTACCTATTGTTAAAACTCTATAGATAAGAAGTTCTTTCCTATATTATAAACAATTTGATTAGGGGGTCCTAGGTAGATATTAATCTAGCATAATTAGAGGGTATCCCATGCGTTTCTAGCTGATATATCCTTTAAGAAACGTGCGGCTTAGAAGGAGGTTAAAAAATCAATAACTTAGAGTACTAGCTTGCCGCTTAGATATAGAACGTTAATAATAATATAGAAGTTAAAGTTGTAGTTATCTTTAAGGGTAAACTTAAATCGGCCAGGGGACTTCTGGTTTATTTAGCAGTAATAGTAGTACTTTATAAGATATTTAATCGCCTTAACCTTAACTTTATAATCTGCTCGCTAAAGAACCCTAAGTAATTGGTAAACAGATAGGTGGCTAAAACAATAGTGTAGTTAACGTAGCTCTAACTTGGTTAAGTGGCTCTAAGCAACGCTCTTTTCTAGTTAATAAAGGAGCAACTAGGGGTAACCCTACTTGTGTATAATAGGCACCTGATTATCTCCCTAAACGAGCATATTCTTAAGGTTATTAAGCTTGACGCCTAATTTATCTATATCTCCGATGTAAAATAGAAATAGAGTATTCGCGGGAATAATATGGAAAGTAATATACCCTAAGGGGGTTTTAACCCTAATTGTGCCAAGAGAGATTGCAGTACCCTTGCTAAAGCGAATCGTATATTGGCCTACTATTAATTGGTTGATCTGAATAGAGTAATTAAGCTACTAAAGAGCTTAAACTTAAGGTTCTCCCGCTATAGATACTCCTGCGGCTCTAGTATCTAGCATAATACCATAGAAGATATTCGCTAAGTATCTATTATTAAATAAGAACGCGGAACTCTCCCTTGGTTCGTTAAAGATATCTAACTTCATAATAGCATAGAGCGTGGATTGGTTATTAAAAATAGCGATAGTTTGTATACCATCTACCTTACTATACTTAGTAAAGTATTGGTTGGGAGAGTAGTCCTCAATATCTATCTCTATAAGAAGCTGTTTAGCCTTATTAACCTCACCCTTAAGATCTTCTATGCCTTCATATTAAACCAGGAAGCTTTGGAAGTAGGCCGCAGTAACCTTACAATTTCTAACATTTCTTGCACTTTGGCGAAACTTATTATATACCTTCTTTTGCTTATTAAGAGAGTGTCTAGTTAACCAGCAATTTAGCTTCTTGCAAATATAGCACTTCTTCTGGTAATTACTTTGAAATGAACCTCTATAAGGACCTCTATAATTACCTTATAGTTAATATTGATTGTACCCTCTGTTGTATTGCCTATTATGGCCACTATATGTTTAATTAGTCCAGTTGTGATCGTGTTGGTTGGGAATACCGGTTTAGGCAGGGTTTTTGGTATAGAACTGTTAAGATTCTTATGTTCGCATTGCAGTACCTATAGTAGAGCGTAGTTTAGTATATACTCCTTTAAATGTGTCTATAGGTTTGTATAACGCCAAATTACACTTAGGAACGCTATAGTAGGCTAAGATAACCTGGTCCCTTAGGCTGTTCTTATTTTAGTAAGTTTTAGTAAGACCATATTAGATTTTCTAAAGTTTATTAAAGAGTAGTTAAAGGCACTTTAAATAAGTCTTTGTTAGGTTGGAAGCAATAACTCTCTAAAATATAGTCTCCCACCATTCGGATATATAAAGTTGGCGATTCTTATTAGTCTTAAAGTGGGCTCTGGTAAGCTGAAGCATTATATTAAAGCTATAGTTTCTACCCGCAATATAGTTATAATAGAATGTCGCTACCTATCCCTTTAACATAACAGAGAAAGCGTGATGGTACTAGTGGTATTGAATTCTGACCTTATTACAATAGTTGTAAAAGACCTATAGTTTTGCTCTGAGCATATTGTATAGTTTTCCTCTAAACTTTTTTTCTTTGTCTAAATATACCTTTATTAGATTCGTGACTTCTCGTAGTAAAGGCTTACCGGTTGGCTAAAGTGGAGGAGTTAGAGGCGGTAGAGGTGGAGAAAGAGCACCTCCGGGTAGGAGAGTACCTTTAGGTGGGAGAGCACCTCTAGGTAGGAGAGTAGTGTTCTAGGGGTTTTGTTCCAAATTAAAATTGCCTTCTAAGGAATATAGGTTGGTTTTAGGTTTCCCTAGTTAATATATAATCTTAGCTTCCGTCCATTCTGGTTCCTCTATGCTAATAATAACGGCCTAAATATTACTAGTAATTAGGTTACTATTCTTAGCAACATATACCCTATTTCTATAGAGGAAGTTTCGAAAATCCCAAATAATATCAGCATTGCTAAGTGCCTAGGTGTTGGCGGTCTATCCCATAAAATCCTCCCTGAAACATTCCCATAGCTGTGAATCGGTATAGTGTCTACTTCGGTAGAATAGAATACGGTGTAGGAGAAAGCTATTAACTTATTTTATAGTATAAGTTGTTGTATTAAAAAAGGGAAATTCGTCCTAATCTTTATTAATAAGTTTCGCGTACGCAGCTACCCCTAGTAGTAAGGAGTCTCTCTAGTTGTTTGGAGTGGTTATAGCCATATTTTCAGCTTCCGGTTATATTATTAGGTGTCGTAGTGGAGATTATAGGAGGAAGGGAAGTGTTATTAGTATAGGGATTGTCGTTTGTTATTTAGTACGCGTTTAGACGAGAATCTGCGATTATAGGGCTTAGGACTAGTTCTAGCCTTAAATTATAAAGACTCGTAAAGCGTGTTATTTTACGTAATGGACGCAAGAATCTATAATCTTGGAGAGGCTTAGGACTAGTTCTGGCCTTTAGATTCTTAGATTTATAGAAGAGTTCTATTTAAGGTTTAGGGCTAGTTCTAACCTTAAAAGACAGCTTCCCTTAGCACAAGTAGCACTAGTAAAGTGGCTTATCTCTTCTTAATGGAAACCTAGCTGTTCTGTGGTATAATAGTGAAGTTAACCACTGATCAGTGTTGGTATCACAAGGTGATATTACGTAGCTACGGTTCGTAGATAGTATAATAGTTGTTCGATTGTATATAGAAAGGGAAAGAGTGAGGAACTTAAGGTTCCTCACCACGCTAGTGCCGCGGCGACACGTGACGACCACGTGACCACACGTAATATTGTCCCGACAGGGTCCCTGTAGAATAGGAAGTACTAATAACTTACTATATAGGCAATACCTAGGTATCTGTACCCTTTGGCACGTATTATATCTTAATATATAGTCCTTAACTTTTTTAGACATTCTATTCTAAAAGTATTTTCTTTAAACGGCCTTAAGGGTCCTATTGGCACTGTAGTGACCCCTAAGAGGGTTGTTATGGAAGACCTTTAGAATTTCATCTTAAACTGTTTGGTTCTTTGGGATATATACAGTACCCTTAAAGCGTAATAGACCCTTTTGGTCTTGTTACTATAGCTTTTTAGTAACTCTGGCTAAGTTAGTCTCCACTATATCTTTCTACCTCTCCCTAGAAATAAAGGCGTCCCTTTATTATGCTTAAAGAAGAAGATCTAGAAAGGTTTTATATAGATTACTTATTTCCGTTTTGCCTGCTGCCATTATAGACTCTAGGTGTGGCATGAGACGTTTTAAACTATTAGTGCCAGCAGATTCTCCTACCGTTGTGCAGTATACTATGCTATAGATAGGTATCTTGCCTATCCCCTCTAGATCTGGAAACTTACAGCTAGTGCGCTGTTGAGTTGAAGGTACTGTGACACCCCTAGCACATCCCGTAGAATTCTCACTAATTCTGGGGTATGCCAACTTTATAATATCTGCTTAGTCTATAACCTGGTCCGTAACTATATCCTATAGCTCTATTATTATGGTGCTTTATAGCTGTATTGCTGGGACCTCTATCTTACCGCGGAATTCTGTAGTTCTAGGGAAAGACTCTTCTTTCTTCCTAAGTAAATTTTGCAATGTGGGAATTATTTCCCCTATACTATCCTAGATTCTTCTAGTCTTATAATCTAGACGTCTTAACAACCTATTAGCGGGATTTGTCTTTCCTTGGCGGTACGTAATTTTAAAGTCGTACTATAATAGTGCCTCTGCCTATCTAGCTTGTTGACCGCTTAACACCTTTATAGTTATAAAGTATTCTAGGTTATTGTAGTCTATAAGGACTTTAATAGGATAATTGCTTCCTATATAATAATGTCGCTAGTGCTTTATTGCTGCGACTATTGCGAGCAGCTCCTAGTCGTGCGTTATATAACGCTACTCTATAAGGGTTATTTTCCTTAACTAAAACGCTATAGGATGCCATTCTCCGTCTTTTAATTAAGATATAATTGCCCCTAGGGCGAAGCCGGATGCATCCGTTTTAAGGTATATATATAGCTCCCAGCAGAAGTATATTAGAATAGGCGCCGATATAAACAAATTCTTTAATTGGTCTATAGCCTGCTTAGTAGCTTCCCTAAATATAAAGGGTCCTAACTTCTTGCTATCCTTAAATCCCTTTAACAGATTAGTAATTGGGAGTATTACTTATAAGTAATAAATAATAAACCTTTAGTAGAAGTTCGCTGTGCCTATAAAAACCTATACTTTCCTAAATATTGTGGGGTATGGCTATTCCCTAATGGCGTCTACCCGGCTTTTCTCTATTGACACTCCGTTGACGCTAATAATAAAGCCCAGAAAATCAATGCTAGTGATATAGAATAAGTATTTTTTTAGGTTTATATAGAGCTTATATTCCCGTAGTCTTTCTAGTACTATTTGCATATAGTGTATATATACTTCGTAGTTATTAGAGTAGACTATAATGTCATTAAGGTAGACTATATATATTATATCTAATAGGCCCGATAATGCCTTATTAATATAGGCCTGAAATGTTGCCGGTGCGTTGGTAAGCCTAAATAGCATCACTAGGTACTTAAAGTGGCCGTACTATATTTGGAACGCCGTTTTCCATTTATCGCCGGCTTTGATCTGGATTTAATGGTGTATATCTTTTAGATCTAATTTTGTGAATATCTTTACGCCTAACAGCCTGTTGATAAGCTCCCCTATTAAGGGTAGTAGGTAGCAATTCTTTATAGTAATCTTGTTTAGCGCCCGATAGTTAATATAGAGGTAAAGGGTCTTATTCTTCTTGGGTATAAATATAATTAGTACCCCTACCTAGCTTATAGAAGGCCAAATCCATCCTCTCTAAAGATTGTCTATTATATATTAATGTAATACTGCCAGCTCGTTTTCTAATAGGTTATATAGTGGTTTAAAAGGAGGTTCCTTGTCTCCTATATCTATTTCGTGCTCCACCAACATAGGGTTAAGTAAGGTGTGCGCAGCTTCCTTATTAGCAATATTCTTTAGGTCTATATATTCCTGTAAAATCTCTAGTTCCTTAACTGCGTATAGCCAAATATCTAAAAATGAATACTCCGCGTCCCCATTCTTAGTATTAAGAGTGGTATATATAGCATACGCCCACCCTTCCTCTTATATATGGTTTAAGAAAGTCTTTTAATCTTTAACTATAATGCGCGGTTAAGACTTCTAGTGTTAATATAAGGCTAAAAGCTAATTAATGTCTAGATTAACCTGTTAAAGCTATAGGTATCCCAAAATAAGGTCATACCCCTTAATTTCTATAGCGTAGAAGCGCATCTCCTATATATCCTATAGACCATTGCGGTCCTAGCTGGCCACGGAAAAAGTTTGTTCCCTATAGCACGGAATTCGGTGGCCTTTAATGCTTTAAATAGTGCGTACTTATAAGCCACTAAGGTCCAAATCTAATTCCTTTACTAGTAATTAAGAAATTAACCCTATAGTCGCGCCGCTATTTATAAGGCAGTCTTACGTTACCCATTCGTTATTAACTTAAATAGAGACGGGAACAACTATATAGTAGCTTACTCCCTCCTTCTCTTACTGGCCTAGTGTAAGGGAGTAAAGATCTATTAGGCTCTCTCTTTTTCTAATTAAGCATCCTCTTGCTTCTTCTGTTGGTAGAAGTGCTATATGTGGCCTTTTTTACTGCAGTTATAATAGATGCGTGACTCTTGGTTCTATGGTTTCTGCCTATTATTATTCTGGGGTTAACTAGCGTTGCTCTAGGGTTGCGAAGCCTGCTTATATTATCCTTTTATAGAGTGGTTAGGTTAGGATCTGCCCCTTTTATTAAAGCTAGGTCTAGTTCTACGCTCTTTATTATTGGCGTCTCGTTCCTTTTGCTTCCCTAGATGGTCTCTTTTAGCGTTCTCAATCCGAGTAGCTTTAGAGATAAGCTTTTCTTAAGAGGTAGGAATTTCCCCCTTTTCCTATATAGCCTATTAAATCTTAGGTTGTAACTTGGCAAGTAGCTGATGGAGTTATATAGCGTTGTCCTATAAGTTTAAGTAGGGTATATTGTCTTCTAGCTCTTTTAAGTAGTTTATAAACTGGACTACACTCTGGCCTTCTCGCTGTTTTGTATTATGGTATTGCTGGTTATAATCCATCCCTTAATTAGTAGGGTTTTGGACCTAATTAACTAACCAGGACTTAAGTTCGCTAAATTTAAGGGATATAGTAAGTTTCTTCTTATAGCGTGTCTATAAACTCTTAATGGTGCTATACAGGAAGGTAGAAGCAATTAGTGTCTAATTATACTTATTAGAGTAATGTTTCGGATCCAGCCGAAACTTGGTTTCGCATTAATAGATAAAACGATTGCAGTTCCTAAGACTATTACTATTGTACTTATTAGGTTCCTTTGTGCGGAATTTAGGTTTGTCTAACGTTATAGTATAGTGTGGTATTGCCCCTCTAAGTCCGCTTTGTGTCTAGGGTGTCTGTGCTTCTCTTAATTGTTCTTGTAATTGTCCTTGGTAGTCTTAATATGCTTATCTTAATTGTATCTCTAACTCCTTTGTTTTTTGTAGGGTCTCGCGTAGCGACCACTCTAATAACTTCCTAGTGGTGATCGTTCCTAAGGGTTTTAGAAGGTTAGACGGACTAGCCATGGCTTCCTAGTCTACTCCTTTATAAGTAAAGGGAATGTGTTCCTCTAGAGAGACTCTCTAAGCCTCTTAAGGTAAGGGCGTTGCTTTGTAGGGTAAAGGAGTATAGCCCATTATTGTTAATTAATAGCCGTACGTTCCTAACGGATTGTAAGCGATTAGAATTGTAAGAGGCTAGCCTAACCGGAACGTATAATTATCTAATCAACAGTGTCACAAGTAAGTAGAAGGTGAGTTAAAGGTAGAATAAGTTTTATATATTAAAGGACAAATGCTTCTAACTACTTCTATTTAGAGACTAATTGCTGGTTCTTCTTTAGAGGAGAACTAGCTTCCTATATAAACCTTCTAAGATACTAGTAAAACCTTTCGCCCTTATCTGTCTGACTATGTCTCTTCTGGAACATATATGGGACGTAGGTAGGACATTGATGAAACCTCCTACTGTCTTATCTGATATGTACCTCCTGGGGGATTCCGTTACACTTAAACTAATTTAAGATGGTGTTAGATACTCTAAAAAGATTTTTCTAAGTAAATATAAAGCTCGCGGAGACCGCTTATACTACTAGAACCGCCTAGTTATACCTAACCATAATAAACTTAAGCTTAAGCTTCTTAAACATATATATAACCTACTAGTAGCCGGCCACCTAGGCTATAGAAAAACCCTAGAACTACTCTAATAGGAGTACTACTAGCTAAACATATATAATATAATATAAAGGTATATCTCTAGCTGCTATACCTGCTAATAAGCCAAAGCTTTATATAAGACGTATAACGGCTTTCTAAAGCTACTGCCTGTTCTGGACCAAAGATAGAAGGACATTTTAATTAACTTTATTATTAATCTCCCCATAAGTAAGGCTGCATAAACATTATAGTAGTTATAGATTGACTATCTAAGATAAGATACTTAATCGCCTACCCTAATATATTAATACCTACTATTACCCAACTGTTCCTAAATTATATATAGAAACTCCATAGACTCCCTAAAACGATTATCTCTAATAAAGGTAGATAGTTTATCTTTATGTTCTGGAAAGAACTAACTACCTAACTCTATATTAAAGCACTGTTGTCTACAGCATACTACCTAGAAATGGATGGTTAAATGGAATATACAAATGCTATAATAGAACAATATATCTGGATATACACATTATATTTGTAGAATAACTAAATAGACTGGCTTATATTTACTAAGTTTACCGCAAATAACTCCATCTTGGAAACTATAAAGGTCTCTCTATTCCTAGCCAATTACAGCTAGCACCTACAAATAGGTTTTAAACCCTTTAGTAATGTTCCTTACCTAGCTTATTAAGCCTTATAGGTTGCAGAAGTAAATAAATTTATAAAGAAGATAGAAGAACTATAAGAGTTCCTTACTAACGAAATAATATAGGCCTAATCTGTCTATAAAGCTACAGTAAATAAGAACTGAACCCTAGCACTAGCCTACTAAATTAGTAACTTTATCTGGCTATATATAAGAAATCTAAACATAAAATAACCTACTAAGAAACTTAATTGGAAGAACGCCGGCCCTTATAAGGTTAAAAAAGTTGTCTCTCCTTATACCTATTAGCTAAAGCTCCCTAATACGGTTAAAATCCACCCTATATTCTATATGTTAGTCCTCTACCCTACCGCCCCTATATTAGACGCCCTGCCTAGACAGATCTAAGACCCTCCCCTATTAGTTAAAGTGGATAGTAAGGATAAGTATCTTATTAAAAGAGTTGACGATATTAAGTATAATAAACAAAAACGTAAATATATATACCTTACAAAATGGAGAGGCTTTACTAAGCCCTTATAGGAACCCATTAACTCTATAGGACTTATATAAGCCGCAAAAGACTTTTATAAACTCTACCTAGAATTACTACAGCCCTATCTTGCAGAAGCTTAAGTTTAAAGGGGGGGTACTGTTATAGAACACCTCCGTAACACCTTATATACGTTTACCTGTTTCCACTAATATAGCAAGAAGAGACTAACCGCGAGACGGCAATCTGCCGCATTCTGCTATATTCTGCTAAGTCTACTAAATCCTACTAAGTTCTGCCAAGACCGCTACTTAAATCCTATTCTGCTCCATATATATATTAACCAAGCAACTAAATCTATAATATATACCCTTTCCTCCCATTTCCTTACCTTCTCCCCTTACGCAACATCTTAACTTCCTTACGCAGTTCATATATATAGCTTAATAATATCTACTTTGCTATATAATACTATCGCTTATACTTGCTCCGTAACACTAAGCTTTAAATAATTATATACTAAGAGATATAGCTAAGGCTATCTAAAGACTATCTAGATATTCTCTAAATACTATTAACTAATAGGTTTATTATCTAAGAGGCCTATCTAGCCTATCCCTTATAAGTCTATTAAAGATATACTTATAAAGAATAAAATAACCTATTTAATTAAGTGGATAATAATTATATCTAAAAATAGCCTGGATATAATATCTAGATAAGACTTAATATCTATAGAATTTTAATTACGAAACTAAATCTTTTATTTCTATTATATAACGCTATAAATATAGCTAGTATTAGGCTTTATACAAAGCTATATATGTAGAACTTCTATATATAGAGTCTTTAATATAGAGCATTGGGTAAGCCTCTATGCGTATATTGGCCGCGGAGGTAGCTTTACAGCTAGGGTAATATCAACCTATAACGACGGCTGTTAGACATCAATATCAGCCTAATTTTGGTCTGTTACACCACCCTCCAGGGACCCCTATAAGGGGTTATTTTTCTTATATATATTAGGGCTCTTAGAGCCACCTTAAATAAAACAGATCACTTATTTAATTCCATACCCCCACCTATTAGCCAAGCCTATATTATCTATTGTAATACCCGCCTGACTAAAAGTTATAAGCCTGGTAACCTTCTAAGCACCAGGGAGATCTTAGTGGCCAGATAAATACCACTAAGCCTATTTAAGCATAGTTCGTCACGAAATATCGCGTGCTTTACGCGTAAGCGCGTCTCTTTACGCAACCTTAAGAAAACAACAAAAGCCACTATGGCACCTATAATAACGGACTCTACTAACCCTCTTTTGCTAACCTAAAAGGACTGGCCTTTATGGTTTTAATTTATCCGCTAAGAAGTAAGTTTTATGAAGATCTAGGACTATATTAACCCAGATAAGACAGAAGACGAAATTAAGGAAAACACTGAGCCAGATATACCCTTAATAGCTGCAGCTCCTGCAGCTCCTATAGCTTTAGTAGTAACTCCAGCGTCTACTAGAATAGCTATACCTGGGTTATTAAGTCAGTAAGGATAACAAACTTAGCAGTCTCTAGAGACACAGAGAATGCTTTTTAAGCTCTATAAGCTCCAATAACAAGACTACCTAAAGCGGGAAGAGAAGATCCACACCTTTACAGCACTATTGCATGCCACCATAGGCACCAACTTCTTGGGATATCTTAAAAACCTCACCACACCATATTTGATTTTAAGGCAGCTAAAAAAGGTAGTAAAGCTATCTTAAGCTACGCTACAGCAGATAATATTAGACGATCTTAAGAAACGGAAATAAGGGCCTAAATATTAGACTCTGGAATCTTAGCTTTAACTTTATATTACTATTATATAGAACAGCGAAGAGCTAGAGGAAGGGTTAGTAGAGGCAACAAAAAGCAGTATTGTACGTGCCTTTATCTAAAACTGTAAGGAGATCTATCTAGCTCTATATTATGCCTTTATTTAAAAGGTAGCAAAGAGGTTAGAGAAGCTTAAAATGGCAACAATAATTAAGGAATTTAACCTACTCTATAAATACCCAAATTCTAATTATAACGCCTATGCTATACTCTTAGGATAGCTATCTGCGGGATAACCATCTACGGATTAGATAACGACGTATATTGTTCTAGCTTCTTCTTATCTATCTCAGACAAAGTGTCCTGTTTATAGTTTAGTCCATAAATTAAGGAATTATAAGTAACTGTTTTAGTCCCTTTAAGGTCTAAACTTTATACCAAATAATAAATGTTTGAGGAATTGTTAAGAATGGCTTAAGGTTCTGAAAAATAAGCAGTACTATAATAAAAGGCTTAGGCAGATTGAGCAGGAAACATCAACTTCGTTTACTACTAAAAAGATTAAGGATCTGGACAGGCCCTAAGCTATAGCAGCTGCTATAACAACATCCTTTTTATTATTAACATTATTACATGTCACGGAGTGAATATAAGCGACAGTAATATATAGCAAAGTAGATATTATTAAGCTACGTATATAAACTGTGTAATAAAGTCAAGACGTTACGTAAGGAGAGAAGGTAAGGAAACGGGAAGAAAGGGTATATATTATTAGTTTAGTTGCTTAGTCAACACATACACGGAGCAGAATAGGATTTAAGTAGCGGTCCTAGCAGAACTTGGCAGGATTCGTTGGACTTGGCAGAATATGGCAGAATGCGGCAGATTGCCGTCAGATTGCCGTAGATTGCCGGCAGATTGCCATCAGATTGTCGTCTCACGGTCGGTCTCTTCTTGCTACGTCGGTAGAAACAGGTAGAAACAGGTGGACGTGTATAAGGTGTCACGGAGGTGTCCCGTGACATTGCAGGATTATCTGGATCTGTCTTTAATCAATGCCTGGGGGTATAATACTATGGTAGACATCCACTTCTGTAACGATATTAGATACTTTCGTGACCTTAAGCTATGCATATCCATAGTAACAGCTGGAGATGCTAGAGTAGAAATCTATGGATATAGTAATATTAACTTGGCTATTAAGGTGGGCAAATAACGCCTAACTCGGTATCTAATATTAAGGAACGTTATATACACTCCCTACTTTTATACTAATCTAATATCTATAGCAAAGCTCTGTAGGATTAGAGTAATTATTAACTAATCTATAAACTATCTACACTATAAAGATAACGGAAGCCTATTTACTAACCTTATAGAGTATAGAGGTCTTTACCTTATTAATGCTATTGCTAGCTTACCTACTCCTAAAACATAAGAATATCTTATCCAGAATCTACTGGATAATCTTTAAAAAAGTAAAGACTTGTTAGAGAACTTTAACAAAAAACTAGATATAGGACTGCCGTATTTGGCAAATATTAACGTTACTCCTATATTAAAAAGCACTTAGATCTTAATAGAAGAACTCCGTTAGCTACCTACTATTACGGCGCTGGTGGAAAACAGTAGATTATGGCAGTGGATTGTAGCGGACAATCGCAGATAGTTTTAGACAATCTTGGATAGTATTACGGTACTGGCAAATTGCCACAGATTGCCGCAGATTGTGGTCACGTGACATAAGGATCGCATAAAACATTAAGCGGCGCTGCTCTTCTTCTCCTTTCCTTTCTCTAGCTTTGGATTCTTATTTATAGACAATCCAATTATATAGGCTTGCGCGACCCTCTTGCTATGCTTATGCCTTAATTAACTAAGTCGCTAACATTATCCAAAGCTTATTATTACTCTTTCTTCCTAAGAAGGAACTTAAAAAATATCTATCTATAAGACCATAAATAGGATAAGGACATAGAATAGGACCTTAAGGATATTACTAGGACTATAAGGACAGGATAGACCTAAAAACCAAAAGAATATAAATAGAACGCAAAACCTAAGAATAGGATACGTATAGACTAGAACCCCTAGAAAATAAACAAACACTAGAAATTACCTAAAACCCCTACTACTATGCCAAGAAATGTAGTAGCTGGTAAAGCCGCTATAGGACCTGCAAATACCTCTAATAGTAAAATAGTTGCCGTCTTAACCCCCTAGGAAGAGCTTGTAGTAGCTAATACTAAAATTAAACGGCTTTAAGAGCTGTTTAAAACTAGAGACACCCCTATACCTAGTAAGGAGTTATTAGACACCTAGAGACTTGCTATAGTCCTTAAGGCCCTAGCCCAATGTACAGCATTAGCATTGTTATAGTCTGCAAAGGTTATAAACCCCCCGTTACTTATAGATGGAACTAACCCTATATTTAATAACTAGAAGCTTTAATTGTAGGATAAGCTTAAAGTTAATACGGACTACTTCCCCACTACTTAAGCTAAGATGGCCTACGTCTTTGGCCGTACCGGCGGAGATATATAGACGTACCTATGTCTATAATACGCCTAGGACTTGGCAGATCCCTTCCTCTCTAGAGATAAGATAATTAACTACTTGTCTTCCATCTATAAGGACCCCTTTAAGGTATAGAACGCCCGCCTTAATTATAAAGCTCTTAACATAAAGATAACGGAGACCTTTTTAGCCTTCTAGACCCGCTTTCTGTACCTAGCCGGCCAAGCCTAAATTCCTTATAAAGACCTAATACTAGACCTCTTTAATAAACTTACCCTAGACCTATAGCGCGCTATACTACCAGTTTTTACTACTATATAGACGCTAAAGGTACTTATAGACTACTGCCTATTTATTAACCAAGGCCTCCATTAAATTAAGGTATAAGCTAAGTAGTATAAAGCTAGAAACCCCCTAAACCAGACCGCAAGCACTATATAAACGGCCTATAACACTCTAGCATAATCTACAACTTCTATAGCACTAGCCGTACAGCCCGCTGTTAATTTAGCAGCTAGCTATATAGCTAGTCCTACTATAGGTCTGGCGTATACTTGGCCTATATATAACAACTCCTATAAATAGGCCTTTAGTAATTAAGGAGCTTGCTTCTTATATAGCTAAAAAGACCACTTTATAAAGGAATGCTAGATAAAGGCAAAAATAGGTAAGGTTCTATTAATTTAGGAGGATAGTGCGGAGTTAAAAAAAAAGAGGAACCCTAGAGAAAGACTCCTTTTTAGGGTTAAAAGGAATTAATATATTATATATTAATCTGGGTTGGCTAGTTAGTAGAAGAAGCTACACTATCCCTTATACTTTATTTTATAATAGATATTAAGTTTTAACCTTTGCTTTAGCTAACTTTAGAGTAAATACCTTTACCTTAATAGATACCTAGTGCGCTGTAAAGCTAGCTGAATTTTTAAATGCGCCTTTTAAGGAACTGCCTAAACCAGTTCTTATTTATAGGTATAATAGACAAATAGGACTACCTATTATAACTATCTTATAGATTTACCTCCGTGTTAATAGATAAAGGCAGTATAATATCCCCTTTCTTATTACAGACCTAGGAAGCCATAATATAATCTTAGGAAGAAAATAGCTAGCCTATTTGGGCTTATAGCTTAATATATAGAGTAGACGGCTTATTTAGCCTAAATTCCTACCCCTAACCCCTTCCTTTATAAAAGAAATTGGTATTATAATAGAAAACCTTATACGGCCCTAGATTAATACTATTTACTAGGCTAATACTATATATAGGGACTAGGCCTTTAAGAAAGATATACAGCTTAATCTATAACGGATTTATATATTATACCGCCCCCAGACTACCTATGTTACGCCACCCGCACTAAAGATCTAGGAAATTAGTAGTGACCTAGCTAAGTTCCCTGTAGAGAACTTAGGCCCTATATGGCTATAAAGGAAGGCTAGGAATACTAGACGCTATACTAAACTAATAGACTAAAAGGATAACTTATATAAAATGGAATGTAAGCTAAGGAAGACTATAAACCCTATACCGCAAAATATGGCCTAATAAAAGTCCGTAAAGAAACCTATGGACCTTCCCCTAGTTAATATCTGCTGTATTAGCGCCGTAGGATTCTACCAGAACTTGGTTTAACCTAATACTATTACCTTTACCACCAGCTTATATAAAATTAATTGAATAATTAAGGAAAAGGAAAGCAAGCTTAGTAGATAGGAAAGTAAGCTTATAGATAAGGAGCTGGTAGAACAGAAACTGCCCTATTAACACTAGAAATTTAAGGATATATTCTCTAAGGTAGTATCTAATATACTTCCACCTTACTAACCATACAACTATAAGATTAAAATTGAGCCAAATAAGGAAAATACCCTTAGTTATAGCCCCCTTTATTAGCAGTCTACTGCCAAATTATAGGCTATAAAGCAGTGCCTTATTAATAACCTAAATAAGGGCTTTATTAAGCCTAGTTAAGCCCCTTTTAACTTACCTATTCTCTTTACTAAGAAGCCAAATAGAAGACTTCGTTTCTACATTAACTACTATAAACTTAATAATATAACCCGCAAGGACCGCAACCCCCTGCCCTTACTTAATAAAACTTTAGCCTAAAAAAGTAGAGCTAAAATCTTTACTAAGCTTAATATCCATTAGGCTTTTTACCAGATTAGGATAGACCCTAAATTAAAAGACCTTACTATATTTTAGACCCGTTACGGAATATATAAATATAAAGTACTTCCCTTTAAACTGACTAATGGACTAGCTACATACCAGTAATATATAAATTATATACTCTTTAACTACCTTAATAACTTCTATATAGCCTACCTAGATAATATTATAATTTACTTTAAGAATAAGTTGGAATATAAGGAGTATATCTATAAAGTCCTATAATAGCTCTAAGAGGCTGGCCTCTAGGCTAATATTAGGAAATTAGAATTTAGTGTTAAGCGTATAAAGTACCTAGGGTTTATTATTAGTATAAATGGAATTAAGGCAAACCTAGAAAAGACGGCTATAATTAACTAATAAATACCCCTAAGGACCGTAAAGGGGGTATAGTTATTCTTAGGGTTCTGCAACTTCTACCAACGCTTTATTAAGAACTATAGTAGAATTTCTTGGCCCCTAAGCTAACTTACCTATAAGGACCAGCCCTTTTACTTCAATACCGTATATAGGCAGGCCTTTAACAAGCTTAAGAAATAACTGGTCTTTACTCCCTTACTCGCCTACTTTAACCTAGAACGGCCCTTAATGCTAGAAACTAATGCCTTAGATAGCGTTATAGCTAGTATTTACTCCTAGAAGCAGACAGATGGAAAATAGTACCCTATTACTTACTATTTAAAGACTATAATAGATACTAAGCTAAACTACCCAATTTATAATAAAGAAATACTGGCTATTATTTCTAGCTTTTAGTACTGGCGAATATAGTTAAAAGAAGCCCCTAAGCCTATTTAAGTGGTTTTAGACTATAAAGCCCTAGAATATTTTATAATAACAAAGGCCCTTACAGCCTGGTAGGTATACTAGGTAGAGGTCCTATCCTAGTTTAACTTCCTAATTATATATAGGCTAGGTGCTACTAACCGTGCAGATACTCTTATAAAGCGTAAACAAGACCTAGATAACTAGGCAGCTGTAAAGATCTTATTATAGACTTAGACGCTATTATAACTAGAATGCCTTAACCCTTAAATATGGGCAGAACTAAATACGGACCCTTTAAGCGCTGAGATATATTTTATTAATTCTATAGAACTTAACCTTATTAATAAACTACTATAGGCAAACTGTACAGCCCCTTCTCTATAGGAGTACTATAAAAAGGTAAAGGATTCTACTAGCCTATGGTCCCTAGAAAACGGACTGCTTAAGTACTAGAAATGGCTAGTAGTAGCAAAGGAACAGAGCTTATGGACTTAGCTTATTGCTAAAACACATGCTTAGGTCTCTATAGCCTACTCTAAAAAGAATAAGACCTATAAGATTATTGGTAACTGTTACTACTGGCTCAGAATGGTTATAGATATTAACCGCTATATATAGAACTATAACAACTGCTGTAGGTCTATAATTCCATAAGATAAGACCCTAGGGCTATTAAAGCCACTTCCGATACCAGAACGCCCCTAGCAGCATATCTCTATAGACTTCTATAAGTTACCTATAGACCGCGACGGATATAATATGGTTATAATTCTAGTTAACCGCTTTAGCAAGCGCCTATTCTTAATCCCCTATTATAAGAATATTAATGCTAAAGAGGCGGCCTAACTGTATATCTACTATATCTACTAAATTTACAGACCACTAGATACTATTATATCCAACCGCGGGCCATAGTTTATATTAGCCTTCTGGAACGAGTTTACCTAGATCCTAGATATTAGGCTAAAGCTCTTTATAGCATACTACCCCCAGACAGACGGTTAGACGAAGATTATAAATTAATACTTGGACTAGAAACTCTAGCCCTTTATTAACTACTTTTAGGACAACTAGAGCGAACTACTACCTATAATAAACTATACCTAGGCAACCCTACCCTATAACTCTATGGGGTTTGCACCTATTTAGCTAGAAATAGGATACTTACCTTATATAAGCTTTAACTGGGAAAGACTAGAAGGACTATAGACCGTACGCGAAAAACTATCTTATAAGAAAGCATAGCAGTATGCTAGATACTTAGAAGAAGCATAAATAGTAGCCCGTAAGAACCTAGAGAAGGCCTAGAAATTAATAAAATAGTAGGCAAATAAGTATAGGCGCAAGCCTGACTTTACCGTAGGTAATAAGGTCTGGGTTATAACAAAGAACTAGAAGACAGAATGGCCTAGCCGTAAGCTAGACTATAAGATAGTAGGACTATATAAGATCCTTAATAAAGAAGGCAACTTATATAAGGTTAAACTCCTAGACTTAATTAAAGTCCACCCTATTTTCTTACTAGATAAGCTATAGAAAGCTGCAAATAACCTACTACCTAGACAAAAGAATAAGCCTCCACTACTGATTTAAGTTAATGGCGATAATAAATGGGAAGTTAATAAAATACTAGCCTATAAACTAGTATAAGGAACACTAAAATACCATGTCTAATAGAAAGGTTATAATCTAGACCCAACCTAGTACCCTACTTAGAATTTTATAGGTTGCCCCTAGAAGCTTAAAGAGTTTTATAACTAATACCCTAACAAGCTAGAACTCCTAAAGTATCTAGATAAGTGGATAGAGTGCTAGTATAGCGAAGATAATAAGCTACCTGTTAAGCATACAGATAAGAATACCCTATGGATATAAATACGGATATATAAAGCCTAAGGGCAGGCTTTTTCGGAGGGGGGGGTAATGTTATGGCGCTGGTGGAAAACGGTGGATTATGGCAGTAGATTGTAGCGGACAATTTTGGACAGTTTTAGACAATTTTGGACAGTATTACGGTACTGGCAAATTGCCATAGATTGCTGTAGATTGTGGTTACGTGATGCGAGGATCGTATAAAACATCGAGCGGCGCTGCTCTTCTTCTCCTTTCCTTTCTCTAGCTTTGGATCCTCGTTTATAGACAATCCAATCGTACAGGCTTGCGCGACCCTCTTGCCGTGCTCGTGCCTCGATTGACTGAGTCGCTAACACCTACCCTAGAGCTAACTCTAGAACCATCTAGGCCATCTACGTTTTTAGCGCCTTAGCAATTACCATTTACTATAGTATCTACGCCATAGATATTATCTACCACTTAGTTATCTTCTGAAGTTACCAAACTACTGTTTATAGATCCTATACCTCGTTCCGAACCTTAGATAACAGTAGGCTCATTATTAGGGGGTAAGAGACGTTCTGGCCGTGAAAAGCGGCCTACGGCAAAGAAGAAAGATATGCTAAATTAGGATCTATGACAACAAGCCTTTGCGGTTTAAAATAACGGTGATAATAATCTTATCTATCTAGATACAATACCATTGGCTCACGCTTTTTATGCTGCTGTAACGAAGACGTACGGATATCAAGACAACTTTCTACCACAACCAAAGTTATAGAGGGAGATACTCAGCCATATTAAAGATCACTACTAGCTTGTCTATCCCAACTGCCTAATCCGGTAATCTAGCTCTGCCGTTCTACGCCAGATTTGAGGGGGTATGTTGGCCGCGGAGGTAGCTTTATAGCTAGGGTAATATTAACCTGTGACGACGGCTGTTAGACATTAATATCAGCCTAATTTTGGTCTGTTATACTACCCTCCAGGGACCCCTGTAAGGGGTTATTTTTCTTATATATATTAGGGCTCTTAGAGCCACCTTAAATAAAACAGATCACTTATTTAATTCTGTGTCTCTACCTATCAGCTAAGCCTATATTATCTATCGTAATACCCGCCTAGCTGAAAGCGTATAGCCTTTATATATGTTGGCTATAGAGGTACCCTTACTACAGAGGTGCGACGGGTGCTGTTTGACGTCCATATTAGATGGTATTAGTTTAGTTTTAACCTGTATCATCACTCTCCAGGGACCCCTGTAGGGGGTCAATTCTCTTATATATATTAGGGCTCTTAGAGCCACCTTAAATAAAACAGATCACTTATTCAATTCTGTGTCTCTACCTATCAACTAAGCCTATGTTATCTATCGTGATACCTGCCTGGCTGAAAATATATAGAGCTTTATACAGAGCGTTGTATAGAGCCTCTATATACAGAGTCTTTAATATAGAGATTTGTGCAGAGCGTTATATAGAGCGTTGTAGTATCCCTTAACCCGTCAAGGTCCTTAGCGTAAGTGGTCTGTGCGGAACATTGTTCTCAACGAAGTCAAAAGCTTCGTATTTCTGAGAACGGCGGCTTGATTCGACCGGTTTGATTGGTGGGCTCTTATCGATACCGTAAGAACCAATTTTGACGGGTTAAGGGATATTAGTGCTATATATTAGTAGAGCCTTAGAGATCTAAATAGGGCTTTAAGCAGAGCTTTATAAAGAGCTTTCGCAGAGCTTTATATAGAGCTTCGTGCAGAGCTTCGTGCAGAGCCTCTACTATCTACTGTTGGCCACGGAGGTAGCTTTACCTATGGGTAATATTGACCTGTGACGACGGCTGTCAGACATCAGTATTAGCCTAATATCGTCTTGTTACACCACCCTCTAGGGACCCCTGTAGGGGGTCAATT
>Ga0307507_10000272_pt1 | contig 101702 bp, 30 predicted proteins | sample 7_EM_MG_FD_207223 | JGI IMG/M metagenome (GOLD analysis project Ga0307507, IMG submission 207223) | Populus trichocarpa ectomycorrhiza microbial communities from riparian zone in the Pacific Northwest, United States - 7_EM | ecosystem: Host-associated > Plants > Roots > Unclassified | place... | reverse complement strand
TGCCGTCACGTGATGGCAAGTTGCCATCACGTGACCAGAGGATTGTATATAGCTTCGAGCGGTGCTTCCGTTCTTCCCCTTTCCTTTCTCTAGCTTTGGATCCTCGTTTATAGACAATCCAATCGTATAGGCTTGCGCGACCCTCTTGCCGTGCTTGTGCCTCAATTAACCGAGTCGCTAACATTATCCAAAGCTTGTTACTACTCTTCTTTCCTAAAAAGGAACTTAAAAATATCTATAAGGCTATAAATAGGACAAGGACACAGAACAGGACCCTAAGGATATTACTAGGACTATAAGAATAGGACAAACTCCTAAGAACTAAAAGAACATAAATAGAACGTAAAACCTAAAAATAGGACACATATAGACCAGAACCCCTAGAAAATAAACAAACACCGGAAATTACCTAATACCCCTACTACTATGCTAAGAAATATAGCAGCTGGCAAAGCCGCTGTAAGACCCGTAAATACCTCTAATAGTAAAATAGTCGCTATTTTAACCCCCTAGGAAGAGCTTACAGCAGCTAATACTAAAATTAAATAGCTTTAAGAGCTGCTTAAAACTAGAAATACCCCTATACCTAGTAAGAAGTTATTAAACACCCAGAGACTTACTATGGTCCTTAAGGCTCTAGCCCAACGTATAGCCTTAGTATTATTGCGGTCCGTAAAGGTCGCGGACCCCCTATTGCTTATAGACGGAACTAACCCTATATTTAACAATTAGAAGCTTTAACTATAAGACAAGCTTAAAGTTAATGCGGACTACTTCCCTACTACTTAAGCTAAAATAGCCTATATCTTCGGCCGTACTAGCGGGGACGTATAAACGTATCTATGTCTGCGATATACCTAGGACTTAGTAGACCCCTTCCTCTCTAGAGAAGAGATAATTAACTACCTATCTTCTATTTATAAGGACCCCTATAAGATACAGAACGCCCGCCTTAACTATAAAGCCCTTAATATAAAAATAATAGAGACCTTCTTGGTTTTTTAAACCCGCTTTCTATACCTAGCTAGATAGGCTTAAATCCCCTAGGAATATTTAATGCCAGACCTCTTTAATAAGCTTACCCTAGACCTACAGCGCGCCGTGCTGCCGGTTTATACTACTATATAGACGCCAAAGGAACTTACGGACTAGTGCCTAGCTATTAACTAGGGCCTCTGCCGAATTAAGGCATGTGTTAAGTGGTATAAGACTAGAAGCTCTGCCAACTAGAATATAAGTACTATAAGAACGGGCTATAGCGCCTTAGTAAGATCTACAATCCCTATAGCACTAACTATACCGCCTACCGTTAACCTAGCGGCTAGCTATACAGCTAGCCCTATAGCGGGTCCGGTAAATACTTAACCTATATATAACAACCCCTATAGATAGGCCCCTAGTAATTAAGGAGCCTACTTCTTATATAGCTAGAAAAACCACTTTATAAAGGACTGCCTAACAGCGGCAAAGATAAATAAGGTCCTGTTAATTTAGGAGGATGGTATAGAGTTAGAAAAAGAGGAATTCTAAAGTAAGACTCCTCTCTAGGGTTAAAAGGAATTAACATATATATTAATCTGGGTTGGCTAGTTAGTAGAAGAAGCTGCACTATCCCTTATACTTTATTCCGCAATAGATATTAAGTTTTAACCTCTGCTTTAGCTAACTCTAGAGTAAATACCTTTACCTTAATAGATATATAGTGTACTATAAAGCTAGCTAACTTTTTAAATGTACCCTTTAAAGAACTGCCTAAACCAATTCCTATTTATGGGTATAACGGACGGATAGGACCACCTATTATAACTATCTTGCGGATTTACCTCCGCATAGACGGACGAAGGTAGTATAATATCCCCTTTCTTATTACAGACCTAGGAAGCTATAATATAATCTTAGGAAGAAAATGGCTAGCCTATCTAGGCTTATAGCTTAATATATAGAGTAGATAGCTTGTCTAGCCTAAAACCCTACCCCTAATACCTTCTTTTATAAAGGAAATCAGCATTATAATAGAAAATCTTATGCGGCTATAGATAGATACCGTTTACTAGGCCAATACCATATATAGGGACCAGGCCTTTAAGAAAGATATATAGCTTAATTTATAACGGGTCCGTATACTACGCCGCCTTTAGACTACTAATATTATATTACCGGCACTAGAAACCTAGGTGTTACGGACGCTTTAAGTACGATGTTACGACTACTTGGAGAAGAGTCGGAGGAAGCTAGTTGGTTAATACAGGCACGGTCCAGGATAGATCCGGTGGAACCATATAACGAGAAATAGTAGCTAAGGTTACATAATATAATCTATATAATCTATGTAATCTATATAATCTATAACAAAGCAGACAGAGCACACATACCTTACGGAGCAAAGGGATTTCTTAGGCATATGGTTATGTATTTAAAGGACCATAGTCCCTACCCAGATAGTTCTCTCTTTGTAGTAAATCTTAGAATACAATTAGAGTTAATCTATTAGGCAACCACTCCACCAGTTATTATTATATTGTTAATTTATTCTTACCTATATACCCAGCCTAATAATAGGACCCACTGTAGTTCCTACTACAAGGTTCCGTTACATATTCACTACCAAGGTTACGGTATTAAATAAGATCAAATAATATGCCACCCAAAGCACTAGTCACGACAACATTAACGGCAGTTACAACCTTAGGGTCAGGAGATACTAGTATAGCGGATACAGATTCTTAAGTGGTTACATAAGGTTAGTTACAGGAAATAGTTAATCGCTTATAGGATAATAGCAGGCTACTTAAAGAACGCATTAATAGAATTAGAGCAGTAAAGGTTAAGTTACCTTTAATTAAATAGTTCTTAGGAGAGAAGTTAAAGCTTAAGGGATTTCTTACGCAGATATATTTTAAGGTTATACAGAAAGGAGCAAAGTTAGCAACACCTACAGACCAGGTAGCATACGCAGGACTATTCTTATTAAGAAGAGCTCTAGAGTGGTTTAAGCCTTACCTCACAGAGATATAAGTAAGCGGTGTAACGACTACTAACCCAGACGTACGGTATGTGTTTGCAAGTTAGAACGGATTTGCAGAATGGTCAACGCAAATATTTAGAGACCCTAAAGCAACCACAATAGCGGAACGGAAACTTTAGAACTTAGTACAACACACTTTAGCAATTAAGTATACAACGCAGTTTCAAACACTAGCCATATAGGTTAAGTGGAATAACAGGGCGCTTATAGCATAGTATAAATAAGGACTTAAAGCTAAAGTCCAGAATACAATTATCCTAATAGAAGATGCGGATACTCTAAAAGAGTTAATAGACCAGTTAATAAAGATTAATAATAGAATCTATTAAAGGGAACAAGCTAAGAAAGGGCAAGACCAAGTTCTACAGTTATATAAGGCGCAGAGTACGCAACGACAGACATAGAGTTAAAAACTATAAAATAGCGCAAAGCTAATAGACCTAAGCGGTACTAAAGAGACCTAAAGGTGGGGAAAGAAACTATAGAAACCCAGAGGTTAAGAATCTAGTAATTAAAGGACCTAGGAGCAGAGGCTAAACCAAGGATCTTAGCAGCAGAAGACGTTTAGGCGGACTCCATAGCAAGAAAAATAGTTTAAAGATAGGGCTTACATAAATTGCGGAAAATAAGGTCATTTCACTAGAGACTATAAAGGTAGTTAAAGTAATTACGCAGTAAAGGGAACCAGGCCAGCAGACGGCACATATATATAGAGGGATAATAGTGCACTGCAAGAAATAAAAGAGTGTTTAATTAACAGTTTCGCGTTTTATTATAACAACGCATACCAAATTCATAAGGACGCTAAGTATGGCGTAAGCTATTGGCTATAGGAGCCATTATTATCTAAGTTTAGAAAAACCAACAAACTAGCTCATAGATCGGACATTAAAGATAATAAGTTTAACATAGGCGAAGCGTTTACCAATAATAAAGCAATAAAGGCAGCTTACTAGGAGCATGTAGACCTTAGAGAAGTTAAAACAGAAGCAGAAACTAAAACCATTACAGAATAAGGTTTAGTAACGGATGCCATAACACTATTAGATACAATTTCCATCGCTTTATAAAATAATAGGAGTAACGTTTAGAAGAAACTAAGTAAGCAGATAACTGCTAGTGCTAGCTTATTACTTAATAAAGGTAAAAGGCCACAGGCTTAAGATTCTTAAGAAGAGATACAAGAAGCTTAAGATTCTTAAGACAAGATAAGACACACCTAAGGACCCATAACGGACGAAAACCAATAGGAAAGGGCAGCTACTTAGTTTATAGACAAACAAATAAGTACAGGACGCAAGTTTAAGAACTATAAGTTTAGGGAACAAGTAAGAACATTAGCAATCCTAGGTAAATATAGTATTTAGCCTAAAGATTAAATAGTTAATACTAGGATTAAAAAGCAAGATAACTATAAAGATCTAGCTGCAAGACGCAGAAAACAAGAAACTATAGATAAGTTTAGAACAAGAATTATTATATAGCAAGAGCAAAAGCTAGACAAGAGGTCAGCTATGCTAGGTTATATAAGGGACAGAGTACCCGTATAAAGAGTTACTAATAGGCCAAGTATAGGGACACCTAGGGCAAAATGGTTAGATAAACTAGAACAAGAAGAGGATCTAGATATCCCAACTAGGTTTAAAGAAAAATATACTAAAGGATATTATAATATAGCAATAACAAGGTACTTTCTAATAGATAGACTATACACACTAAACTAGTTATATGGAAAGTGGTATAGGCAACAACATAATAATAAATAGGAAGATTTTTATATATAGCTAGACAAAAAAGTTATCCAAGACTAATCTATTATGGAGAAACGTATAAGTCATATTAAAGGGGCATTAATTATAATATTAAGGAACCTAGAAGAAGGATCTAGGGACTAGAGAAGTAAGTAATAAATCTTAGTACCTATAACAGAGATACCAGTGGTTAGGTTAACCAGGTATAGGTTTAAACTTAAGGATAAAGATAAACTAAGAGTTAACCTAAGTTACTTAGCACATTATACACTATTATAGATAGCTTGTGTGGATAATACCTATAACATATATAGAGCACCAAAAGATAAGAACCGGAAGTACCTAATAAGTATTACAGACGCTTTAAGTACGATGTTACGACTACTTGGGGAAGAGTCGCAGGAAGCTAGTTAGTTAATATAGGTACGGTCCAGGATAGATCTGGTAGAACTATATAACAAGGAATAGTAAGCGAGTTATATAATATTATACGCAGTATACAAAGTATACGCAGTATACGCCCGCGTATAACACGTATAACACGTACTTTATATATAAGAGAGGGTTTCTTAGGAGTATGGTTATATATTTAAAGGACCTTAGTCCCTACCATAGATAGTTCTCTCCTTATAGTAAATCTTAGAATATAATTAGAGTTAATCTATTAGGCAACCACTCCACCAATTATTATTATATTATTGATTTGTTCTTATCTATATACCTAGCCTAATAATAGGACCCACTATAGTTTCTGCTACAAGGTTCCATTACACATTTACTACTAAGGTTACGGTATTAAATAAGATTGAACAATATACCACCCAAAGCACCAGTTATAACGGCGTCGGCAATAGCCACAACCTTAGGACTAGGAGATACTAATATAGCAGATATAGATTTTTAAATAGTTACGCAAGGTTAGTTATAAGAAATGGTTAATCACTTATAAGATAATAATAGGATACTTAAAGAACGCATTAATGGAATTAGAGCGGCAAAAATTAAGTTACCTTTAATTAAACGGTTTTTAGGAGAAAAGTTAAAGCTTAAGGGATTTCTTACACAAATACACTTTAAGGTTATATAGAAAGGAGTAAAGTTAGTAATATTATTAGATTAAGTAGCCTATGCAGGATTGTTCCTAATAGGGAGGGCACTTAAGTGGTTTAAACCATATCTTACAGAAATATAGGCTAATGGCATAACAACTACTAACTAGGACGTGCGGTATATATTTACTAGTTAGAATAGGTTTATAGAATAACTAATACAGATATTTAAAGATCTAGAGGCTATAACCACAGCAAAACAAAAGCTTTAGAACTTAGTATAACACACTTTAGCAATTAAGTATATAACACAGTTTTAAACACTAGCTATATAGGTTAAGTAGAATAACAGGGCGCTTATAGTATAGTATAAACAGGGACTTAAGGCTAAAGTCCAGGACATAATTATCCTAATAGAAGATGCGGATACTCTAAGAGAGTTAATAGACCAGTTAATAAAGATTAATAATAAGATCTATTAAAGGGAACAAGCTAAAAGAGGGCAAGACAGAGTTCCACAGTTATATAAGGCGCAGAGTACGCAACTATAGACACAGAGTTAAAAACTATGGAATAGCGCAGAGCTAATAGACCTAAGCGGTACCAAAGAAACCTAAAGATGGGAAAAGAAACTATAAAAACCCAAAGGTTAAGGATTAAGTAATTAAAGGACCTAGGAGCAAAGGCTAAACCAGGAATCTTAACAGCAGAAAACGTTTAGGCAGACTCTATAGCAAGAAAAATAGTTTAAAGATAGAGCTTATATAAATTACGGAAAACAAGGTCATTTTGCCAGAGGCTATAGAGGTAGTTAGAGTAACTACATAGTAAAGGGAACTAGGCCAGCAGACGGCATATATATACAGAGGGACAACAGTACACTATAAGGAATAAAAGAGTGTTTAATTAATAGTTTTATATATTATTACAATAACGTATACCAAATTTATAAGGATACTAAGTATGGCGTAAGCTATTAGCCGCAGGAGCTATTATTATCTAAGTTTAGAGGAACTAACAAGCCAGCTTATAGATTGGACATTAAAGATAATAAATTTAATATAGGCGAAACATTTAGTAATAATAAGGCAATAAAGGTAGTTTACTAGGAGCATACAAACCTTAAAGAGGTTAAAATAGAAGCAGAGACTAAGACCGTTATAAAATAGGGTTCAGTAACAGATATTATAACACTATTAAATACAATTTCCATCGCTTTACAAGATAATAGGAGTAATATTTAGAAGAAATAAAGCAAGTAGATAACTACTAGTGCTAGCTTATTACTTAATAAAGGTAAAAGGCTACAGGCTTAAGATTCTTAAGAAGAGATAAAAGAAGCTTAAGATTTTTAAGATAAGATAAAACACACCCAAGGACCCACAATGGACGAAAACTAATAGGAAAGGGCAGCTATTTAGTTTAGTAACCAACAAATAAGTATAGGACGCAAGTTTAAGAACTATAAGTTTAGGGAATAAATAAGAATGTTAACAATCCTAAATAAATATAGTATTTAGCCTAAAGATTAAACAGTTAATACTAGGATTAAAAAGCAAGACGACTACAAAGATCTAGCTGCAAGATATAGAAAATAAAAAACTATAGATAAGTTTAGAATAAGGATTATCGTATAGTAGGAGCAAAAGCTAGACAAAAGGTTAGCTATACTAGGTTATATAAGGGACAGAGCACCTATATAAAGAGTTACTAATAGGCCGAGTGCAGGAACACCTAGGGTAAAGTAGTTAGATAAACTAAAATAAGAAGAGGATCTAGATATTCTAACTAGGTTTAAAGAAAGACATACTAAAGAATATTATAATATAGTGATAACAAGGTACTTTCTAATAAATAGACTATATACACTAAACTAGCTGTACAGAAAGTGGTATAGGCAACAACACAACGATAAATAGGCCGATTTTTATATGTGGCTAGACAAAAAAGTTGTCCAAGACTAACCCATTACGGAAAAACGCATAAGTTATATTAAAGGAGCGTTAATTATAATGTTAAGGAACCTAGAAGAAGGATCTAGGGACTAAAGAAGTAAGTGATAAATCTTAGTACCCGTAGCAGAGATACTAGTGGTTAGGTTAACTAGGTATAGATTTAAACTTAAGAATAAAGATAAACTAAGAGTTAACCTAAGATATGCAGCGTATTATACACTATTGTGGATAGCTTGTGTGGATAATATATATAACATACATAGAGCACTAAAAGATAAGAACCGGAAGTACCTAGTAAGGATATATTAGGCACCAGAGGAAAAAAGGTTTAGGAATGTTAAGTATATATATAAATGGCACCCAGTAGAAGTATAAGGTTAAGAAGACTTAATACTTTAACTAAAAAGATTCCTTATGGAAGAATACCTAAACGGATAACAGTGGTAGGAGTGCCTAAAGAACACTTATCTATAGTATATAGAGGAAAAGAAACAAACTAAATATTAGCCTAAGTTGGACTAAGTATAGGCAGGATCTAGCAGCCAAGAGTTAGGAAAAGGGGAGGCGTATAAAACCAGAGGGAACTAGTATTAGAGCCTTAAACCCTTAAAGGAATTTAAGGACGACACTTAAATTTACAAGCTAAATAGCAAGATTAATAGTTTAAAGTGTTAGTAGACAGTAGAGTAACTAGGAACCACATATTACTAAAGGCAGTGGAAAGAATAGGGTTACCACACAGATAAAAGAAACACCTATATCTACTTATAACAATTTCAGGAGATTAGATAGCCTATAAAGGAGGCATTATTAATCTTAAAATAGGACCTATTTAGTTAACTATTAAAGGAAGACTAGTTAGAATGTCTTTTAATATCCTACTATTAAGACAGGACAAGGCGATATTAGGAATGCCTTAGTTATAGGAGTACAATCTAAAAATTAATTAGGTTATAGATTAGGTCGATATTAAGGATACTTAACAGCGTAAAGTACAATAATAAACCAAGTTGGTATGGTACTAAGTCGGAGCGACATATAAAGAGACTAAGCGGAGCTTAAGTTATATACTAAAGAAATACCATAAGTATAGTAAAAAGTTATGGTTACTAGAAAGTAAAAAGCTGTTAAAGCATGCAGTATAGGACCATAAGATAGAATTAAAAGAAGAAATAAGTTTAAAGTTCTTTCCAATCTATAAGCTTACTAAAACGGAGTTAATAGCGCTTAAGGAGTTTATCCAGGAGAACTTATGTAAGGGATATATCAGATCATTACAGTTATTAACAGGATATCCAGTACTGTTCATCCTAAAGAAAAACGGAAAACTTAGGATGTGTATAAACTATAAATAGTTAAACAGTATTACCAGGAAGGATAGATATCCTTTACCCTTAATTAGCGAAATCTAAGACAGGATAGGCAACGTAAAGATCTCTACAAAGATAGATCTAAGGTGGGCATACCATTAAATTAGGATTAAGAAAGGCAATAAATAAAAGGTAGCCTTTAGGTTAAAGGAAGGACTATATAAACTATTAGTTATACAATTCGGGCTTATAAACGCACCAGCAACGTTCCAGAAGCGAATTAATAGCGTATTAGGAGAACACCTAGATAAGTTTATTATAGCATACCTCGACAATATTATTATCTACTTAGAGAATAAGGAAGAACATAGAGAATACGTTAAATAGGTCTTAAAGAGACCACAGAAAGAATAGATGCTAGTAGCAATCAAAAAATACAAGTTCTTTACAGTAAAGACCAATTTTGTAGGATTTATTATTGAACTAGGGAAAATCAGCATGGGCCTAAAGAAAGTCGAAGCTATAGTAAGTTGGCAAGAACCAGAGAACGTTATATAGTTAAGATCGTTTCTAGGGTTTTGTAACTACTATAGGAGGTTTATAGTATAATGGTTAAAAAGCATTAAGCCGTTTACAAAGCTAACAAAGAAAGAGGAACTATGGGTTTAGGGTAGTAAATAGAAGGAACTGTTTTAGGAGCTTAAAGAGTTGTTTACCTAAAAACCAGTCCTTAAGATCTATTAACTAAAGTTAGAAACAGTTGTTAAGATAGATATATTAGACTTTGCACTAGGAGCATGCTTGCTATAAAAGCACCAGGACGCATAGCACCCAGTAATATACTATAGTTGGAAAATGACACCACTAAAGTTAAACTATGACATCTATAACAAGGAGTTGTTAGGTATAGTTATAGCACTTAAGGAATAAAGAGCATTCTTACAAGGTACAGAGAAACCATTTATGGTTAAAACAGACTATAAGAACCTTACAGGATTCCTAATAATAAAGGAACTCAACCAAAGACAGGTTAGATAGGCGGAAATGCTTATAGAATACTATTTCGAGATTCAGCATACCAAGGGTACAGACAATGTATAAGCAGACGCTCTAAGCAGAAATGCTAAACTATAAAGTAACGAGAAGCTATCAGGAGCTTTATTACAAAAGGATTAAGATAGATTAATTAGGTACAATTATCCAAAGATTATAGCAACCAAAGAAAGACAGATCCATAAATTACTAGAGAGTAATTAGATACAGAAGATCTAGGAAGTATAGGTAGAGAATCCAGACTTAGAGTAATACAAAAACAGAGAAGCAACATATATGCCTAAGTTTATTACAGAAGAATTTATTAAGGAATTCCATAAGGGAATAACACAAGGACACAACGGAGCTATAGGCTTAGTATTAAGACTTCAAAAGGAATACATTATTTAAGGAATCTAGGGACTAGCAAAACAAGTTATAAGGGAATATCTAAATTGCTAAAGGAACAAACTAACAAGGTATAAGCTGTATAGAGGGCTATAACCTATCAAAATACCAGGAAGACTATGGGAAGTTATATTATAGGACTTTATTATTAAGTTACTAAAGTCAAGAGATCCTATTATAGGATAAGATCATAACATAATCTTAGTAATAGTAGATAAGCTAACAAAGTAGGGATACTTTATAGCATGCACTAAAGAGATATTAGTAGAAGATGTCGCTAGAATCTATATAAAAGAAGTATTCGCAAGACATAGAGCACTAGACAAGATTATATTGGATAAAGATCTAAGATTTATAGCAGCATTTTAGGAAGTATTTCTAGCAGAATAAGGGGTTTGCGCAGTAACATCCATAGCGTATTATCCGCAAACGGACGGATAAACGGAAAGACTAAACCAGACACTAGAGCAGTATTTAAGGCATTATATCAATTACGCATAGAATAATTGGATATCGTTATTACCAGTTATATAGTTTGCATACAATACAACGCTATAAGAAGGAATAGGGATATCACTATTTAAGGCAAATTACGGATACAAACTAAGAACATCGTTATCACTACGTTAAGCAAAAAAGATAAGTAGCACAGCTAAGCAAAGAATAAAGACGTTAATAAATCTTTATAAAGACCTTAAGGAAACAGCTAAACTAGTACAAAAACGAATAAAAAGGTACTACGACGCTAAGATATCTAAGGGACCAGATCTTAAGGAGGGAGATAAAGTATAGCTACTACACAAAAACTTTAAGAGTTGACGACTAAGCAAGAAGTTGGACCATATTAGACTAGGACCTTTCGAAATCAAGCAAAGAATTTCATTAGTTATATATAAGTTAAACCTACCAGCCAAAATAAAGATCTACCCTATATAATATATCGCAATGCTAGAGCTAGCACACGGGGATGTTAAGCCACTAGTCTATAAGGCAGACACGTATAGAGGACAAGAGGAAGACAAATGGCAAATTTTAAAGATCATTAGTTACGAGGATATAGATAACGAAACGTAGTATAAAGTAAAGTAAATAAGCTACAGTAAGACTACCTAGGAGCCACTAAGCAACCTAGAGAACGCTATAGGAAAGGTAAAGAAGTATTAGAAGAGAGCAGGTTAAAAAGCATTAAAAAAGGATCGCCAAAGAATAAGTCACCTAAGGGGGACCTAAGAGGAGCAATTGCCGAGCTACTTAGAGTTATTTCCCTCACAGGAGGAGAACCAGTCCTTTTGTTACCTAGCTTGTCAAGACCCTACTAAACAAGTTTCCACTCCTTAGAACAAACCTTCTTATAAACCTTCTTAAGACGGGTTAACCGAGTGAACGCAACCTACTAAGATTTAAAGGAGCGACATTAAGCCTTAAGGGCCCGAGCGGTCTCTTTAGCAGAACGGTAGAGTTTGGCGCGCGTAGCGGCCAACTTGGACTTAAGCTTTGTAGCGGTAGATTAAACACAAGACCCTATAACAAGTTACTTAGGGAACTTAAAGACTGTTAAGAGTTATAGGACGCGTACACTTAGTATCAGAAATAGAGCGAACATTGTAGGACAATTAAACGTTTGCTTTAGTGCACTCTAAGTAAGATAAGGGTTATTAAGACAAAGGACTCGCTATTACAACATATACTAACCCCGCTTTTACACAATGAGAATATAGAGACAACATTACCTCACTAAGCAACAGTATAGCAGCCACAGTGCGAGCACAACGTTGCACTTGTGAAGAAGAAGAAGCTTTAGGTATAATAAGTAAGGATATTAACCAAATTAATTAGACAGACATTATACCTCTAGTAGATAACTTAGAGATGTTAGGAATCTTCAAGGACGAAGATAAAGAGAAGGGAGATAGTGTTACAGACGCTTTAAGTATAATGTTACAACTACTTAGGGAAGAGTTGTAGGAAGCTAGTTGGTTAATATAGGCACGGTCTAGGATAGATCCAGTGGAACTATATAATAAGGAATAGTAAGCAAGTCACATAATGTTATACGCAGTGTACGAAGTATACGCAGTGTACGCCTGTGTATAACACGTATAACACGTACCTCACGTATAAGAGAGGGTTTCTTAGGAGTATAGTTGTATATTTAAAGGACCTTAGTCCCTACCGTAGATAGTTCTCTCCTTGTAGTAAATCTCAGAATATAATTAGAGTTAATCTATTGGGCAACCACTCCACCAATTGTTATTATATTGTTGATTTGTTCTTACCTACATACCCAGCCTAATAATAGGACCCACCGTAGTTCCTACTACAAGGTTCCGTTATAATAAGGATATATTAGGCACCTAAAAAAAGGCGGTTTAGAAATACTAAGTATATACATAGATAGCACCCAGTAGAAGTATAAGGTTAAGGAGACTTAACACTTTAACTAGGAAGATTCCTTACGGAAGAATACCTAAATAGATAATAGTGGTGGGAGTGCCTAAAGAACACTTGCCTATAGCATATAGAGGAAAAGAAACGAACTAAGTATTGGCCTAAGTTAGACTAAGTACAAACAGGATCTAGCAGCCAACAGTTAGGAAAAGGGGAGGCGCACGGGACCAGAGGGAACCAGTATTAGAGCCTTAGGCCCTTAAAGGAATTCAAGGACAATACCTAAATTTATAAATTAAATGGCAAGATCAGCAGTTTAAAGTATTAGTAGATAGTAGAGCAACTAGGAACCACATATCACCAAGGGCAGTAGAAAGGATAGGGTTACTATACAGACAGAAAGAACACCTATATCCACTTATAATAATTTTAGGAGATTAGATAGCCTATAGAGGAGGCATTATTAATCTCAAAATAGGACCTATTTAGTTAACTATTAAAGGGGGACAGGTCAGAATGTCTTTTAATATCCTACCGTTGGGACAGGACGAGGCGATATTAGGAATGCCTTAGTTATAGGAGTATAATCCAAAAATCGATTGGGTTATAGGTTAGGTTAATATTAAGGATACTTAATAGCGCAAAGAGCGATAGTAAACCAAGTTGGTATAGTACCAAGTCGGAGCGATATATAAAGAGACTAAGCGAGGCTTAAGTTATGTACTAAAAAGATACCATAAGTATAGTAAGAAGTTATGGTTACTAGAAAGTAAAAAGCTGTCAGAATATGTAGTATAGGACTATAAAATAGAATTGGAAGAAGGAATAAGTCTAAGGTTCTTTCTAATCTATAAGCTTACTAAAATAGAGTTAGTAGCGCTTAAGGAGTTTATCCAGGAGAACTTACGCAAGGGATACATTAGACTATTATAGTTATTAGTAGGATATCCAGTACTATTTATCCTAAAGAAAAACGGAAAACTTAGGATGTGTATAGACTATAGACAGTTAAATAGTATTACTAGGAAGGATAGGTATCCTTTACCCTTAATTAGCAAAATCTAAGACAGGATAGGTAACGTAAAAATCTTTATAAAGATAGATCTAAGGTGGGCGTACTATTAGATTAGGATTAAGGAAGGCAATAAATGGAAGGTAGCCTTTAGGTTAAAGAAAGGACTATATAAGCTATTAGTTATATAGTTTGGGCTTATAAACGCACTAGCAACGTTCTAGAAGCAAATTAATAGTATGTTAGAAGAACACCTAGATAAGTTTATTATAGCATATCTTAACAACATTATCGTTTACTTAGAGAATGAGGAAGAACATAGAGAACACGTTAAATGGATCTTAAAGAGACTATAGGAAGAATAGATGCTAGTAGCAATTAAGAAATACGAGTTCTTTACAAGGAAAACCAATTTTGTAGGATTTATTATTGAACTAGAAAAAATTAGTATAGACCTAAAGAAAGTCAAAGCTATAGTAAATTAGTAAGAACTAGAGAACATTACGCAGTTAAGATCGTTCTTAGGGTTTTGCAACTACTATAGGAGGTTTAAGGTATAATGGTTAAAAAGTATTAAGCCGTTTACAAGGCTAACAAAGAAGGAGGAACTATGGGTTTAGGGTAGTAAGTAAAAGAAGCTGTTTTAGGAACTTAAAGAGTTATTTACCTAAAAGCTAGTCCTTAAGATCTATTAACCAAAGTTAGAAACGGTTGTTGAGATAGATGTATTAGACTTTACACTAGGAGTATACTTACTACAGAAGCACCAGAACATATGGCATCCAGTAATATACTATAGTTGGAAAATAACACCACTAGAGTTAAACTACGACATCTATAACAAGGAGTTGTTAGGTATAGTTACAGCACTTAAGGAATAAAGAGCATTCTTATAAGGTATAAAGAAACCGTTTATGGTTAAGACAGACTATAAGAACCTTACAGGATTTCTAATAACAAAGGAACTCAACCAAAGATAGGTTAGATAGGCGGAAATGCTTATAGAATACCATTTCAAGATTTAGCATACTAAGGGTACAGACAATGCATAAGTAGATGCTCTAAGCAGAAAAGCTAAACTATAAAGTAACGGAAAGCTATTAGGAGCTTTATTGCGAAAAGATTAAGACAGATTAATTAGATATAATTACCCAAAAATTATAGTAACTAAGGAAAGTTAGATCTATAAATTACCAGAGAGTAATTAGACACAGAAAATCCAAGAAGCATAGGCAGAGGATCTAGACTCAGAGTAATATAAAAATAGAGAAGCAATATATATACCTAAGTCTATTATAGAGGAGTTTATTAAGGAATTCTATAAGGGAATAATATAAGGACATAATGGAGCTATAGGCTTAGTGTTAAGACTTTAAAAGGAGTACATTATTTAAGGAATCTGGGGACTAGCAAGATAAGTTATAAAGAAATATCTAGATTACTAAAGGAATAAACCAACAAGGCATAAGCCGTATAAAGGGCTATAACCTATTAAAGTACCAGGAAGACCATGGGAGGTTATATTATAGGACTTTATTATTAAGTTACTAAAGTTAAAAGATCCTATTACGGGACAAGATTATAACGTGATCTTAGTAATAGTGGATAAGCTAACAAAGTGGGGGTACTTTATAGCATGCACTAAAGAGATATTAGTAAAAGATGTCACTAGAATCTATATAAAGGAAGTATTTATAAGACACAGAGCACTAGATAAAATTATATCGGACAGAGATCTAAGATTCATAGTAGCATTTTAGGAAGTATTTTTGGCAAAATAGGGGGTTCGCGTAGCAACCTCTACAGCATATTATCCGCAGACAGACGGATAAACGGAAAGACTAAACTAGACACTAGAACAGTATCTAAGGCATTATATTAATTATACACAGAATAATTGGGTATTATTATTACTAGTTATATAGTTTATATACAATATAACACTATAAGAAGAAATAGGGATATTACTATTTAAGGCGAACTACGGGTATAAACCAAGAACGTTATTATCGCTATGTTAAGTAAAAAAAAACGAGTAGCACAGCTAAATAAAGAATGGAGATATTAATAAATCTTTATACAGACCTTACGGAAACAGCCAAGCTAGTACAGCAAAGGATGAAAAGGTACTATAACATTAAGAGATCTGAGGGACTAGATCTTAAGGAGGGAGATAAAGTATGGCTACTATACAAAAATTTTAAGAGTTAACGACCAAGTAAGAAGTTAGACTATATTAAACTAGGACCTTTTAAAGTCAAGTAAAGAATTTTATTAGTTACGTATAAGTTAAACCTACTAGCTAAAATGAAAATCTATCCTATATAATATGTCGCGATGCTAGAACTAGCACACGGAAGTATTAAGCCACCAGTTTACAAGGTAGACATATATAGAGGACAAGAAGAAGACAAATAGCAAGTTTTAAAGATTATCAGTTATGAGGACGTAGATAACGAAACATAGTATAAAGTAAAGTAGATAGGCTATAATAAGACTACTTAGGAACCACTAAGCAACCTAGAGAACGCTATAGGAAAGGTACGGAAGTATTGGAAGAAAGTAGGTTAGGTAATATTAACAAGGAAGGATCGCCAAAAAATAAGTTACCTAAGGGGGACCCAAGAGGAGTAATTGCCGAGCTACTTGGAGTTATTTCCCTTGCAGGAGGAAAGCCAGTCCTTTTATTACCTAGCTTAGACAGACCCTGTTAAACCAGCTTCCACTCCTTAGAATAAACCTTCTTACGTATATATTTAAGACGTTAAAGACGAGCATAAGCTAGATATTAAGCTTTAAGGATATATGCGGACTCTTCTAAGACACGTTAAGCCTTAAGCAGCGCAGAGGCTAGTTTACCATTAAGTTTCTTAGCGGTAGATTAAACACAAGACCCTATAATAAGTTACTTAGGGAACCTAAAGACTATTAAGAGTTATAGAATGCGCACAATTAGCGTTAGAGATAGAGCGGACGTCGCAGGACGATTAAATGTTTGCTTTGGTGCACTCTAAATAAAAGGACGGTTATTAAGACAAAGGACTTGCTAGCGTAATGTAAACCAACCCCTCTTTTACACAGCGAGAACATGGAGACAGCATTATCTCACCTAGAGACAAGATTACAGCAACGGTACAAGACCGGCGAGCTGTAGAAGAAGAAGAAGATGCTTTAGGCATAATAAGTAAGAATATTAACCAGACTAATTAAACGGACATTACACCTCTAGTAGACGACTTGGAGATATTAGGAATCTTTAAAAATAAAAATAAAGAGGAGGGAGATGGTATTACGGACGCTTTAAGTACGATATTACGACTACTTAGAGAAGAGTTGGAGGAAGCTAGTTGGTTAATATAGGCACGGTCTAGGATAGATCTGGTGGAACCATATAATAAGGAATAGTAGCTGAGGTTATATAATGTAATCTGTGTAATCTATATAATCTATATAATCTATAACAAAGTAGACAGAGTACACGTACCTTACGGAGCGAAGGGATTTCTTAGGTGTATAGTTGTATATTTAAAGGACCACAGTTCCTACCCAGATAGTTCTCTCTTTGTAGTGAATCTTAGAATACAATTGGAGTTAATCTGTTAGGCAACCACTCCACTAGTTATTATTACGTTGTTGATTTGTTCTTACCTACATACCTAGCCCAATAATAGGACCTACCGTAGTTCCTGCTACAAGGTTCCGTTACACTAGGAAGTTAGTAATAAGCTAGCTGGCTTAGGCCCTATATAGCTATAAAGAACAGTAAGAAATATTAGACGCCATACTAAATATATAGACTAAAAGGATAACTTATAGAAAATAGAATAGGAGCTAAGGAGGGCTATAAATCCTCTACTATAAAATATAGTCCATAGAACGTCTATAAAAAAACCTATAAACCTCCCACTAGTTAATATCTGCTATATTAGTGCTATAGGGTTCTACTAGAACTTAAAACGGCCTAATACTATTGCCTTTACAACTAGCTTATATAAAATTAACCAGATAATTAAAGATAAGGAAGCCCTAGCCTATAACTAGCTTAATAGGGAAAGTAAGCTTATAGATAAGGAGCTGGTAGAATAGAAACTACTTTATTAATACCGGGAATTTAAGGACGTATTCTCTAAGGTAGTATCTAATATACTCCCGCCTTACCAACCGTATAACTATAAGATTAAGATTAAGCCTAATAAAGAAAACACCCTTAGTTATAGCCCCCTCCGCCAGCAATCTACTAATAAGCTATAGGCCACTAAGTAGTACCTTATTAAGCCTAGCTAAGTCCCCTTTACCTTACCTATTCTCTTTATAAAAAGCCAAATAGTGGACTCCATTTTTATATTAACTACTATAAACTAAACTATATAACCTATAAAGACTAATATCCGCTACCCTTACTTAAAGAAACACTAGCCTATATAAGTAAGGCTAAGATTTTTATAAAGCTTAATATCCGCCAGGCCTTTTACTAAATTAGAATAGACCCTAGATCTAAGGATTTTACTATATTTTAAACCCGCTATAGATTATATAAATATAAAGTACTACCTTTTGGACTAACTAATGGACCGGCTATATACTAATAGTATATAAATGACGTACTCTTTAACTACCTTAATAACTTCTACATAGCCTACCTAGATAATATTATAATTTACTCTAAGAATAAACTAGAATATAAGAAGCATGTCCGTAAAGTCCTATAACGGCTCCGTAAAGCTAGTCTCTAGGCCAATATTAGGAAGTTAGAATTTAGTATTAAGCGCACTAAGTACCTAGGGTTTATTATTAGTATAGACAGAATTAAGGCGGACCTAGAAAAAACGGCTATAATTAACTAGTGGACACCCCCATGGACCGTAAAGGGGGTATAATTATTTTTAGGTTTCTATAACTTCTACTAACGCTTTATTAAGAACTATAGTAGGATTACCTAGCCCCTTAACCGTCTTACTAGGAAAGACCAGCCCTTTTACTTTAACGCCATATATAGGCAGGCCTTTAATAAGCTTAAAAAACGGCTAGTATTGGCTCCCCTGCTTGCCCACTTTAACCTAGAACGGCCCTTAATACTAGAAACTAATGCCTTAGACGGCGCAATAGCTGGTATCTTTTCCTAAAAGCAACCAGATGGAGAATAGCACCCTATTATATACTATTTAAAGACTATAATAGATGCTAAGCTAAACTACTATATCCATAATAAAGAAATGCTGGCTATTATCTCTAGCTTTTAGCACTAGCGTATATAGCTAGAAGGGACCCCTAAGCCTATTAGGGTAGTTTTAGATTATAAGGCCTTAGAATACTTTATAACAATAAAGGCCCTTATAGCCCGGTAGGCACGCTAGGCAGATATCCTATCTTAGTTCCACTTCCTAATTATATATAGGCTAGGCGCAACTAACTGTGCAGATGCTATTATAAGGCGCAAACAAGACCTAAATAACTAGATTGCTATAAAGATTATATTATAGACCCAGATGCTGCTATAACTAGAGCACCTTAACCCCTAAATATAGGTAGAACTAAATACGGACCCCGCAAAGGCTAAGATGTGCCCTATTAACACTACGGAACTTGACCTTATTAATAAACTACTATAGGCAAACCGTATGGCCCCTTCTCTATAGGAGTACTATAAAAAGGTAAAGGATACTACTAGCCTATAGTCTCTCAAAAACGGACTACTTAAGCACTAGGAACAGCTAGTAGTAGCAAAGGAATAAAATTTACAGACTTAGCTTATCGCCGAAGCATATACTTAGGTCTCTACGGCCCACCCTAGAAAAAATAAGACCCGTAGAATTATTAGCGACCGCTACTACTAGCCCGGAATAGTTATAGATATTAACCGCTATATATAGAACTATAACGACTACTATAGGTTTATAATTTCATAAGATAAGACCCTAGGGCTATTAAAGCCACTCCTAATACCAGAATGCCCCTAGTAGTATATCTCTATAGACTTCCACAAGTTACCTATAAACCACGACGGATATAATATGGTTATAATCCTAGTTAACCGCTTTAGCAAGCGCCCGTTCTTAATCCCCTATTATAAAAATATTAATGCTAAAGAGGCGGCCTAACTATATATCTACTATGTCTACCAAATTTATAAACCACTAGATACTATTATATCTAACTATAGGCCGTAGTTTATATTAGCCTTTTAGAACAAGTTTACCTAAATCCTAGGTATTAGGCTAAAGCTCTCTATAGTATACCACCCCTAGATAGATGGTTAGACGGAGATTATAAATTAATACTTAGACCAGAGACTCCGGCCCTTTATTAATTACTTTTAGGATAACTAAAGTGAACTACTACCTATAATAAACTACACCTAGGCAACCCTACCCTATAGCTCTATAGGGTTTGCACCTATTTAGCTAGAAATAGGATACTTACCCTATATAAGCTTCGACTGGGAGAGACCAGAAGGACTACAGACTATATACAAAAAACTATCTTATAAGGAAGCACAGCAGTATACTAGACGCTTAAAAGAAGTATAGATAGTAGCCTATAAGAACTTAGAGAAGGCCTAAAAATTAATGGAACAGTAGGCAAATAAGCACAGGCGCGAGCCTAACTTTACTATAGGTGATAAGGTCTAGGTTATAACAAAGAACTAGAAAATAGAACGGCCTAGCCATAAGCTAGACTATAAGATGGTAGAACTATATAAGATCCTTAATAAAGAAGGCAACTTATATAAGGTTAAACTCCTAGACTTAATTAAAGTCCACCCTGTTTTCTTACTAGATAAGCTATAGAAAGCTGCAAATAACCCACTACCTAGACAAAAGAATGAGCCTCTACTACTGATTTAAGTTAATGGCGACGACGAATAGAAAGTTAATAAAATACTAGCCTATAAACTAGTACGAGGAACGCTGAAATACTATATCTAATAAAAAGGTTATGATCTAGACCCAACCTAGTACCCCACCTAGAACTTTATAGGTTGCCCCTAGAAGCTTAAAGAATTCCATAACCAATACCCTAACGAGCTAGGACCCCCGAAGTATCTAGATAAGTGGATGGAGTGCTAGTATAGCGAAGATAATAAGCTACCTATTAAGCATATAGATAAGAACACCCTATGGACATAATATGGACATATAAAGCCTAAGGGCAGGCTTTTTTGGAGGGGGGGGTAATGTTATGGCGCTGGTGGAAAACGGTACTGGCAAATTGCTGTTAGATTGCCGCAACTTGCCATCACTTGACCAGAGGATTGTATATAGCTTCGAGTGGTGCTTCCGTTCTTTCCCTTTCCTTTCTCTAGCTTTGGATCCTTGTTTATAGACAATCCAATTGTACAGGCTTGCGCGACCCTCTTGCCGTGCTCGTGCCTCGATTGACTGAGTTGCTAACACTATAGGTAACTTGTAGGCGCCTTGCAGGCGCTATATAGGCGAGTCCTAGAAGGTAGGGAGATAGATTACAGGGTTTTCTTATATAGAGTTTTCTCCCCATATATATAAGGAGTAGTCTGTATAGGCCTAATAGGGATTTAAATTAGACGTTAAGCAATAAATTATTATTATTTTAATAGTAGTTATTTTAATATAATGTAATATAAGGGCGCGAAGAGGCTTTAGGAAAGATTTAAAGGAATAATATAAATTCTATCTAATCTAAGGGTATATAGCTCTTATTAGATATAAAACGTTATATAAAGAAGAGAAAGGAATATAAAAAGCTTATAACTAAATATTTAAGGGTCTTAGTAGTAGATATATAGGTATAAGCACATGCAGGTTTTAATAGGTTTTAACTAAATTCCATTACATTAGTAGAATTTAGTGAAATTTAATTAAGTTAGCGGAATTTAGCGGAATTTAATTAACTTTAGTAGAATTTGGCAGAATTCAATTAAAGCATTAAAATTTATCTATTAAGTGTTTTACTAAGACATTCTTACTATAACTAGGCTAGTCCCATTATAATATTACCGCTTTAATAGACCTCTATTAGATACAGAAAGCTATAGGAATAAATAGCTACCCATTTCTGTGGGAGGATAGTATTAGAGAGTACCTAAAGACGTTATAGTAGAGGGACGCATAGCGTAAGAAAGAGTAGTTTGCTAATCAGGATAGAGATACTCTCCTTAACAGCTATACTAAAAAGGAGTTTTAAAGTATTTATTATAAGCTCTAAACTAGGGGCGCCGTCTTATCCCTAGAGTGCTACTTCTGCATACTTATTAATATCCTACTAGGCCACTATATGCTTACCTATAGCGGCAATAGATACTTTACTAAAATCTTAAATCTATTTACCTTTAAGTTTAAGGGTAAAGGCCCCATATATTATATACCCTTAATATCTACTATATATATAGGTAAGTAGAACTAGTATAGCTATCTTAAGACTATTAGGGCCCTGCGGAATAAGAGACTACTTATTTATATACTTAGCGGACTAGCCTTATATCTCCTATACTACTAGAATTTTAATACTAAGCTATTTCTAGACTTTAGTAGGCGCTTAGTATAGTATAATATACACCTAATTAAGAGTATTATAAGAAATCACAAGGCGGCCCTTTTATACAACTTATAGTAAGATTAGGTTATAAAGGCCTTCTAATATATTAGCGTCTTCTTAAAGAAGAAGATATATATTAGATAAAGCGCTAGTGCTAAAATAGTAGAGCTAAAGGGGGTTAGTAAGGACTAAATTTAATATACTAGGAGGTGGAACCAAGAGCAAATAGTAGGCTATACTACTCCTTACTAACTAATTAAAGGCTTTATATACTAAATATAAGTAGATAGCTAGTAAGGTTAAGGGCTTATTAAACTATCTAAATAAGTCCTAGAGAGCTTAGTCTTTATAGCTTTAACTACTAATATCTAAAGGCCTTATATTTTAACTAAAACCCCCTTTAGCTATAGCAGCAGTATACTAGTTTACTAATCCCCTACGTCCGCCTATAGAAACAGCCCCTTTAGCTCTATTTATTACGGAATCTAGTAAATATATATCCGCTTAGGTAAGTGCTATAGGCTCTTCTTTCTATATAGCTTTGCTACTACTACCGCTGTAGCCGCTACTACTACTACTATAGCCACTACTACTACTGCCGTAGCTAGAGCTATAGTCCTAGTTAGAGCCTAGGTCTAGGTCTCCTCCTATATACTATATAAGCTATATAGTAAACTCTATATAGGCCCTTTAGCGTAAGTGGACTAAAGGACTAGGGGGTAATCCTTTTATAATAGTACTAAATTCTAAATAGGGTAGTAGATAGTAGGCTAGCTAGTAAAAGAAGGTTTAATAGTACTCCTTATAGCTTAAGGTTATTAAGGAGATTAAGTAGGTTATATAGGCCTAAAAGGGTAGCAAGAAGGCGGCTATATAGTAGGTTAATCTACAGAAGCAGATATAGTACTTACTAGATTAGCTTTATAAACGGCTTTAAGCAGATAAAAAAGCTTTAAAATAGTTATATATATTATCTATATCTAAATTCTAATAAGTTCTATTAAAGCCTTTATCTATAGCCCCCTAGGGGCTTATTTTAGTGCAATATAAGTTTAATAGGGTACTTTAGGATGCTTTATAATGGTGGCGCGCAACTTAAAACGCAAATAACTCTATTAACCTATAGCCAATTCTTACCATTCTAGTATAAGCAGAAAGCGCTTAGCAGGCTCTACGCATAGGGCTCAACGGGTGTCAAAAAAGCGGCGTTGCTGGCAATTAAAATTTAACTGTGGATATAGGGCAACCTCCACAGTTGCTGAACGCACGGGCCCCCTCGCCAGCGTAATCATAACTCAGCCGTGGATTCAGCCATACAAATGTAACTGTGCATATACTATTGAACTTAAACACTCTCATGGCAAACTCTAATACTGGGCATCCTGTGGAAAAAAGTTGACAGGAATGCTCGCATTATCGCCGCTAATTTTGCACCCACGACGGTAAATACCACGCGTGGTGGCGTTCTCAGCCGCAGTTGGGTGGCTTGCGTTCTCCTTGGCGAGGGCTCTTTCTCCGCAACATCTTGTCAATGCTGCACCTGGAGGTGCGTTTGATTACAGAGGTGGGGTGGCTTGGGGTAACTGTCAGACTCTGCGCCGCAAGCAAATCGCACACGCCCGCCTTATTGACGGCGTGTACGGCGCGGATCTGCAGTCCCCTTACGGACCCTGCCAGCGTGGCCAGCGCCCCTGTCGGGTGTATGCGCCGGGCTTCTACGCGGGAAAGAAGCTGGGCTCGGCCTGCCAGTGGTGCAGGATGAACGGGCGGCCGCAGGATTTCAAGCTGCCCGAGCGACCCTCAAAGCCTCGTCCTCCTAAGCCAAACAAGGAGGCGAGGAATGTGAGGCGTGCGCTGGGCCGGGCGTCGTCCTGTGGCCGGCCCATGGGGGAGAGGGTGGAGGGGAGGGTGGGTTTGGGGGCGGTGATCCAATAGCCATCTAAAAAGTTCCAATGAAATGCTTGTGTGAACGTCAGAAATTATATTTTTATGCTGTGAATATGTATATACGCGATCGAGGGTAGGCGTCCATAAAAGCAATGGGCTGTCACTGATTTTATAGACACACTCACCCTCGCTTACATCTTCTTACTGTAGTAAATTGAAAGACGTAGTCAAATCAACGGATTGGTTGGGGCCGAGGGCAGGTGTCTATAAAAGCAGTAGGCTGTCACTGCTTTTATAGACACACCCGCGCTCGACCCCAACCCATCTCTCTTGATGAACGTTGTCCTACCACCTATGTAATCCGACTCGCCCCTCCCTGTACCGCCATGTCCTCCGCGTCCTGTTTGGATTGCGGAATTACCCCTATATAGATAGGGTCACCGACACATTAGATAGGGTCACCGACACATTAGATAGGGTCACCGATGCATTAGATAGGGTCACCGATGCATTTGATACGGTCACCGACTGCCTCAACACCATGAATATAGTGATAATTCAAGACTGCATAGAGTGTAGTAGCCTCAAATAGACGCGTAGTTGTTATATATACCGCCGAGGCCGCCGAGAATTTCGAAACTCGCCGATTTCGAAGTCGAGTTCTTGGCGGATTAGGGGCGGGGGGGATGCGGGAGGAAGGCCGGAGTATTGAAAATACGTGTGGTTGCTTAGAAAATAGATGCCCGAGCGTTAATTACGGATAGGTTCCTCAGTTAGTCGGTCACCCTATCAATTAGTGTTGTGACCGTATGGTCCGAAGCAGGCAACCTCGATACCGTCCGCGCCGCCATGCAACGATCCAGGCCACTCGATTAACAGGGCTGCACAAGGCTGGAATCCTGAGCGAATGCGCGTGGAGCGATGCACCTATCATTGGGTCATTGGGCACGCCAGGATGCAAGCCTGAGCTGACTTATTAAGGCAAGGTCGGATAAGTCCCAGCTAGTGGAGGCCTTGCCTGGCTGCCTGGGAGTCCCCGCGGGAAACTACGACTCCCACCAGCCGATCTGACCAGTTCTTCCACCCGTTCTCAAGGCATATTCTCGGCCGGTGTCTGATTATAGCCTCGAGGAAATGAAGACCTGGACGCAGAAGATCCGGCGAGGCCTTGGCGACGATGTCGGTGATGCCTCTGAGCCAGTACGTATCGGCCCTATGGAAGATAACAATTCAGCGAGCCTAACACTATTCCAGGAGGAAGAATCCCTAAGTGCACTAGGGCTGTTCGTTCTGTATCCCCCTTCGGAACTGAAAAGCTCTGATTTCATCCCAGAGGTGGAGTGAGTATTAGCAACGATACATATGACTAAGGGTTGCAAGTATGGAATTGATGTATGGGTGATTAGTATCGTTGCTGTACATGGCCTGAATGGAACAGCCAGGAAAACATGGACCGACAAGGACACCGGGCACTTTTGGCTTGAGGATTCCCTTCCCCAAACTGTGCCTCGTGGAAGAGTGATGACATTTGGATATGACTCTGCTTTGGCATTCAGCAGGTCTAAAGCTGGAATCGAAACTTTCGCAAGGGACCTACTCAACCGCTTACGTTCAGTTCGGAGTAATTACAAGGTACCTATGTGCTTCATATTTGCTTCGCATCTTGGAACCCTCAACTAACATCATAGCGCGCAAACGTACCTCTCATTTTCATCGCTCACAGCCTTGGGGGCATCGTAGTGAAAAAGGTTTGTATAACACAGCCAACATTCCAAGTTCTTTGATAGGAACTCACTCACCGAATAGGCTCTCGTGATAGCACATGAGGCTGAGGACTTCTACGGCGATCTGCTTCGGCTGACGAAGGGCATAATCTTCATGGGGACGCCGCATAGAGGTTCTGATTTAGTTCCTTGGTCTCTTTTACTTTCCAATCTGATCAATGTTGCCAGCCTTGGGCGGGGAATTCGAAAGGATCTCTTGAAGAATCTAGAAAAGGACGGGAAGACGCTAATGGACATTTCGAACCAATTTGTCCATCGCTCCACACCGCTGCAGATAATGTCCTTGGTTGAGCAGCAGGTTGAGAGACCACTGAATACCTTGGTATACATTTCTTATACTTGCGCAAGACATCTCTTGTTAACATCAGGAAGGTGGTTCCCGAAAGCTCGGCCGTTCTGGGCCTCCCAAACGAAATGGTCATTCCTCTCAATGCGCACCATCGTGGAATGTGCCGGTTTTCAAGCAGCAAGAGTCAAAACCTTATCCTCGTTCAAGGACTGATCAAAGAGCTTATATCGGGGGATCTAGACGAGCCGAGTGATCTGGAGTCCTCGATGGGGATTACGTCGCGACGCCCTACAGGGAGCAATCAAGTTAACGGGTGAGTGGGCTTTGGATCGGGTTCTACTTGAACCTTCCTCGGAGGAAGCCAAGCTTATCTGGCTGGCAAGGAAACGACTTGTACGGAAAGTATCTGCAGTTCGGAGCGGAAGATCTCATGAATATGCCCGGCGGCGATTCGAGCTCTCGGTAGGCCATCGAATGCAATTATTTGACAAACCAAAGGCTGAACATCAGAAGCGAGTGTCAAATGCTGATGGCGACTCTTTGCAACGGCTTCGAGATAGCCGCCCGGCTTCACCTCTCGCTAACTTAAAACAATCACCGAATCTCAAGCTACGGATAAGCGGCTTGCGGAGAAAGCTGAGTCTAACGAATTACAGCGCTGGGTTAATGTCTTATGAGTTTGATGTTCCAAATGGGACTAAGATTGCACAGCTAGGGTGGGTTCTAGATAAAAAAAACGGTTTGTGATAAATATCCCTGAGCTCGGAGAGAGACTTACCTTTCGCGAAGACGTACACTACACAGCTCATTCCTGCTCATTCTATGTCTCTGGGCATGCCGTGAAGCCAACCTGGACGGACGTATTTACCATCCCAGTAGCGGTTACTGCTGGGAGACCTTCTTATGACCAAACGCGAGGATTAAAAATAAACCACCGACAGTCGATTGCGTCCTTCTTCAGCAAGGTGTTCCCCAAACCTCTGGAAGCAAACCTTGATCCTGAATCTCGGTTTCACAGTTCGGCGTCGTTCTCGAAGGTCGCTTCAACCTCAGTGTCCATTGGGCAAGAGGGCAAGACAAGTCTGCAAATATCCTTCGCTAGGACAGTCCGGATTCCCGAAGATGGAAAGAAGTACGATCTGCCTCCTAATCTGGGCTATTTCCCTTTGTTTGACACGCGACCATTTCGCCAAAGGTTGCCGCCCTCAGTAGCTGCGCAAGGAGGTTTATTTATGCCCATGTATCGTACGTGAAAGAACCCAGCGGAATACATGTGCTGGATTACTAATGCTACGCCGCAGAAATGGAAGCGATGTGGATTGACTTCCACTGCACCGGAGACGACAAGTTCGTACTACGACCATTCCTTGGAGGGATCAACGGAATCACCGGCGAGGGGTCGACTGGAGATATGAGTTCGCTAATCCGCCGGATGAACAAGTTGGCCTCATTGCAGGACTATCTTGTTTTGCCAGACCAATTATGGCTGGACGGCATCTCGACCAGCCCTGGAATAGTGAGGCAGTTCGTGGCCACAGAGATGGCACCGCCACGCCGAGCAGAACCAGAGAAAGCACGCAGAATGACTAGAAGGCTAGAAAAGTCAAGAGGGGAGAATGCGAAAGCGAGCCGCTCCAAATCAACAACCACCAAAGAGACAGGGGCTCACACGACCCCAGATCCACAAGGCGCTTCTATCGAATGGCAGATTACCGGACAAGATTCTGTGGGCGGGATCCAAATGCAGATAATACCAATGTTCGACATTAGCAGCATGTTCGCAAGCTCTGTAAAGGACGTCTGCCAGACTTCAACTCAAGAAACTGCTCTGGAATCGTACGATGACTCGAAGAAAATCCAGGCTCACGTCTTTGACGTGCTGAGAACACCGCAAGACGAAGGGCTTGCTCCCGGGGACGTCATTTATATCAAAAATATGAAGACGAGAGAGACAGCACGCCCAAAGGTACTGACCGATCTCCTAGATGAAACAACCCTGTCCGCCGTCTCAGAAGACGGTGCCATTGAACTTGAGATGAGGTACAAGTATTCCAGAAGTATCTTCAAGATATACCTTCCAGGCCAGTCCAAACCGGCCATTGTTCTAGAGGTCGGCGCGTCTTGTTCCTGAATCCCGCAGTTAATCTAATTCTTCGCAGGCAGCACCTGACGATTACTTTCCTCTAATTAATCAGATTTGTCGTAACAAGCTGGGCGGCTCAGATTCTTCATTGCTCTACGGTAAAGTTCCCGCACAAAACGCTCCACATGCCGTCACACCGGTAAATTCTTGGTGGGAATTCAAAGAGGCCTGCCCCCACTCAGCACACGCCTCTCAAACTTCGGATTCAGAGCAAGGGTATCCTGGTGAATGGGACTTCGTATGGGTACGTTCATGAGCCTGTTAGCTGAAATGACTTGTGGATCTGATATATCTTAATGTCTAACATTCTGACGCCAGGCGGATGACCGATACGCTCAAAGTGCATCTTTTCCATGTTCCATTTCGGACGTAACTTCACATGGCGGATCTTACCAGAACGGAAGGTCCTTCCTCATAGCCGTAAAGCGCAACTCTTCAATAGACGACCTGCGAAAGGAGATCGAGAAGACGACGGAGCTGCCATTAGCTGAGTACCACATCAGAGAGCGCGGTAATAACACTAGACTACCTGATACTTTCAAAGTCTTTCCCCGCAATCTAGTTCGGTCTCTCAGTGACGGGAGCGGATTCCCTGGGTTCGACATGAAAAAGTTTCAATTTCAAGAGGACAAAGTATGCTTTGACGTAATTGGAGGAACCAAGTGCTTCAAGCTCACGGCAAAATCATCACACAAGATTCAAGACGTGAAAAAAAAATTGAGGAAAGCGGGATGGCAGGAGGAGGAGCTTCTCAATTTGATGCACACTGGCGAATGCTTGCGGGACCACCTCTCACTGGCATACTATGATATCCGTAATGTATGCAACTCATTGTTCCGAAACAGTTAAGTAGCTGACATTTGGCAGGAATCTACAATACGGTGTCGGACCAATGGTGTCCCAGCACTCAGCTTTAGTATCTTTCTGAAGACTCTCACTGGAAAGATCATAGTAATCAAGGTTCAAAGCACTGATAGAGTTGAAGATGTAAAAAGAAAGATACAAGAACGGGAGGGAATACCCGCCGGCCTGCAGAGATTGATTTTTGAAGGGAAACAGCTACCCGACGGTAAGGAATCGCAACACGACCCGATTTCCAGAGACTCGCTAAGTACGTTAGAACGTGAGCTCCGTGAATGTAATATTCAAGAGGTTCGTCAAGCGAAAGATGTAGAGATATAGTCTCTTGCTAAATACTGTGTACTAGGAATGCACTATTCATTTGGTGCAGAGGCCCCGAGCGGGTATTTTTGTGAAAACACTGACCGGGAAAACTATAACACTTGAGACCCAGAGCTCAGATATAATTGGCAATGTCAAGTCAATGATACAAGACAAGGAAGGAATACCTCCAGACCAGCAGAGATTGACTTTTGCTGGACGACTGCTTGAAGATGGTAAGAAACACCTACATTTTTCTTACATTTCTTCGATACCCAGCTAATCTAAGTAGATCGCACACTCTCAGACTACAATATTCAAGGGGTTTGTTGAATGCAGAGCAGATGAAAGAACGTTAGACACTAATTGCGATCTGCCAGGAATCCACGCTCCACTTAGTCTTGCGGCTTCGAGGGGGGATGCAGATGTTTGTGAAAACAATTACCGGGAAAACTTTAACACTTGAAGTCGAGAGCTCAGATACAATTGACAATGTCAAGGCAAAGATACAAAACAAGGAGGGAATACCTCCAGACCAGCAGAGCTTGGTTTTTGCTGGACGGCAGCTTGAAGATGGTAAAAAACACCTACATTTTTCTTACGCTTCTTCGATACCCAGCTAACCCAAGTAGGCCGCACACTCTCAGACTACAATATTCGAGGGGTTTGTTGAATGCAGAGCAGATGAAAGAACGTTAGACACTAATTGCGATCTGCCAGGAATGCACGCTCCACTTGCGCACCATCCCTCTCCCTCGTGGTCAGGTTCAAATTCGGTTTCAAGACAAAGTTTTCACTGCAAGAGGTGATACCATAGGTCATCTGAAAGTGAACATATTGGAGAGAGAGGGTGTTTCCGTCCAAATCCAGACGTTGTCGTACAATGATAAAATTCTCCATGACTGTAAGCTATTGCATCGAAGGAGAAAGTTCATACCGGGCGCAAATGCTGACCTCCTTGCCAGCCGAGTCTACAGGCACATACACTGGGAAAACGCTCGACCTCCAAGTCATGCAAGAGCCGACTGTGAGGACCCTCGGTATGGGTGCCGGAGGCAAAATTATCCAAAACATCGAACCCGATCACAACGACCCCCGGATGTGGGACGTGGCAAATTCAAAGCTCCTCAACATCCATCTCGTCGACTCGAGGACTTTCAAGCTTGTGTCAAACATGGATCCCCCCCAAAAGCCAATCACTCCAGAGCAATACCATGAAATGGGTTTTCCCTTCTACCAGCTCCAGCCTGAGAAAATCAAGAAAACTGAAGTGCCGGACCAAAAGAACAGGCTTGTTACTCAATCAATTCAATTCAATTGAGGCCTTGAATTGATTGAATTGAAAGCTTTGTAAGCAGAAGGTTCAGTTAATTAAATTAATTAATTCAATATTGAAACGATTGCAACTAATTGCAACTACGTAGTAGTTAGCAATTATCACGAGTCTTGGCATAGTGTGATGCAGGAGGACCTACCTAGCGACGCCCAAATCACTTTCTGCCGTCATTCCTGTCACTCCTGCCGTCAATATAGGTCTATTGCGAGTCTTAGCATGGTGTTAAGTTACCATCCTATTGTATATTTTCTGTTCCTTCCTTCCACGGCCGCCTTAACTGCCCATCTACTATCTTAATTACGCCTTCCTTGTCCCACGATCCTACCGCCATTAAAGCTCCAATTATATCAGATTGTAGTCATACACAATTAGAAGTAAGGAGCAAGCCCATAAGGCTAAAAATTCGTTCAGGGTCTAACAACATTAGTGGAACAGTCATCAAATCAAGAGCCATGCGAGCAAGTCGTAGATATTAAGTCCCGTTCACTCTAGCTCGCCAATAGGCAATCGGATCTGTACATTAAACGTCTTCAGAGTAACCTGCTCGTGCTAGCCAATTGTTATACTCGTCGCGATCTTCTATAGATATAGGCTAAGTAAAGCCGCCGGTAAAATAGTCATCAATTTCTGATAAGAAGACGCGCCACTATTTAAGAACCTCGCCGTCAGTAACTGATTTAATTGGAAGAAATTTGTATTTAAGCCATAGATCGCAAACAGCTTGCTTAGCTGCTTTCTTCTAACCAGCTCATCCTTTACCCGTCCAGTATTTATCAGCAAACGTCCATTTAATTAATAGATTAAGAACCATGGCGGCAATATAGGCAGGCGAACAATCAGTAAGTTTATAGTATTTAGTTAGCTTTAGCCAAGCTACATTAATATTATGGCAAAAGTAAGGCTCCGGGTAGTGTTCATACTCTATTTTAAAGCGCTTAAATTAATTAAGTAGATACTTAAAAACAGGAAGGACCTCCTATAAGGATCCGAATTTGCCTATATTAATTAGCTCGTAATAAAATCAATAACGTTAATTTATATATACCTTCCTTTAAGCGTCCTTCTAGTCGCTTTATAGCAATCTAAAGAGGCTTTAAAATAGCCTAATATTCAGTCAATATAGCCCAATCGTCCTCCATTAGGTAGTTCTTAACAATATTAGGCTCTTTACAAACTCTTACAGGCGGATCCTTTATACCGTTCTCAGTAACTTTAGCCCAGTATATCGTCTATTCAAGGACTTCGTTACCAATAAGGCAATTAATGGGGTTTTAAAGCTTAATAGCTTATTTAATTGCTAATTCTATAGAGTTCTAGCGAGTCTCTACTAGCTTAATTAGAAGAAGCTTAGTAGCAGTTTGCAATACATCATCCTTAAGCTCTAGATCTTAAAGCTTAAGGAGCTTTTTAATGCGTTGCTCAGAGTCAAATATCCAAAAAATAATATTACAAAGCTTACTAACAGGTCCGATCTTCCTCCAAGCCAATATCTGCCGGAGGACCTCATCCTCATCCTCTTCTTCCTTATCCAGAGCGCTCGAATCTGCGCCAAAAAGTAGCATGCGAGCAACTAGATTGATAATATAGCCCATACAATAAAGGCGATAATATAGTGGGTTAAATCCAAACTTTATAGAGAGTTCTTTAATGCAGGTATTATTATTCTTTGCGTTATCTGCTATAAAGTAGCCCACCTACCGCTCACTAATTCCAAACTTAGTGAGGATTGTCTTAACGTTGGCTGCTATATTAACGCCTAAATGTCGCTCTTCTTAAGGAGGGAGGGCTAGAAGGAAGGAACGGTGCTAGTTTTTTTTATCTATAAAATAAACAACAATTCCTATATAGTAGTCAGTAATTAATACAATAGAGGCCTAAAAGCTAAGCTTACTAAGTAGTAATAGATGATTGCAAGACGTCCAAAGGTTAAATAATAAATAAATCTTGCCCAGAGCTCCCTGTAGTAGAGCAGTAACCACCTCCTTATATCGGTTGAACTCAGTAATTATTAGCTCTCTCATTACCTAACAAGTAGGTAGAAGGCCTGCGGTCAATATAGCTTAATTGGCGTACCCCATAAGATCGTGAAATATACTACTTTTAAGCTTATAAAATGGAATATTATCGCGTATAATCCATCGCATTAAAAGCTAAGTAAAACGATCCGGAGTAAGGCTCTAGATAATGGTATTTATTTGGGCTTAATCCTCTAGCTTATTAGCTTTAAGATATAGCTATTTAAAGACTAATCATCCTAGCTTTGCTTTCTTTTTAGGACTATTACCAATATCATGTTCTTCTAGTATGTGCTTAGAATAATTGGCAGTACCCGAATCCAGATATATATGTTGTGTATAGGCCTTCTTCTTATAGCAAATTTTATAGAGCCAATACCGCCTACCTGTTTTACCGTGCTTAATATTATATTCATACTGCCATATAGGCCCATAACGTCCGCCTGCCATCAAATAAGGAATATGGTAGCTAAGAATGCGCTTCTAATTAACTTCTGTATAGTCTTCTAGCTAAGAATCGGTGGTAGACGCGTTAGTATTGCCATCTAAGCTGTAATCAGAGGCACGCTGGAGGTTAATAGGGATAGTAGGATCAGAATAAGCTATAGAGAGTATTAAGGTATTTGTTTAGCCATCATCTAACGCGTTAGAAGCCATAGTAGTAATAGAATTAATATTGTTAGTAGGCAAATCTAGTTATAAAACTCTTCTTACCTAACAAGATTCTGGCGATAATGTAACAGTATAAACAATGGGTAATGCTCGGGTAAACCTTTTTTAGTAAGGGGGTCTAAGAAAAATAAGGTTTAGAGCATTATTATATATTATGTTTAGCATATTTCTATAACGTATTTCACGGGTAAGCTGGTCAAACGGGTAAGCTAATCACTTTAAAAACATACCAAAAAATGGAAAAATCATACTTTAATATCTTAACAACCACTTAATAATAAATTTTAATAATTTAAATTTAGACTTTTATATATGCTCTACAGCCTCTATTAAAGTTGTATAGTAAATGGTTCAGTAGTTTTTAAGATATAGTAATTTGCCTCATTTTGGCCCCCAAATTTTACTATTTTAAAAACCACCCGACTATTTATTATATAACTTTAATAGGAGCTAGAGAGTATATATAAAAGTCCAAATTTAAATTATTAAAATTTATTATTAAGTGGTTGTTAAGATATTAAAGTGTGATTTTTCCATTTTTTGGTATGTTTTTGAAGTGATCAGCTCACCCGTTTAACCAGCTCACCCGTGAAATACGTTATAATATTAAAAGTTTTAATATTTATCAATCAATTCAATTCAACCAGAACCTCTATATTGATTGAGTTGCCAAGCCAGCGAGCTCTCAGTTGATTAAATTGATTGAGTCTTGGCATTCAATTCAATTCAATATTGAAACTTGGGTGATTGAATAACAAGCCTGCAAAAGAATGTCATAGCGACCGGATTTTGGGGTTCGATTTTAGGTTCCAAAGAGGTGGCCACCGAGAATATGAAGCAGAGCCAGCAAACCCCGTTAAACAACGATGAGGGCTATGTATCCACAGAGAGCGGCCGGTGGGGTTTTTTGGAGTCGGGACTATGGGGTCGACTCGGGGAGGAACAGTCTGTGGATGGGTTTAAAGACGCGAGTTTTGACTTTCCAGTTGCTCTTTTCGATGTCGACGATACCATCCCAAAGTTCAAGAGCGTTGGCGAAGTTGACGATGAGGAGTGGGAGGAGGACTTTTATAGGGTTGCAAGTCAATCAACGAGATTTCAATATTGAGTTGAATTGAGTGCCAAGATTCAATCAATTCAACCGATTGAGGGTTCGCTGGCTTTTCAATTTAATCGATTTGGAAGTCCCGATTGAATTGAATCGGTTGACAAATATTAAAAATTTTGATTATAGAAATAACGTCTTAGCCACCCAGACGAGACAGCCACCCACCCGAGACAGTGCACGGGCCTCCTAGGAAAATCAAAATCAAAACATCAAAATACTCCTCTACTACACCACCACTATGTCTTCTACTACCTCTCAATTACTGTCGCTTAACCAAGAAGATCGAATGCAAATTGTTCTTCAATTATTGGAAGCCAATTCTAATCAATCTGGCCGTTTGCTTACCCGAATATACGGTCTATCGCCCTCTTCTATTTACTATTGTCGCAACGGCCGCCAATTAAGTAAGGAGTATCACCAAAAGCTTCAAAAGCTCTCAGTTATTAAGGAGGACTCCCTAGTCAAATGGATCAATACAATGGGAGCCTAGGGTTGGCCACCTTGAATTTAATACCTTAAATCTATGGCCAAAAGTATCCTTACTGTAAAAAAGCGTCCTCTAGAGCTTGGCCAACACTGGTATAAAAACTTCCTTACCCAATACCTAGAGCTCAAAGTTCGATTCGCCTAAGGCCTTAATTAAAAGCAAAAGGACACTAAGGATCCAGAGATTATTAAAGAGTGGTTTAATCTCTATAAAGCTACTATTACCAAGTACGCAATTCCCCCAGGCGATCAATACAATATAGATAAGAAAGAAATTGCAATAGGGTTAGGCGATAAGGTTAAGGTACTTGTTCCTTAATTAGAGGCTTAAGCCTTTATTATAGAGCCAGGCAATCACAATTGGGTGTCTATTATTAAGTGCATATTAAGAAGTCAATATTAATTGCCTCCCTACCTTATCTTTCAGGGGAAGCAAATACAATGATTTTGGATATTACCTGGACTTAATCGCAAGATAGTAATTTAAGTAAGCGATTCAGGGTGGATAAATTTAGATATCGCAGTTAATTGGTTAAAACACTTTAACTAATATACAGAGCCACACCTTTAAGGAATCTACCGCTTATTAATTCTTAATGGACACGAGAGCCATATGTTAATGCAGTTTGTTAAGTATTGCGAGGCTCACAAGATTATCCCTCTCTGTCTACCACCTCATTTAACGCACCTACTTCAGCCCCTAGATGTTAGTATATTTAGCCCCTTATTAAAAGCCTATCAAAAGCACCTCTATAACTTCGCCTTCTATGGAGCTGTTAATATTACTAAGCCTAAGTTCCTTAAGTATTACCAAGCTGCACGATATGAAGCTATATCATTAACCAATATAGCAAGTGCATAGCGGGTAACTGGCCTTCTACCATTCAATCCTTCGGTTATTTTAGAAAAGATTCGGCCAACAACTCCTTCCTGTATAAGCTTTATAGACAAGAATGGCCACCAATTTAATATACCCGTATCTCCTTCCGTAGAGGAGAGACTTACTGAAATATTTAAGCAGCTCTTATAAGGTGCATCACCCCTACATTCTCAAGTTATGCACAATATTCGGCAGTTTATATTAAGTATGGTTGCTGATAATATAATCCTCAAGCAAACAAATTAAAAGCTTCTTGAAAGACAGAAGAAGGAGCGTATTAATAAGATAAGGGCTGCCTATAGGAAGGCACGAGTTTTATCAGTAGCAGAGGCACAAAAGAAGAACAAGGAAAAGCTTCAAAAGGAGCAGGAAGAGAAGAGGGTAAAGGAAAGAAAGGCTGCATTATGGGGGGTTATTACCTTTACAAAGAAGGTTTGGAAGGAACTACCAATAGATTATAGTGTATTTATATAATAGGGTAGATTTGGGTTAATTTAGGTTAATTTTAGGGTTAATTTTGAGGTTAAATTGATTTTGATTTTCCTAGGAGGCCCGTGCACTGTCTTGGGTGGGTGGCTGTCTCGTCTGGGTGGCTAAGACGTTATATTACTAGAGTTAATAAGTTGTGATATTCCAAACCTTATTTTTCTTAGTCTCCCTTACCAAAAAAGTTTACCCGAGCATTACCCGATATTTACACTATCACATCGCCGCTAGTGAGGAGAACTTTGCTACCAGATTTGCCCATTAACGATATTAATTCTATCACCACCATGGCTTCTAACGCGTTAAATAATGGCTAAACGAACACCTTAATCCTTTCTACAGCTTGTTCTAATCCTACCGCACCTACCGACTTCTAGCGCGCCTCAGATTACTGCTTAGATGGTAATGCTGACGCGTCTAACACCGATTTCCAATAAGAAGAGTATAAATCGCGCACGGCTACAATCTGATATACTTGGAGCTTCAATAGCAATGGGATTATGAGATAAGGAAGGAGTTATTAATATGGTAGATAGGCAGTTAAAGCGACCGGCGATAAAAGAGACAGTATCGATGCGGCAGGAAGGTGTGTTAACACTATACCAAGACTCGCGATAGGCCTGTATTGGGGGCCGGGTGACAGTAAGGACAGTAGGAAACAGTTTGGGCGTCGCCAGGTAGGTCTTCCCGCATTAAATCCGTGCCAAGACTAGTGATAGTTGCTGACTACTCCAGTTGAATTCGGTTGCAACTAGGTGCCAAGACTTTAATATTGATTCAATTAATTTAATTAACTGGACTCTCTGCTTATAAAGCTTTCAATTCAACCGATTCAGGGCCTCAATCGAGTTGAGTTGATTGATTTGCAACCCTGGACTTTTAGGGTGGCCAATGCGCATTCGATTCTCGTTTTGATATCGCCGGGATTCTGATCAGACTTTTCATGTTAGCACGACCGGGAATAATAGATTCCATATGAGATATTGACTATGTATATGGTGTCTCTACAGGCGTGCCTGTCCTTAGCAGAATTCCTGTTTTGATCATTCGTGGATTTTACACGCAGTGACTTGACGAGTAAGAAAGCATATGATAGCTCCAACTCTACATCTATTTCCAAATCCAAGCCCACGTTCCTCCTTGCCTCCACTTCCAAAATCTTCCGCATCCCTAGAAAACATTTTCCGCCATTAACAATGCCAAAATATGACGTTCTTATACATTCGCCAGCCATTAGGGCTTCTCCAAAACTTGATCGAGTAGTGAGCAAGGCTGAGCACGTGATATTTAATGCCTCTCTCTCGATTGACCATGCGTTCAACTGGAGATCAAGGACACCCTTTTTGAGAGCTCTGAAGCCTGTACCATGAGTCGCACCATACTACTATCGGGGACAAAAGCATGAATGAAGACCAGCTAGAGTTCGACTGGCTTTCATAAATACAAACATACTACTATCGTGTCTCAGGGCCCTGACGGCTGGACATGATCTCGAGCAATGCTTGGGCCTTAGAATATGATAAATCCGAATATAAGTACGTTTGCATACCAAGCCTTGACCGCGAAACACGGATCAAGCAGTTGAGTCACGTGACGAGCACTGCCGTCTAGATATCGGGGCCTTCAATGTAAGAGCAACTCTACTTCTGCAGTACCATGGTCCTGCTCAACAACAAATTATGACACACTTCATATCTTTGGAAAACTTTTGACATTCGCTGTTAAAGGCAATCGACGGCACAAGACTCTTCACTTGGGATCCGGACCGTCTTCTCTTGTGGAGGGGTATTCTATTTCAACCCACTATATTGTTCCAGCCTCTCTCGTAACAGGGAGACGTATCACTACGATACGTAGAGTAGCTACGTGATACATGTTTAGAGTCAGTGTATCTACGGAGGTCGCTGCCAAAAGTTCTTGCACCTTCCTAATTAGGAAATTAGCCTTTACCGCCTAATGGCAGAATACTTCTGCAGCCTACCAACAATGGGCTTTTATTAGCTCGCAACTAGGGCGCAGGCCCTAGCTATAAAGGCTATAAAAGCAACCCTCGATTATATTAAAAGTATTACCTAAATTAAGAGTTGTACTCTATAATATATTTTCTTAAAAGCCCGCAGCCGTAGCTAGTGTTACGGACCTTATATTAGCAGCAGTACGGCTACTCAGAGAGGACACAAGCAGACCAGTGGTGGAAGCGCGGGGGGCGCTGGAACCAGTCAAACCATGGGACGAGGGGTAACCAAGTCACATAATAGATCACGTTACCGTTTTGGTACGTGGGATCTATAGAATCTATAAGGAACGTTACATACTAAACATACCTTACGTACATTACGTACCTAGAATTTTATAGGAGTTATATTATATATTTAAAGGACCACGGTCCCTACCTAGGTAGTTCCTTTCTTTATAGTAAATCTTAAAATATAATTAAAGTTAATCTATTAGGCAACCACTCTACTAGTTATTATTATATTATTAACTTCTTATTTACCTATACATCTAGCCTAATAATAAGTCTACCATAGTATTTCCTATAAGGCTTTATTACATATTTACTACTATAGTTATAGTATTAACAAAGTTAAATAATATACTACTAAAAGCACTAGTTATAACGCCATTAATAATAGTAACCACCTTAGGTACTAGTGGGGATACTAGTATAAGGGACACTAATTTGTAACTAGTTATGGTCAAATAGTTATAAGAAATAGTTAATAGGCTATAGGATAATAATAAAGCACTTAAAGATAGAATTAATGGCATTGGCGCGGTAAAGGTTAAGTTACCTTTAATTAAGCAATTCTTAGAGGAGAAGTTAAAACTTAAAGGATTCCTTATATAAATATACTTTAAGGTAATATAAAAAGGAGCGAAACTAGTAACAGTAATAAATTAAGTGGCATATATAGGACTATTCCTATTAGGAAGAGCACTTAAATGGTTTAAACCTTATCTTATAGAAATATAGGTAAATAGTATATTAACTACTAACTAAGAAGTATGTAACGGGACTCCCGTTACAAGCGCTACGCCGTACGCGTAGCTAGTTTCCTTTTCTCGTTCGACGACGTCGGCAGATAGTTTATCCGCCCCGACGCCCTTATATAGATTCAGCCACAGCTGCATTCCTGTTGAGTTCTCTAGCAATCCTCTTGAGTCTCCACGACAGCCGTACGTAGCTATCAATTCCACGAATCTGATGCTTGTTCATCTAGTGTTCGCATGTGATACTTCGTCATCGTGACAAAGTATAATATATGTTCTTAAGTTAGAATAGATTTATAGAATGGTTAATATAGATATTTAGAGACCCTAAGGTAACAACTATAGCAGAAAGAAAACTCTAGAATCTAGTATAATGTACTTTAGTAATTAAGTATATAATATAGTTTTAAACGCTTGTAATATAGGCTAAATAGAATAATAGGGCGCTTATAGTATAGTATAAACAGGGACTTAAAGCAAAAGTCTAGGACGCAATAATTCTTATAAAAGATGTAACAACTATATAAGAATTAATTAACTAGTTAATTAAGATTAATAACAAAATCTACTAAAGGGAATAAGCTAAGAAAGGGTAAGATAGAGTTTTATAGTTATATAGGACGTAAAGTACGTAATAATAGATATAGAGTTATAAACTATAGAATAGTGGGCTAGAGCTAATAGACTTAAGTGGTACTAAAGAATTTAAGAGATAAAATAAAAAACCATAAAAACCTAAAGGTTAAGGATTAAGTAATTATAGGACTAAGGAGTAAAGGCTAAACTAAGGATCTTAATTGCAGAAGATATTTAGGCGAACTCTATAATAAGAAAAATGGTTTAAAAAAGGAGCTTATATAAATCGCGGAAAATAGGGTTATTTTGCTAAAAACTATAGAAGTAGTTAGAGTAACTATACGGTAAAGGGCATAAGGTTATTAGAGTACAATAATATAGATATAAGTATATTACGCGGGACCAAGGAGTGTTTAATTAAGCACTTTGCGTTTTATTATAATAACATATACCAAATTTATAAGGACGCTAAGTATGGCGTAAGCTATTGGCTATAGGAGTCAGAGTTAAAGGAACTTAAGGGAACTAAAGAGTTAGATAAAGAATAGAATTAACTCTATAAGCTATTGGCTATAGGAGCCAGAGTTAAAGGAACTTAAGGGAACTAAAGAGTTAGATAAAGAATAGAATTAACTCTATAAGCTAGATTAATATATTACAGTAATATACAGATAAAGATTAGTGGAAATAACAATAAAGTTAGAGTACTTATTAATTAATAGTAATAAGGAAGAAAAAGCGGTTAACTGGGAATATATAAGCCTTAATAACACAACAGAAGCAGAGACTAAGACTACTATTGTTGGTTACACAAGGTGATATCACGTAGCTACGGTTCGTAGATAGTATGATGGTTGTTCGATTCTTTTGAAAGCAAAGGATCATAAGGATCGCAGTGCCTAAGTAGGGGGCTGATTAGTCACCATAAGGATAACTAATCAAAGACACGACGACGACACGTAACCACGTAACTGCTGTCCTTATATTCCGACAACTATAGAACGTAGTTCAGTAATGGGTATTTAAAAGGATTGGTATCCTATTCCTTTAATTAACAAGACCCTTACACGCCTAAGCCAGGTAAAGATCTTTACTAAACTTAATATCCGCTAAGCTTTCTACCAAATTAGGATAGACCCTGCATCTAAAGATTTAATAATATTCTGTACCTACGGCAAGTTCAAGGCCGGGATAATCAAGAATTAGATTTAACGCGGCAAACATAACACACGCAGCTGGCTCACAAGGGACACATAGCCAACCGGCGAGAACGGGGGAAGAACCGGAGGCAATAACAGACTTAGATTTAGAAAGGCTAGTAGGAACACAAGACATAGAAATGGAAAGCTTTATACAAAATAAGTAGTGGCCAGGGAGTAAACACAGGAGACGGAAGTTCTGAACATTTTAGAGAAAGTGGAAACAGAAGAAGCGAGGAGCGAAGGAGAGGCGAAGGACCCCCGCCGGGGGTCCGCCACTTGACCATTATACAGTATAACTGCGGCAATACGAACCACCGTCTAGTAAGGCCCCTACTAGACAGTCTAGACCTAGAGAAACACCATATTCTTGCTATATAAGAGCCGTATTATAATACCTATACACAATTAATATACTGCCCCCGAGGATTCCAGCTCCTGTATGAACTAAAAGCAGCCACATATATATGCTTTATAATCAGCAAAAATATTAGCCTTGCCTTATGGTTATAGCAGGTAGTTAACCTAGATATTGCAGTTATAACTATCTAGATATATAGGGGACTAGTATAAATTATTAATATCTATAACCCTAGGGTCGAAGGGGTAGCATAGATAGAGAATATTATATCTGTAATAAGCTTGCTAGAAACTAAACACGCGGAGTCTATTCTACTAGGAGATATAAACCTCTATTACCCACAGTAGGGGGGCATCCATGTTGCTGCCGATTAACAGGTAGAGTGCCTACTAAGAGCTATAGATAATGGGGGCCTTAAGCTAGCTACCCCCCTAGGTGCAATTATATGGCAATGGGGCACTGCTAAAAGTATAATTGACCTTATAATTATAGACGAAAACCTATACCAAAGACTTAAAAGGTGCTCCCCTAAAAAAGAATAGGCATTTACCTTAGACTATATCCCTATCTAGATACAACTAGATTTAGATATTAAGGCGCAACTAAATGGTAAAAGATACGCAATAAGGAAGCTTAATATAGATAGCTTCCTTAATATAATTAAACAACAACTCTAAGACCTAGAAGAAATCCACCTAATACTAAACAAGCGAGGCTTATTGGCTATCCCTAAGGAAATTAATTAAAGACTAGAAAGGATCCAGGCAGCAATTAAAAGCGGGCTAAAAGAGCACTGCCCAGTTTTAAAACCAGGCCCCTACGCGCGATATATATGGTCCGCATAGTGCGCGGCCCTTGTAGCCGGCTAATAATGAGCAAGGAGGAAATATATAAGCAGCCACAATTCTAAGGACGAGAGATAATATAAAGACACAAGAAACTAGCTAAAGAATACCCTAAGAAAAGAAGTAAGGAATAACTAGAGATGGTTTATAAACGAACATACTACTAACCTAAGTCTCCCCTATAATAAGGGCCTTTGGACCATAGCGAAATAGGTAAAGAAAAAGGCGGAACGCCTAGTAGAAGATCCATACCTACCACCCCTATAAAGAGTAGGCGAACTATAGGCTATAAGCAATAATAACAAGAAGGCAAAGATCCTTATAGAAAGATTTTTCCCTTAACTAGCTCTAGTAGACCTTAGCGATATTACCAGTAAAACACTAGTGACTCGCCTAAGGGTTAACAGCGACATGATAACTAAAGAAATGGCTAGAACTATTAGCCGCCTCTTAAACAACACAGTACTAGGACTAGATAGGATCCTAAACAAAGCCCTAAAGACCTATGGACCACTTATAGCACCTTGGCTTGTAGACGTAGCCAGAGCATGCTTTATAATAGGCTACTACCCGCGACTCGGAAGATCTATGACGACGGTTATCTTATAAAAAGAAGGCAAAGTAGACTACTTAATCCTAGAAAGCTACCGCCCTATTGCCTTAAAAAATACCCTAAGCAAGATCTTAGAAAAGGTTATAGCGGACCATATAGTAGATATGGTAGAGGAACACGCCCTACTACCACAAAGCTAAATAGGGGCAAGAAAGAATCGCTTAACGCTATTAACACTTACACTACTTGCTACTACCATTAAAACTGCATGGGCTATGCGAAAGGACTTTATAGTATTAATGCTTAGCCTAGATATTAGCGGCGCCTATAATAATATACCCCATAAGCGTCTCCTATATATCCTTAGGGCAAAGGGCTTCCTAGAATGGATTATTTAATCTATTTAAGGATTTACAGGCCAGAAAGAAATATTACTGGTCTTTAGCGGATACCAGAGCCCCCCTATCACAGTTATAACAGGAATACTATAAGGATTACCTCTATTGCCTATACTCTTCCTTTTTTTTGTAAGCAACCTACTTAATACCTTTAAGGAAGGGGCGACCTAGGGAATAGGCTTTGTTAATAACATAAACCTAATTATATATAGGCCAATAGCCGTAGAGAACTGTAGGACACTAGAGAAAGCCCATAATACCTATATAGAATAGGTAAGATGACATAGAGTCCAATTCTTACTAGAGAAATACTAGCTAATCCATTTTATAAGAAAATATAACTAATCTGCAGATCTTTAGTATACAATCCATATCTAAGGCTTTAGGGGTTAACCGGTTTAAGGCCTAAGGGTATTAGGAGTATAGGTAAACAGCAAGCTCCGGTAGAGCGCATATACGGCGCAAGCGGCCTGTAAGGGCCAAGCACAGTATATTACTATGTCTAGGATTATTAATTCTATATAGGGTCTATACTTCCAGAGGTCACGCCTACTATATACAGCAGTTGTCCGGCTAACCATAACGTATAGATCTAGCATTTAGGCCACTAGAGAAACTAAAAAAGGCCCCCCTAAATTACTCCTTAAACTACTCTAAAAGGTCCAAATAGCCTGCCTTAGGAGTATAACAGGTGGGTATAAGCAAACGGCTATAGCACTGCTTAAGAAGGAAGCCAATATTCCCCCCCTATAACTATATATTGAAGCCGATGCAATATAAAGGGTGCAAAAGGAACGTAACTCTAATGTTATAAAGTATATTAAGACACGCCTAAACAAACTATAGAGGGACCCTAGGGTGCCCTATAGGAGAAGGAACTAACAACCCTAAAGTAGGGAAGATATATTAGGAAAACAGGTAGAGAAAGCAGAAGAAGAATAGTGCGGCGCTAGGGCCCAGGCCTATATAGAGGAGAAAGGGAAATGCGCAAGAGGCTAGCAAAGACAACAGTAAGGGAGAGAAAGGAGCCAAAGTAGAGCATAAAAGAGTACTAGAAAACCATCTACCGCAACACAATACTGGTTGGACCGACGCTAGAGAGATAAATGGGAGTTAAAGGTATAGAGGTAGACTTAGGCAAGGGGAACCCAAGCCATAGCATAAGTAACGCTATGGGGGGTAAATACCTAAGGGCTCCAAGAGGGCCTAACAAAGGCGGAAAATATAATGGCAACACTCTTAAGAACAGGAATAATAGGACTAAAAGATTGGCTTTACTAGGTGGGTGTCCTAGTAGGTAGCCTAAGGTGCGAATGTGGCTGGCCAAGACAGACACCAAAACACGTAATACTGTTATGCCCCTTACGTACCAGCTAAGAAGCAATACTCTTAGCAGCTAGCATAGAAAACTATAATACACTGCTCTTAACATAGAAAGGCCTCAAGGCGGCTACCCGGTGGCTTATTGGCTAAAATATGCTAGACCAGTTCCGGGTTACAAAGGAAATAGCAATAGAAGGCAAAGGGGCGAGTAATAGGCGCCCCCTAATAACTCTACAGGAGTAGAGTATAGTGTGTAATACTAGCGCGTCCGTAGGTTTGTTACAGCAGCAGTGGTTCCTAAGGAGGTCAAAAAGTAAGGTAGTAGAGCACCACTAGTGACTCGTAGGTGACTCGCAAGCGAGCCCCAAAAGGTAGGGAGACGGATTACGGGGTTTTCTTAAATAGAGTTTTCTCCCCATATATATATAAGGAGTAGTCCGCGTAGGCCCAACAGGGATCCGAATTAGACGTTAAGCAATGAATAATATATAATATTCTGTACCTATTATAGGTCCTATAAATATAAAGTCCTTCCTTTTAAATTAATAAATGGGCCGGCTATATACCAAAGGTATATAAATAATGTCCTTTTTAACTACCTTAACGAATTCTGTATAGCATACCTAGACAACATTCTTATATACTTAAACAACGAACTTGAGTATAAAGTTCATGTCAAGAAGGTCCTAGAGAGACTATAGAACGCGGGCTTACAAGTTAATATTAAGAAATACGAATTTGGAGTAAAACGTACAAAGTACCTTAGGTTTATTATTACTATAGAAGGAATTAAGGTTAATCCTAAAAAGGTTAAAGCAATCCGTAACTGGAAACCCCCTTATACTATAAAAGGGATCTAGTCCTTTCTTGGTTTTTGTAACTTCTACTACCAGTTTATCTATAACTATAGAATTATAGCTAAGCCTCTTATACAACTTACCTGGAAAGATACGCCTTTTATCTTTAATAGTGACTATACAGAAGCCTTTAAAGAGTTAAAAGAGCGGCTTATCTCTTCTCCAGTCCTTTGTTACTATAACCTAGATCTCAAATCTATGCTAGAAACAGATGCTTTAGATAGAGTTATAGTAGGAATCCTATCACAGTTATATCTGGATGGTAAATAGTACCCTATTGCCTTCTTCTTAAAAACAATAGACTTAGCTAAGTGTAATTACGAAATACACAATAAAGAAATGCTAGCTATTATTTAATTGCTGTCCTAATGGCATGTAGAGCTTAAAGGTACAAACTCCTAGATTAAGATATATATAGATTATAAAGCCCTAGAGTACTTTATAACTACTAAGCAGCTTACTAGATAATAAGCCTAGTATGCCAAAACACTCTCCCAATTCTTCTTTATGATTATATATTATTCTAGCAAGTAAAACTCTAAGGCTAATGCCCTAACCTAAAGAGAACAAGATGTAGGCCTCTAGGATAAGCTAAAGACCTAATACTGGATACACGTGCTTCTCCACCCCAAACAGCTTAACCCGCGGATCCTTAAGGAGCTAGACTCCCAACAAAACAAGCTAGCACCAATAGAGGAGTCCTTGGATAAACTAATAGGGCTAATTAACCACCTCCTAACTGCAAACCGCACGGCAGACGCCCTAAAGGCCCTCCGTAATTAAGCCGTAAAAGGAGACCCCGATTTTAAAATAGAGGAAGGATTGCTCCTATATTAGGAGCGGCTTATAGTCCCTAATATTAATAATCTATAAACTAAACTAATTCGCGAAGCCTATTGCCAAGTCTCTATAGCACACCCCGGCAAAAATAAGACCTGTAAAATTATTGGCGGCCGCTACTACTAGCCTAGGATAGCTAAGGACATTGATTGATATATATGGAACTGCGACAACTGCTAAAAAGCTACAATCCCACGAGACAGGACCCTAGGACTACTAAAACCGCTCCCAATACCAGAGCGCCCCTGGCAATATATCTCTATAGACTTCTATAAACTACTTATAGACCGTAATGGATATAATATGGTTATAATCTTAGTTGACTACTTTAGCAGGCGCCCATTCTTAATCCCCTACCATAAGAATATTGATGCTAAAGAGGCGGCCTAGCTATATATCCACTATGTCTACCAAATTTATGGACCGCTAGATACTATTTTATCTAATTATAGGCCGCAGTTTATATCGGCCTTCTAGAATAAGTTTACATGGATTCTAGGCATTAAGCTTAAGCTCTCTATAGCGTACCACCCTTAGATAGATGGTTAGACGGAAATTATAAATTAGTATTTAGACCAGAGACTCCGGCCCTTTATTAACTACTTCTAGGATAACTAGTCTAAACTACTCCCCCTAATAGACTATACCCAAGTGACCCTACCCCATAACTCCACAGGGTTTGCCCCTATTTAGCTAGAAATGGACTACTTACTCTATATAAGCTTTAACTAGAAAAGACCGGAAGAACCTCAAACTATATGCAAGAAACTATCCTATAGTAAGGCCTAGTAGTACGCTAAATGCTTAGAAGAAGCTTAGACGGTAGCTTATAAGAACTTAAAAAAAGCCCAAAGGTTAATAGAACAGCAGGCAAACAAATACTGTTAAGAACCTAACTTTGCCCCTGGTAATAGGGTCTGGGTAATAATAAAGAATTAGAGGACGGAACGGCCTAGCTATAAGCTAGACTACCAGATAGCAGGACTATATAAGGTCCTTAAGAAGAGAGGCAACTTATATAAGGTGAAGCTCCTAGATTCAATTAGAGTTCACCCTATCTTCTTACCAGATAAACTACGGAAAGCTGCAAATAATCTATTACCCAGGCAGAAGAATAAGCCTCCCCTACTAATTTAAGTTAATGGCGACAATAAATAAGAAGTTAAAGAGATACTAGTATATAAGCTAGTATAAGAAACGCTAAAATACCGTATCTAATGGAAGGGCTATAACTCAGACCCAACTTGGTACCCTACTTAGAACTTTATAGGCTGCCCCTAGAAGCTTAAAGAGTTCTATAATCAATACCCCAACTCACCTAGACCCCTAAAGTACCTCAACAAGTAGATAAAATGTTGGTATAATGAAGATAATAAGTTACCAGAAGAGTATAGAGACAAGAACGCCCCAAGGCCTAAGGAATGAAGCCTACTATAACGTACGGCTACCTAGGTTTGCGCGTCACGTAAGGCCTTTAGATGTCTAGGAACTTTAACCACCGGTTAAAGTTCTCTAATTAGTTAGATCCTTACTAAGAGTCTTAGCGGCTACCCTTTATACTTTAGCGCTTCCACGTAACCGACGGTCGCTTTATATACTTAGTCTAAATGCACTCGCGTCTCCTTTTCTCTAGTTCTACTTCGTTTCTGATAAAGCCTAAGGGCAGGCTTTCTTTTAAAGGGGGGGGTGATGTTATGGCACCGTAACGCGTAACCTGGACAGGGGGCCTAGTTAGGGGTTCGGCTAAGGACTTGGCGTCCTAACGCGTATATATTACGTCTCTACCTCCTGTACATACCTCTCCTCTTCTCCTTAGCTTAGTATCTTCGTAATACAGCATTCTACAAGCTTCGTTTCAGAGGCATTTATATAAGCTGTAATAGTTTATAACTATATCCTACAGCTCTATTATTATAGTACTTTGTAGCTATATCGCTAGGACCTCTCTACTATAAAATTCTATAGTTTTAGGGAAATATTTTTCTTTTTTTTTAAAGTAAATGTTATAATATAGGAATTATTTCCCCTATACTGTCCTAGATTCTCCTAGTCTTATAATCTAGATATTTTAATAACCTATTAGCGGGATTTATCTTTCCTAGGCGGTATATAATTTTAAAGTTATACTATAATAGTGCCTTTGCCTATTTAGCTTATTAACTACTTAATACCTTTATAGTTATAAAGTATTATAGATTATTATAGTCTATAAGGGCTTTAATAGGATAATTGCTTCCTATATAATAATATTGCTAGTGCTTTATTGCTATAACTATTATAAGTAGCTCCTAGTTATGCGTTATATAATACTATTCTATAGAGGTTATTTTTCTTAACTAAAATACTATAGGATACTATTTTCCATCTTTTAATTAAGATATAATTACCCCTAGGGTAAAGCCAGATATATCTATTTTAAGGTATATATATAGCTCCTAATAGAAGTATATTAGGATTAGCGCTAATATAAATAAATCTTTTAACTGTAATGGGCGCTCCTAAAAGGTACATATTAAATAAGACAGATAAAGGTTTCACTAATATCCCACTAATATCCTAGAGGAGACATGGTTAGATAAATAAGGGGCAAAGGGTTTACTAGTGTCTTAAAAGGATTATATAGGGAGCTAGTTCTCCTTTAGAGAAGAACTAGCAATTAGTCTCTAAATAAAAGAGGTTAAAAAGCATTTGTCCTTTAATATATAAAGCTTATTCTACCTTTAACTTACCTTTAACTTATCTATAACTCTTATTCTACACTATTAATTAGATAATTATATATTCCGATTAGACTGGCCTCTTATAATTCTAATTGCTTATAATCCTTTATGGAAGGAACGTACGGCTATTAATTAATAATAACGGGCTATACCTCCTTATCCCCTAAAATAACGCCCTTACTACAAGAGGCTGGCAGAGTCTCCCTAGAGGAGCGCATCCCCTCTACTTATAAAGGAGTAGATTAAGAAGCTATAGCTAATTTATCTAACTTTTTAAAACCCTTAGGAACGATTACCGCTAGGAAGTTATTAGAGTGGTTATTATATAAGACCTTATAAAAAACAAAGGAGTTAGAGATATAATTAAAATAAGCATATTAAGACTATTAAGAACAATTGTAAGGACAATTAAGAGAAGTATAGACACCCTAGATATAAAGCAGACTCAAAGGGGCAATGCTATACTACGTTATAACATTAGATAAACCTAAATTCTATACAAAGGAACCTAATAAGTATAATAGTAATAGTCTCTAAAACTATAATCATTTTATCTGTTAATGCAAAACCAAGTTTCAGCTAGATCTAAAATGTTACTCCAATAAGTATAATTAGATACTAATTACTTCTACCTTCCTATATGGCACTGTTAAGAGTTTATAGACACGCTATAAGAAGAAACTTACTACACCCCTTAGATTTAGTGAATTTAAGTCCTAGTTAATTAATTAGGTCCAAAACCCTACTAATTAAGGAATAAATTATAACTAGCAATACTATAATACTAAATAGCAAGAAGGCTAGTATTGGTTACACAAGGGGATATTACGTAGCTACGGTTCGTAGATAGTATGATGGTTGTTCTTCTTTTTTGATAGGAATGAGGAAAGGGGTGAGGAACTTAAGGTTCCTTACCACGCTAGGGCCACGTCAGTACGTGACGGCAACATGCCTAGCGTGACGGCAGCTTGCCTTATTCCCAACACTAGCAACTCTTCTTTTTGTGGTTGCCATCTATATATAGATAAACAGACAGGATGCGACAATACTAGACAGTGTACAACAATACCAAATAATATGCGACAATACCAAACAATATGCGACAATACCAAATAATATGCAACAATACCAAACAATATGCGACAATACCAAACAATATGCGACAATACCAAACAATATGCAACAATATGCGATAATGCGGCAGTTGGTAGATAACGTAAAGACGGGTGGGCCGCTAAGGCGCTAGTAGTAAGCGAGCTAATAGCGATTTTCTATCCCAGGGATGGAAAATCCTGATTAGCTGGTTTGAGTTAGGGTCTACAGAATGTTATACTCCTACTCCCTTTTAACCCAACCTTTAACTTGTATATGTAGAGTGTTTGTGTTGACAAACGTTTCTAGAGCCTTGTTTGGGTTTGCCTTTATTATTGCGTCTACTGGGTTATCTTAACCGTTAATCTATTAAATCTTAAAGAGTTCTCGCCATTTATAGGATTAACGAAGTGCTATAATATTAATTATAAGGCGCTTCTCCTTTATAGTACCAAGCTTAACCAAGCACTTATAGAGGGAGTATGAATCGGTGTATACAATTGTAGGGATAATAGAAAGTTTAAGTTAATTTATAATTATCTTTAGGGTAGTTCTAATTGCAATTACTATATTAACTCCGCTAACTATTTTATATATCTCTGACGCTAAAACACTTTGGGTGACGCGCTTGCTCTTAGTTAAGCTCTAATAGATAAGGTTGCTATAGATTGTGAAGTTATTCTCTCTAGTAAACTTGTTCGCAATAATAATCTTATATCCTAGCTAGGAGCTAAAATCTTTATTGTTTATAAACGATCCATTAATAAATACAAAGAGCTTAGCGGTGGGAAGATTAATAGGCACGTAATATAGGCCCCAGTTAAGATAGTTTATTTACCAGGAAAGGCGTTTATTTAGGGCAAGAATGTTGTCCTTAGTTAGTTTCTGGTGTTAGGCGGCAATAGAGAGATTAAATAAAGCCTTAGGTTGACAAATAGAAGTAATATAAGCTCCGCGAGCGCGTTGCTCTATGTATCCTTGCTTTGGAGAATTAGCGTTAATAACGTTAATCTTCTTGCCTTAACCCTTCTAGCGCAGAGCAATAGAATCCTCGTTTAGGGAGAGGATGCATCTGTTAAAGAGTAATAGTGTTGTTAAACTAAGCTTTTCCTTTGGCTTTGCCATAAGATTTGCCTTTACTAGCTTATCTTCTTTAAGAGCTAAGAATTGGTCGTCTTCTAAAATAATTGTATTATTAGTTTGCATGCCGACGATTCCAAATAGAGTTCCTGTAGTTGTGATAAGGAAGCAGGGATTAAATATAGAAGTAGTTATCAAAAGCTTCTCTTTATGGTGCTTGCTGTAGGTAGCCCATTAGTGAGTTCCTGCCTTTACAATCCTATATAATGGCTTAAGCACAACTATAATTATATCTTTAGGATACTGGTGGCGAATTTGCTTTAGAAGGTATGCTAATATTAAGTGCTAAAGGTGCGTCTCTAATTAGGTGTAGGCTTAAGTGATATCTTATAAATAAACCGCTATTCTATTCTTTATTAAGGAGGGAGCTAGCGCAACAATAACTCACTAACTAGCTCGTTAAATTGTAGGAGACTGCGTAAGAATCACCTCCTTACTATTATCGTTATAGCCTTAGATAACAAGCCTTAATTTCTCAAATAGGGCGTTAGTAGCTTTACCCTTAATTTTATTAACTATTCTTAACTTAAAGATGCGAACTCTATTAAACTTAGTAGGGTTATACTTCTCAAATTTAAAGACTCCTCTTGTAATAAGACCCTCGATCTCCTACTTATTAGATACTTGGAAAGGAGCTCCTAGAGTTATAATATAACCTTCCTTTTAAAGCTGTTTTGCGAGTTCGAAGTTATCCTTCTCCTTAGCTGTTATAAAGGCCATTAATAACTCGACTCCATTTTTAATAGCGGCAATAAATTGCTCTTTAAAATTAATAAGGTGTTAGCAATTTTGTGATCCCTTTAGGCGACCTTTACTGCGTTATGGTTGTGGCGCATCTACTAATATTGTATTGGGATCGTAGTCGCCTTCTAGAGCACGTTAATTGTGGTTCTCCTCTAGGGCATCTTCTAGGGTATCCTGTAAAGGCTCAGAACTGTTATCTTTGTAGTAAGGCTTAATAACAGTTAAATGGAATTAAGTAGGTCTGTGAGGTATCTAAATAGTGTAAATCTGGCCATTAATTGCAATAAGTTAATATAGGCCTGACCATCCTCCCTTTTTACGCCATACGCGTACCTTAGACTGGAGTGGCAGATTAAGCGTAGTTAAGGTGTTTAGGCTATTTCTCATTCCTAGTGCGTCGTTGACTTGGTATATGGCGTAGAGACATTATACCTCCTTCATTACCTTGCGAATAGCCTCAGCTCGTTGCACAATGGAGGGAGATAGTAGAGAATTGTTAGTTATTTAAGGGTAGGCGCCAAAGACTAGCAATATAGGTATAAGTCCATCCAGGCCAGTAGAATTATTAACAGCTTTAACAGCTATTTATAAGGTAAGTTCTTTGCTAGCGTTCTCTAGTTCTAAAGAGATAATCTTATATGCGCGGTATAATGGCGCGTGATATTGCTTTACTTTTCTAATACTATTATATGCCTTAATAGGGACTTCCTTGACCTTAATTGCTATTGCCTTTATCTATTATTAAAACTCTATAGATAAGAAGTTCTTTTCTATGTTATAGATAATTTGATTAGGGGGTTCTAGGTAGATATTAATCTAGTATAACTAAAGGGTATCCTATGCGTTCCTAGCTAATATATCCTTTAAGAATCGTGCGGCTTAAAAGGAGGTTAAAAAGTTAACAACTTGGAGTACTAGCTTGCCGCTAAGATACATAACGTTAACAATAATATAGAAGTTGAAGTTGTAGTTATCTTTAAGGGTGAACTTAAATCGGCCAGGGGACTTCTGGTTTATTTAGTAGTAATAGCAGTACTTTATAAGATGCTTAATTGCCTTAACCTTAACTTTATAGCCTGCTTACTAAAGAACCCTAAGCAATTAATAAATAGATAGGTGGCCAAAATAATGGTGTAGTTGGCGTAATTCTAACTTAGTTAAGTGGCTCTAAGCAACACTCTTTTCTAGTTAATAAAGGAGCAACTAGGGGTGATCCTACTTGCGTATAATAGGCACCCGATTGTCTCCCTAAATAAGTATATTCTTAAGGTTGTTAAGCCTAATGCCTAATTTATCTATATCTTTAATGCAAAATAGAAACAGAGTGTTTGTAGGAATAATATGGAAAGTGATATATCCTAAGGGGGTTTAGACCCTAATTGTGCCAAGAGAGATCGCAGTACCTTTACTAAAGCGAATTGTATGTTGGCCTACCGTTGATTAGTTAATCTAAACAGAGCTATTAAGCTGCTAAAGGGCTTAAACTTGAGGTTCTCCTGCTATAGATACTCCTGCGGCTCTAGTATCCGGCATAATACTATAGAAGACGTTCGCCGAGTATCTATTGTTAAAGGAAAACGCGGAGCTCTCCTTTAGCTCGTTAAAGATATCTAACTTTGTGATAAAATGGAGCATAGATTAGTTATTAAGAACAGCAACAGTTTATATACCATTTACCTCACCATACTTAGTAAAGTATTAGTTAGGAGAGTAGTCCTCAATTTCTATATCTATAAGGAGCTGTTTGACCTTATTAACCTCACCCTTAAGGTCTTTTACGCCTTCGTATTAAACTAGGAAGCTTTGGAAGTAGGCTATAGTAACCTCGCGATTTCTAACGTTTCTTACACTCTAACGGAACTTATTATATGCCTCTTTTTGCTTATTAAGGGAGTGTCTAGTTGACTAGCACTTTGGCTTCTTATAAACATAGCACTTCTTCTGGCGATCACTTCGAAATGAACCTCTATAAGGACCTCCATGGTTGCCTTATAGTTGACGTTAATTATACCCTCTTCTGTATTCCCTACCACAGCCACTATATGTTTGATTAGTCTAGTTATAATTATATTGGTTAGGAATACTTATTTAGGTAAAGTTTTCGGTATAGAGCTGTTAAAATTCTTATATTTGTATTACAGTACCTATAGCAGAGCGTAGCTTAGCACATACTCCTTCAAACGTATTTATAGGTTTATATAGCGCCAAGTTGCACTTAGGAATGCTATGGCATGCTAAGATAACCTAGTCCCTTAGGCTGTTCTTATTTTGGTAGGTTTTAGTAAGGCCACGTTGGATTTTCTAGAGTTTATTAAAGAGTAGTTAAAGGCACTCTAAACAAGTCTTTGTTAGGTTGGAAGTAATAACTCTCTAAAATATAGTCTCTCGCCATTTGGATATATAAAGTTGGCGATTTTTATTAGTCTTAAAGTGGGCTCTAGTAAGCTAAAGCATTATATTAAAGCTATAGTTTTTACCCGTAATATAGTCGTAATAGAATATTGCTGCCCGTCCCTTTAATATAACAGAGAAAGCATAATGGTACTAGTGGTGTTAAATTCCGACCTTATTGCAACAGTTATAAAAGACCTGTAGTTTTGCTTTGAGTATATTATACAGTTTTTCTCTAAACTTCTTCTCTTTATTCGAATATACCTTTATCAGATTCGTGACTTTTTATAGTAAAGGCTTACCGGTTGGCTAGAATAGAGGAGGTGGAGGCGGAGCAACTTTAAATAGGAGGGTACCTTTAGGTGGGAGAGCAGCTCTAGGTAGGGGGTTAGTGTTCTAGGGGTTTTAATATGAATTAAAGTTGCCTTCTAAAGAATATGGGTTGTTTTTAGGTTTCTATAGTTAATATATAATCTTAGCTTCTGTCCATATTGGTTCTTCTGTACTAGTAATAACAGCCTGAATATTACTAGTAATTGGGTTACTGTTCTCAGCAATATATACCCTATTTCTATAGAGGAAGTCTTGAAAATCCTAAATAATATTAACGTTGCTAAGTGCCTAGGTATCAGCAGTCTATCTTATAAAATCCTCCCTAAAATACTCCCATAGTTGTGAATTGGTATAGCATCTATTTCAGTAGAATATAATATGGTGTAGGAGAAAGCCGTTGACTTGTTTTACGGTATAAGTTATTATATTAAAGGCGAATTTGTCCTAATCTTTATCAATAAGTTTCGCGTGCTCAGCTACCCCTAGTAGTAAGGAGTCTTTCCAGTTATTTAAAGTAGGCGTAGCCATGTTTTCAGAGGGAGGGAAGTGTTATTGGTGTAGGGATTATCGTTTAGTACGCGTTTGTAATATATATTTGTTATTTAGTACGCGTTTGTGGTTTGGTACGTGTTTATAATAAGAATTTGCGATTATAGGGCTTAGGACTAGTTCTGGCCTTAAATCGCGAAGACTCGTAAAGCGTGTTGTTCTGTGTAATGGACGCAAGAATCCGTAATCTTAGAAAGGCTTAGGACCAGTTCTAGCCTTTTAGATCCTTAGATTCGTAAAAGAGTTCTATTTAAGGTTTAGGACTAGTTCTGACCTTAAAAGACAGCTTTCTCTAGCATGAGTAGCACTAGTATAGTGGCTTGTCTCTTTTTAGTGATACCTAGCTGTTCTATGGTATAATAGTAAAGTTAACCACTAATCAGTGTTGGTTATATAAGGGGATATCACGTAGCTACAGTTTGTAGATAGTATGATGGTTGTTCTTCTTTTTTGATAGGAATAAGGAAAGGGGTAAGGAACTTAAGGTTCCTTACCACACTAGGGCCACGTTAGCACGTGACGGCAATATGCCTAGTATAATGGCAGCTTGCCTCATTCCCGACAGCTAGAGTATAGTCTAATTTATAAACTACTTAAAAGAGCTAGAAAACAATATACCCTACTTAGACCTATAGGACGACGCTATATAACTTTATTAGCTATTTGCCAAGTCACAACCTAAGATTTAATAGGCTATATAGGAGAAGGGCAAAATTCCTACTTTTTAAGAAAAGCTTATCTCTAAAGCCACTTAGAATAAGAATACTAAAAGAGACTATTATTATTATTATTTATTGCTTAACGTCCGATTTGGATCCCTATTAGGCCTACGCGGACTACTCCTTATATATATATAGGGAGAAAACTCTATTTAAGAAAACACTGTAATCCATCTCTCTGCCTTTTAGGACTCGCTTATAAGGCGCCTATGAGGCGCCTATAAGTTACCTATAATACTCTACTACCTTACTTTTTAACCTCCTTAGGAATTACTACTGCCGTAACAAACCTACAGACGCGCTAGTATTGTAAACTTTACTCTACTACTATAGAGTTATTAGGGGGCGCCTAATACCCACCCTATTACCTTCTATTACTATTTCCCTTATAACCCAGAACTGGTTTAGTATATTTTAGCTAATAAGCCACTAGGTAACCGCCTTAAGACCTTTTTATATTAAGAGCAGTATATTATAGTTTTCTATACTAGCTGCTAAGAGTATTACTTCTTAGTTAGTGCGTAAGGGGCATAATAGTATTACGTGTTTTAGTGTCTGTCTTGGCTAGCCATATTTATATCTTAGACTACCTACTAAGACGCCTACCCAGTAAAGCCAATCTTTTAATCCTATTATTCCTGTTCTTAGGAGTATTGCTATTATATTTTCTGCCTTTATTAGGCCTTCTTAGAGCCCTTAAATATTTACCCCCCATAGCGTTAACTATGCTATAGCTTAGGTTACTCTTATTTAAGTTAGCCTCTATACCTTTAACTCCTATATACCTCTCTAGCGCTAGTCCAACTAGTATTATATTGCGGTTAATAGTTTCCTAGCGTTCTTTTATACTCTACTTTAGCTCCTTTCTCTTTCTTACTATTATCTTTATTAGCCTCTTACGCGTCTCCCTTTCTCCTCTATATAGGCTTAGGCCCTAATACTATACTATTCTTTTTCTACTTTCTTTACCTATTTCTCTAGTATATCTTCCCTACTTTAGGGTTATTAGATTGTTCTCCTATAAGGCGCCCTAGGGTCCCTCTATAGTTTACTTAGGTATATCTTAATATACTTTATAATATTAGAGTTGCGTTTATTTTACGCCCTTTATATTACGGCGGCTTTAATATATAGTTATAGGGGGGGGATATTAGCTTCCTTCTTAAGGAGTAATACGGCCGTTCGCTTATACCTGCCTGTTATACTCTAGAGGCATACTATCTAGACCTTTTAGAGTGGTTTAAGGAGTGATTTAAGGGGGCCCTTCTTAGTTTCACTAATAGCCTAGATGCTAGATCTATACGTTATAGTAGGCCGGACAGCTACTATATATAGTAGGCGTAACCTCTAGAAGCATGGACCCTATATAGAATTAACAATCCTAGATAATGTAATATACTATGCTTAGCCCTTATAGGCTACTTACGCCGCATATACGCTCTACTAGAGCTTACTATTTACCTATACTCCTAATACCCTTAGGCCCTAAACTGGTTAACCCCTAAAGCCTTAAATATAAATTATATGCTAGAGATCTGTAGATTAGTTGCGTTTTCTTATAAAATAGATTAGCCAGTATTTCTCTGGTAAGAATTAGACTCTATATTGTCTTGCCTATTCTATATAGGTGTTATAGGCTTTCTCTAGTGTTCTGCAGTTCTCTGCAGCTGTTGGCCCGTATATAATTAGGTTTATATTATTAACGAAGCCTATCCCCTAGGTCGCCCCTTCCTTAAAGGAGTCTAGTAGGTTACTTATAAAGAAAAGGAAGAGTATAGGTAAGAGGGGTAATCCCTATAGTATTTCTGTTATAACTGTAATAGGGGGGCTCTAGTATCCGCTAAAGACTAGTAATATTTCTTTCTGGCCTGTGAACCCTTAAATAAATTATATAATCTATTCTAGGAAGCCCTTTGCCCTAAGGATATATAGGAGGCGCTTATGGGGTACGTTATTATAGACACCACTAATATCTAGGCTAAGCATTAATACTACAAAGTCCCTTCGCATCGCCCATGCAGATTTAATGGTAGTAGCAAGTAGCGTAAATACTAATAGCGTTAAACGGTTCTTTCTTGCCCCTATTTAGCTTTGTAGTAGTAGGGCGTGTTCCTCTACTGTATCTACTATATGGTCTATTATTACCTTTTCTAAGATCTTGCTAAGGGTGTTTTCTAGGGCAATAGGGCGGTAGCTTTCTAGGATTAAGTAATCTACTTTACCTTCTTTCTATAAAACAACCGTTGTTATAGATCTTCTAAGTCGCGGGTAGTAGCCTATAGTAGAGTATGCTTTAGCTATATCTATAAGCTAGGGTACTATAAGTGGTCTATAGGTTTTTAAGGCCTTATTTAGAATCCTATCTGGTCCTAGTGCTGTATTATTTAAAAGGCGGCTAATAGTTCTGGCCATTTCCCCTATTATTATGTCGCTATTAACCCTTAGGTAAGTTACTGGTGTTTTACCCATAATGTTACTAAGGTCTGCTAGAGCCAGTTAAGGGAAGAACCTTTCTATAAGGATCTTTACCTTCTTATCGTTGTTATTAGTAGCCTATAGTTCCCCTACTCTTTATAAGGGTGGTAGGTATAGGTCTTCTACTAAACGCCCTACCTTTTTCTTTGCCTATTTTGCCGTGGCCTAAAGGCCCTTATTATAGGGGAGGCTTGGGTTAGAAGTGTGCTTGTTTATAAATTGTCTCCAGTTATTCCTTACTTCTTTCTTTAGGGTATTCTTTAGCTGGTTTCTCATGTCTTTATATTATCTCTTATCTTTAGGGTCGTGGCTGTTTATATATTTCCTTCTTACTTATTATTAGCTAGTAATAAGAACCGTGTATTATGCGGACTATGCGTATCGTGTCAGATAATCTGTATTCTCTAAGGCGTGGGACACGTGCATTGTAAATCTCTTCATAGAGCCCTAGGGGCCCTAGGTCAAGAAAACAAGATTAATCAACAAATAAGTCAAGATCATTAATCAATCAACCCATTTAATCAATGAACCCCTCTATCTGAATTTTGTGACAGTTATGAGCCCGGTCCGCCGACTCAAGAAGCTATTCGGCTATTACTCAATCGTTTGAAGAAATTCTACCATTATTATTAGACTCTGACACCTTATCGTCAAGACGCAGACTCTGACAGAAATCCTACCTTAATTGTTACAAGATAAGTCTTCGACGAGATTCCACGAGATTCTATAAGATTCCACCTTAATCTGATGACAAGGACGATCCTAACAACAGGACGATCCTAATAACAAAATACCATTTTAATCCCTCCTTTGCCTATTAGTTAAATGACTCCACCGACGTCGAGCTTGTTGACGACGATTATCCTTAATAAGTCAGAAGACTGGGAGTAATGGCTATAGCAACTCCGAGCCCTTATAGATTAGCGAATTTGGGCCCACGTTAACCCAGATAGTGTAGTACCTTAATAAGGTCTACTACAAGAACCAGCCTATCTAGAAGTTACAGATTTTAATAAGAATGCAACCTTGTATATATAGCTCTCGACGAATCAACAGAAAGCGTATAAGAACAGCAGATAATACTATAACTAAGATATAAAGTATTTCTTAAGACAGGAAGATTATCTTTAACAGATCTACACCTAGATTACGTCTACAGTATTAATTTAGAAGAAGCTACTACTTAACCCTTCTTTAACAGTTAAAGAATAGCTATCTTAGCTAAAGGAGAACACAGAACCTACCTCGTCGTTTATTAGGAAGAAGGTATAATACTAGTACACAGAAGCCCTTAAGAGGTTTAAATAGTTGTCAAAATTAAACTAATGGCTAGATTAATAGGAACACGCAATATCCCTAGGAGAGAAGTATAAAATCCCTTAAATATCCAATGGTATCTGGCTTTAAGATTTAGCAGAAGTTATTTAACCTTTCAGCGACACCTACTATATAAAGTACACTACTAAGTTAAATAACCCTTAGAAGTCAAGATCTTCCAAATACCGCAGAGTAGTAAAGGAGCTGCAAGAAGAACTTAGAACACCCTTAAAGAAAGCCAATGCTACTATAAGAGGCAGTACCTTTAATATAGACTTTATAGAGTAAGCCACTAAGGATCACTCTAATACTACTAAAGGTTTATAAAGAGGAAAGGCCTTAGCACGTAATAGACGCTTAAAGAGAGCCGGGACACTAGTAAATAAGGAGACGTCCTATAAGAAGCTAACGCCTAAGTGCTTAGCGTGCGGAATACGAGGACACTCCCTACGGGACTATTAGTGTTTATTTGAAGACAAGAGACCTGCAGGAGTTATAATAGGAGATGCGCGCATTAATAGGGCACTAAAGAAGGTAAAAAAGAATAAGAATCTTACTAACTAAGTTATAAATATTAGACTTAAAGAATAAGAAGACAAGGCCTAATAATAATAGGATAAGAGCCAGGAAGTTAAGATTAAGGGAGAAGCTAATACAATATTCCTAGAATTGTATTATACTGGTTAAACCCATCTACTAAAGCTATTAACTATTCTTAACTTAGGAACCACTCTCTATATCTTTAATAACCTCTCTTGTTTTTATAATTTTAGGAAAGCTCTAAGACACAAATATATTACCGCTGGCAGCTTAGAAGTACCTATACTAGGCTATAGTAATATTACTATCTAAATTATAAAACTAGATAAGAGCAAGGGAACCCTACATCTTAAGGACGTTGCCTTTTATATGGACTTTAATACGAATCTAGTGTCGTTCCGTCTGCTTTAAAAATAAGGGTACTACTAGGATAATAAAGGAGACAACAATTTTCTAGTTTAGAAGGATGACACGATCCTATATTAAATGGAAGAATATTACGGATAATAGACTATCGAATACGTCTAACTAGGAAGTTAATTAGCGTTTAATATAAGCCAACTACTACGCCGCCAACGGAAGCGCAGAGTATCGTTAAGAGACGCTTGTCTAGATTTAAAAGGTAATGTATATCTATAGTATCTGCGTCTAGGTCATCTAGGACCTATAAGCCTTTATTATTTAGGTCTTAACGCCCTAGGAGTTAAGCTTTAAGGCCCAAAGATAATAGAATGTTAATATTACAGTCTCACTAAAATTAAGCGTTAGGTCTTAAGAAGGTTTTTAGAACAGAATATTAATAAACCTTATCTTAACCTCTATATTAACTGGACTGACCTTAAGGAAGCGCATACTGGATTTGTACGAGTTATGTTTATCTATAATACCTTCTTAGGGAGAACCTTCCCGTATTTTATAATAACGCATGGCGAAGAGAAGGAGACACTATAAATACTTAAAGATTTTATCTAATAGATTTGTCTGAGGTATAACCTTAAGGTTAACACCATTAAATTAGACAACAAGTTAGGGAAAAGGAGAACCCTTAAATAGCTATGGACCTAAGGGATTATATTTAAGCCTTTAGCGCCTTATACCCAAGCTTAAAATAGTACCGCCGAACGCTCAGGGGGTGTGATTATTAAGAGAGTATATATAATAAGAATTGCTGCCAATCTACCACACGATCTATGGAAAGAGATAGTTAACTATACAGTCTACCTTCGAGATTAAACGCCACGGGAAAGCAATGGTTGGAAATTGCTATATAAAAGGTTCTATACCTTCCTAGCTAATAGGTTAAGAAAGCCATAACTAGCGCACCTGAAAGCCTATAGCTATAGGGCGTACGCGATGACGTTAGACGCCTAGCTAAAGAAGAAAAGGCTAAGCAAGCTAGATCCGTAAGCCCATATCGGCTACCTTATTGGCTATAACTCTACTAATATCTACAGGATCTGGATCCCACACAAAGGTATTATTATCTCTACTAGGGACGTCATCTTTAACGAGAAGACATTCTTTAATGGCAAGTAAACAGACATCTTAAAGAACCTATACGCTAAGTTAGACACGCTAATTAAAAAGATTTAACTCCCTAATACCCTAACTAAGAATAAGGTCCTTCTGGAAGATAATAAAGAAGTATTTAAACCGTCAATTTAAGAGAAAGACGATGACGTTAATAAGCCAGTTTAAACCTTTAATAAGTTAGTAGATCTTAAGCTTATAAGAGCTCTTAAAGATATATATTATACGCCACCTCTAATAGAAGAAGATAAAGAATCTCTATATGCCTTTTACGTTGAGTATCCTACGAAGTCAGATATATAAGGTACTGATTAGGACATTATTAGCCAAGTAGGAGACGGGTTTTATACTTAGGGGGTGTTTAATAACTCTATTAAGGACTTATTTAAGGAAGCCTATAATAACAGGTTTGAAGACTTTGTTACTAAAAGGATTACATTAGCCTATTACGGCGCCTTCTTAGTAGGAAGGAAGTTTAACCTTAATAGTTAACTTAATGATAGCAAGCTAAAATTAGGCAGAATACGCGATGTTAAATTATATAGGAAGAACTTACCTCCGCTACTTTAGTTAATTTGCGACCTTAATACGTATCCTCTTTAAGATTAGTTCTAAGAAGCTTAATAAGCTTACCTCTAATCCTATTATTAAATAAGGTCATTTTAAGAAACAGATAAGAAGCATATAAAGGGACAGTAGGTTCTTAGCTTAATATAGGTGTTCGTCTATAAGACAGATAAGTATGGATTTCTCTAGAAATATAAGGCATAATTAATAGTCTGCAAAAATTAATAGGCCCCAGGAGACCTATCTATAAGAGCTACTATATTAGCTAGTACAACCTTCCAAACACTTATAGCGATTACCGCAAAATTCGACCTAGAGACGATATAGATAGATATAGTTAATACGTTTATCCATTGCGATCTTAACAAGGTTGTCTATATAAAGCTACCGCTAGGGTTTAACAAAGGAAAGACAGATAAAGTACTACGCTTAAGAAAAGCTCTATACAGACTATAATAATCACCACTATTATAGTAGAAGAATCTCACGAGCTTATTAAATAAATTGGGTTTTAAAGAGGTACCTTAGGAGCCATATATTATACTAAAAGGTAGAATAGTCGTCTTCTTCTATATTAATAATATTGTCTTCTGCTACCAAAAGACAGATAAGAAGAAAGCTTAAGAAGTAATTAAGGAGCTAAGTAAGGAATACCAGATAAGTACCCTTAGCGAGCTAAAATGGTTCCTAGGAATCTATGTGCTATATAATTGTAGCTAGAGGCTCCTATAGCTATCCTAGGAAGCCTATATTAAGAAGATAGCTAACTAGTATAAGATAGATCTTAGAGGGCGTCTTCCAGACACTCCTATGGCAGAATTGGAACTCCTCCCTACTAATTACTAATTAATCCGTCTAACGCATCTATCCCCTAATATAGACCTATTAGTCCGCCCTATATCCCTACCAGCCTCTACAATGCTATATTAGAGAAAATTGGGTTCAGTACTCTATATAGCCACTATAATACATCCGGATATTGCGTTTGTAGTATTAAGGCTAGTAAGGTTTAATCAGGACCTAAGCCAAGAGCATTATTAAGTGGTAGACAGAGTTATCTAATACCTATATAGCACGAGAAGCAGAGCAATCTGCTATAGAGGAGATAAGAAAGGAATAAATAATAGAGGGAGAGATAAAGGAATACGCAACAAAGGACAAGACAATAGAAGAGACGGTAGAGGTAAAGCGTAATTATTTATCTGTGCCAGCGATGCATTATTCGCGGACAACTCCGTCGACAGAAAGAGCTTGTAAGGATATATTATAAAGCTATTTAGGGGGCCAATCGCCTGGAGAGCAAACAAGCAGGGTATAGTTATAACGTTAAGCACAGAAGCTAAGTTATTAGCCCTATTATAAATAGTAAAGGAAGCTATCTTTACCAGTAGGCTGTTTAAAGCAATAACGTTACGCCTAAATAAGCCCTTAATTATTAAATGTGACAACACCCAGACGCTCTAACTAATTATAGAAGATACGGTAAAGCTAATTACAAAGCTTTAACACGTTAATATCTATTAATACTAGCTACGTTAGGAATACGCAATAAGACGAGTACGATTTTAATGGATAGTAATAAAGGAGATAATTGCCGATGGACTTATAAAGGCCCTGCCCAAGTAGAGGTTTTAAAGTTTTGTTAATATAATTAGGATGGTGGATATCAAGGAGTAGCTGGATAAGGAGAAGCAACTGGAGGACCTAAGGGATGGTATTAGAGCAAGATAAAAGGATTTAGATGAGATTACGGTTTAATTAACTTATTAACGGACATAAGAAGGTGGCTAGCTTTAACCTCAAAGAGCTCAAAGCTAAGGGGGTGTGTTAGATAATCTATATTCTCTAAGGCGTGGAACACGTGCACGAGTCAAGTGCACGGGGCACGTGCATTATAAATCTCTTTATAGAGCCCTAGGGGCCCTAGGTTAAGAAAACAAGATTAATTAACGAACAAGTCAAGATTATTAATTAATCAACCCATTTAATTAATGAACCCCTCTATCTGAATTTCGTGACATATCGCGCGTAGGGGCCTAGTTTTAAGACTGGGCAGTACTCTTTTAGCCTATTTTTAATTGCTGCCTGGATCCTTTCTAGTCTTTAGTTAATTTCCTTAGGGGTAGCTAATAAACCTCGCTTATTTAATATTGGGTAGATTTCTTCTAGGTCTTAAAGTTGTTATTTAACTATATTAAGGAAACTGTCTGTCTTAAGCTTCCTTATTACATATCTTTTGCTACTTAGTTACGCCTTAATATCTAAATCTAGCTGTATTTAGATGGGGATATAGTCTAAGGTAAGTGCCTATTCTTCTTTAGGGTTGCACCTTTTAAGTCTCTAGTATAGGCCTTCGTCTATAAATATAAGGTTAATTATACTTCTAGAGGATCCTTATTGCCATATAATTACTCCTAGGGGGGTGGCTAACTTAAGGCCTTAGGTGTCTATAGCTCTTAGTAGGTACTCCGCCTATTATTTAGCAGCAATATAGATACCCCCCTACCATAGGTAGTGGAGGTTTATATCTCCTAGTAGGATAAACTCTATGCCTTCGGTTTCTAGTAAGCTTATTACTAATATAATATTCTCTGTTTATAGGACCCCTTTAACCCTAGGGTTATATACATTAATAATTTATACCAGTCCCCTATATATCTAGATTGTTATAACTGCAATATCTAGGTTAACTGCCTACTATAACCACAAGGACAGGCTAATAACCTTACTAATTATAAAGCACATATAAGTAGCTGCTTTTAGTTTATATAGGAGCTAAAATCCTTAGGGGCAGTATATTGATTGTATGTAGGTATTATAGTACGGCTCTTATATAGTAAGGATATAGTATTTCTCTAGGTCTAGACTGTCTAGTAAGGGCCTTACAAGACAGTGGTTTGTGTTGCCGTAGTTATACTATATAATGGATAGGTAGCGGACCCTTAGTAGGGGTCCTTCGCCTCTCCTTCGTTCCTCACTTCTTCTATTTCTACTTTCTCTAGAATATTTAGAACTTCTATCTCTTGTGTCTATACCCTAGTCGCTACTTATTTTATATAGAGCTTTCTATTCCTATATCTTATGTTCTTACTAGCGCTTCTATATTTAAATCTGTTATTATCTCCGGTTCTTCCCCTACTAGTTAACTATAGGCCCTTTATAGGTTGGCTGCAAATGTTATATTTACTGCGTTAAATCTAATTCTTAATTATCCTGGTCTTAAGCTTGCTATAGCTGTCTATAGGGGTCTTCTTATAGGGAGTCCTCTCCCTTATATCCCCTATAACCCTTATGTCCCTATTTAGTCTAGTAATATCGCGCGGCGCCACTTCTGGCCCGTTAAGGCTTAGGATAGCTAGCCTAGCCCCTTAATATTAAAGGTAGGAAACGCTAAAAAGGCACCTGCGTCTCCCTAGCTTATCGCCTATTATTTCCATTTATATAACCTAGCGTGCAGTTATTCCCGCAGCTATTACGCCCTTGCCTTCCGTCTCCTATATTTAATACAGTCTTCTCTCTTTTACGCCTTATATGTGCTTTAGTAGCAGTTTGCGCATTTTATTTAGTCTTAATTTAAGCAGTGTCTTATATTGTGGGGGCCTACATAGTAGCCATAGCACACATATACTGCGTATGTGGATTAGGTGTGTCCCTATTATATATAGTAGTAGCATCGTTCTAGGCGTAGTCTATAATTATAAAGCCTTGCGTTATATATAAGGCCATTTATAATTATTCCTTTTTGGATAAGAAGTTTTTGCAATCCTAGTATATATATACTAATAATAAGGGAGCTATATGTTTAACCAGCGTCTCCCTAGCGAGTCTCTGGCGACCCTTATATCCTTTTATTATTTTTATTATTTGCTTAGTTTACATTTTCCTACTAAAGCTATTAGATTTGGGTAATCTTAAGACCTAGTATAAGGCGTTCCGTTTGCTTTACTATCTCCTATATAGTTGCTATATTATCTACTTAGCGTCCCCTTTCTACCCTAAGGCTTATAGAAACCGCTAGGACTTTAACTGAATAATCTTCACGGAGTACTTTTATGCCAATACGTTCTCCTAGCCTATCCCCTACTCTTATAACTTATTCCTTTACCTATTAGTCCTTTAGGGTAACTCTAATATCTTTACTCCTAAGGTGTTGAAATATAACTGCGTTATAGACCTCTTTATAAATCTCCGTAAGGACTTCTATTTCTAATTATCCCCTAAGCCCCTCTACTTTTTCTATATTTGGTTATATTATAATTATATACCCAGTTATTATCTTAAGGGGGGTAGGTTCCCTATACTATAAAAGCGCAGCTACGGTGGCCTAGGTATAGTTCGCCGGTAAGGGGGGGTTTTATTTATTTTTAATTTTACTTAGCCGTTAGAGGATTTAATTAAGGGTTTGCTAGAGGGGCGCCTAGGGCTTACTAGACTAGCGGAGCCATTCTGCTAGCTATATTAGTTTATTATAGCTAATAGTTACTCCCCTATAATTCTGGATACTAGACGCGTCTAGTAGGCTTTATATTTTATTAAATGCCTTCTTAATAGAGGTATTTCCGCTTTATAGTATGGTATTCGCCTGTCTTTATTATGGAGGGCCGTTATTAGGCGTGGATCTGGCGGTCGCGCGCGAGTGTAAACCACTATCAGTTAACGTGTGCCTCCCCTACAATGCATGTATCTCAGGGGGTTTCTCTAGGTGTTTTTCAGGGTTCTTTTGGTTGGTTTTGGTCTTTTTAGGCCAGGTGCAGCAAGAGCTCCAGATCGGGTTCAAAAAAGTTAAGTCTATTTAAAAAAAAAAAGAAACTATCTAGGTAAGTAAAAGGAACAAGACGCTAATAATAAAGAGCATAGGACTAAACCTTGCTTTAATAATAGGGGAAGATTCCAACCTAACTGCTCTGTAAAAGGATAACATAAGTAGGCTTTACAGCCCTATAGTAACGCTAGTTAACTCTAAAATAATAATAGGCAAAAACCTAATCTAAATAAGTAAAATTAAGAGACACGTGTTTGCTATAACTGCGGCAGGAAAGGCTATATTTAGTACTTCTACTAGCAGAAAAAGCAAGAGTTGGAATTAGGAAAAGAGAGAGCCTAGTAGACCTTTACTCCCTTATACTAGGCCAGTAAGAAAAGGAGGGAGTAAGCTACTATAAAGTCATTCCTGTTTTTATTTAAGTTAATAACAAATAGGTAACATAAGACTGCCTTATAGATAGTAGTATAACTATAGGGTTTATTTCTTAATTACTAGTAAAAGAATTAGATTTAGACCTTAGTAGCTTATAGGTATGCACTGTTTAAAGCATTAGAGGCTACTAGATTCTATACTATAGGGAACAAACTTTTTCTATAGCTAGCTAGGACCGTAATAGTCTATAGGATATATAGGAGATGCGCTTCTACACCATAGAAATTAAGGGGTATAACCTTATTTTAGGATACCTATAGCTTTAACAAGTCAATCCAGATATTAATTAGCCTTTAGCCTTATATTAACACCAGAAGTCTTAACTGCGCATTATAGTTAAAGATTAAAAGACTTTCTTAAACTATATACAAGAGGAAGGGTAGGCGTATACTATATATACCACTCTTAATACTAAGAATAGGGACGTAGAGTATTTATTTTTGGATATCTAGCTATACACAGTTAAGGAACTAGAAATTTTATAGGAATATATAGACCTAAAGGATATTGCAAATACAGAGGCTGTATATACCTTACCTAATCCTATATTAGTAGAATATAAGATAGATATAGGAGATAAGGAACCTCCTTTTAGACTACTATATAACCTATTAGAAAACAAGCTGGCAGTATTATATTAGTATATAGTAGACAATCTTTAGAGAGGATGGATTTAGCCTTCTATAAACCGGATAGGGGTACCAATTATATTTATACCTAAGAAGGACAAGACCCTTTGCCTCTATATTAACTATTAGGTGCTAAACAAAATTACTATAAAGAATTGCTACCCGCTGCTCTTAATAGGAAAGCTTATTAACAAACTATTAAGCGTAAAGATATTTATAAAATTAGATCTAAAAGATGTATACTATTAAATCTAGATTAAAGCCGGTAATAAGTGGAAAACGGTGTTCTAAATATAGTACGGCCACTTTAAGTACCTAGTAATGCTATTTAGGCTCACTAACGCACCAGTAATATTTTAGGCCTATATTAATAAGGCATTATTAGGCCTATTAGATATAATATATATAGTCTACCTTAATAATATTATAGTCTACTCTAATAACTATAAAGCATATACACACTATATATAAATAGTACTAGAAAAATTGCGGGAATATAAGCTCTATATAAACCTAAAAAAATACTTATTCTATATTACTAGCATTAATTTTCTAGGCTTTATTATTAGTGTTAATAAAGTGTTAATAGAGAAAAGCCAGGTAGACACTATTAGGGAATAGCCATACCCTATAATATTTAGAGAAGTATAGGTTTTTATAGGTATAGCAAACTTCTACTAAAGGTTTATTATTTACTACTTATAAGTAATACTCTTAATTACCAATCTACTAAAGGGATTTAAGGATAGTAAGAAGTTAGGGCCCTTTATATTTAAGGAAGCTACTAAGCAGGCTATAGACTGGTTAAAGGATTTATTTATATTAGCGCCTATCCTAATATACTTCTGCTAGGAGCTACATATATACCTTAAAATAGATACATCTGGCTTTGCCCTAGGGGCAATATTATCTTAATTAAAAGATAGAGAATAGCATCCTGTGGCGTTCTAGTTAAGCAAAATAACCCCTATAAAATAGTATTATATAACGCATAACCAGGAGCTGTTTACAATAGTTATTGTTTAAACAAGGTTTCGCAATGCAGCTATACGCGATCACGTGAGCTAAGCGAGCTTAGGAAATCCACCAAATTCTACCTATAGAATAGGAGAATTAATAAGCATTAATTAAAATCAGTTACCACCCCATACTATTGCAATAGCGATATGTATTACTGGAAGTGATACGGACACTAATTAGTAATTATAGATTAGAAGACGTATTATCTATAAAAAGAGACGAGCTCGATTAGTCCCTATTATAGGCCTCTACCGATCTTTTTTGCTAAGGAGCATTAGTTAATGTGTATTTGAAAAGTCAACCCCTATCTAATAGGCCCTTAATTTTTTATATACAGCCCTTAGGTGTTTAAGGAACCGACCCCTTTTAATAGGCCCTTAGTTCGCGTCTATTACGTATTTTATACTACCTAGATTACGTTAAGGAGCATTAGTTAATGTGTACTTGAAAAGTTAACCCCTATCTAATAGGCCCTTAATTCTTTATATACAGCCCTTAGGTACTTAAAGAACCAACCCCTATCTAATAGGCCCTTGGTTCACGTCTATTACGCATTTAAACTTAATAAAAGTTAAGCACTTGCGTCCATTACACATTCTAATCAGCTTGTATCTATTACGCGTTTAGAACCCAAAATTGAACTTAATAAGAGTTATAAGACAAGAATCGACATGTTAGACATTAGGGCATAAGTTGACGCAGGATAAAAGAAATGGCCTAAAGGCATTGACCTATAGTCCAATAAAACCACTATAGAGGACATTAACGAATTTGCGAAGTTTAAGATCCTTAAATACAAAGCCTATAATTTTAAGGATGATGAACTATGGGAGGTCTATAAGGAAGATTTTAATAACTTTATACTATAAACCTTTAAGGATTGCAACTATCCAAAAGCTTTAAACGTTTCTATAAACGAATGGCGTATAGGTAAGGAAGTATAGGAATGCCATAGTCCCTAAATTACTATTTAATACCTTGCAAGAAGAAGACCCTATAGAATAGACTAAGCTTAAGATAAGGGAATATATAGCAACCGGAGGAGAGTTTAATTTAGGACGAATTAAATACCTTCTTAAGAACAACTTTACTAGCACTACTACTATTAAAACCCCAATTTTAACCTTACCAACCATAAACCCCACTCTACTTATAATACCACCCATAAACCCCGTCCTACCTATAATACTACCTACACCCTAACCTACCCCTATACCACCCCTATAACAGGAGCCTAATTATATTAACTTAACCCTATAACCAGAACCACCTAGGGGATAGAGTTAAACCTAGGGTTTTGGCAAGGAGTTAATAAATCTTATAAAGATATATATAGAAGACAACAAGTACAGTAGAGAAGATAACAATTTTAACTTTAAACTTGCTATCTTCTATAACCTCTGTAACAGAGCTAACGTACCCTAAGAAGCTAAGGTTAAAGCCTACCCTATAATATTACGCGGCTTAGTACTTAACCACTACTATACTAATCTTAAAAACGTTACCCTAACTCTTTTGTTTAACTAAATCTGCGATACCATATATAACTACTTTAAGGGACCTAAGTACAGACGCGGTATACTAGGGCAGTGGAACGTAATAACTCTAAAGTCTATAATAGGTAAGAGCGAGAATGCTGGAAAGTTAACCTTAGGCTACCTATAGTTACTTATTAAAGAACTAAGACACCTCTAGCATGGTCTTAACCTGTGACGGGCTTGTATAAATGCTTTTAAACCAAAGCTTGTAGATTGCTACTATACAAAAAATACTAAGCTAAGGAGAAAAAGAAGAAGAATCATTTAGGGGCAGTAGGTAGATATATCGCGAGGGCCGCCAAGGCGCTAGTGGTAAGCGGGCCAATAGCGATTTTGTATGCTGGGCATGGAAAATCCTAATTGGTTAAATATAGTAGGTAACGCGCTCTAGCACCGTCACATTACCCCCCCTCCCAAAAAAGCCTGCCCTTAAGCTTTGTCCAAGTTCTTTATTATTATCTAAATTATTATAGTTATCTAACCCCTCTTCCTAGCATTTAACCCAGCTATCTAACTTATGTGGTGGTCTAGGGAGGTCTAGGTAGGCTAGGTAAAAATCTCGTAGCTTATAGGGAGAGTACTTAAAATTAAATATAGGGTACCATTCTGGATCTTCGTCATGACCTACCCAGCTTATACGGTATTTTAAGGTACTACGGTCCTTTTTCACTGCTAAGATCTCTTTAACTTCCCATTCTTCGTCCTCTACAATCTGAATTGGTGGTAGGGGGTTATTATACTGTCTAGGCAATAGGTCGTCCGCGGCCTTCCGCAGTTGGTCTAGAGAGAAGACAGGGTGGATCTTTATTAACTCTGGTAGCTTAACCTTAAAAGAGTGCCCTACCTTTTTAGGGGTTTTATAGGGGCTAGCCATTTGGTAGTCTAGCTTATAGCTCAGCCTCTGGGTTTTCCAGTTCTTTATTAACACCCATACCTTATCTCCTACGTGGAAGTCTACCTTGCGGCGATGTTGGTTTATATCAGACTCTTTCTTCTCTTGTGCCCTTTTTATAATTTCTTGGGCAGTCTCCTAGGCCCTATATATTCTCTTAGCGAATATCTGGGCCTCTTTATAGCTAAGGCGTTCGCGGGCCGTTATATGTCCTATAGGTCTATCCCAATCAAAGGATATTCGTGGCCTATATCTATAGAGTAACTCAAATGGCGACATTTCTATACTATTATAAGGGAGCGTAAGCTGTGCGTAGTCTATTATAGGTAGTAGTTCCAACTAGTTGTCCTAGTAGTAGTTAATAAAGGGGCGAAGTCGCTAGTCAAGGTACTGGTTTATAATCTTGGTTTAGCTATTAGTCTAAAGGTAGAATATAGTAGAGAGCTTAATCTTAATCCTAAGAATATAGTAGAATTCGTTCTAGAAGTCCGATATAAACTAAGGTCCACGGTCAGAGATAATTAACTTAGAAGCGCTATGGATCCAGTAGATGTTGTCCACATACATACAGGCTATATCCTTTGCGGTCGTAGTCTTAAAGCAAGGAAGGGAAACGGCTTACTTACTTAGTCGGTTAACTACTATAAAGGCTATATTATAGCCGTATTTATCCTTTAGGAATAATTTAAAGTCTATTATAATATGTTACCAAGGGCGTTTGGGAACTGGTAGTGGTTGCAGCCATCCAGGAGTTTGGTCCCTAGGGGTATTTACGCGTTTACAAGCATAACAATTTCTAATAAATCGTTCTATATCGGATAGGAGTCCTCGCCAATAGTAATAAGGCGATAGTAGTTGGTAGGTCTTATCTTAACTAGGGTGCACTATAGAGACTTAATAGTAGGCTTTACGGATTAGCTCTGTTTATAGGTTGTCAATATCTAGAACTATAAGCTATTCTTAATATAGGAGTAGTCTGTCTTCTATTTCCAAATCAGGGTCACCCCCTATAGCTTAATCGCGGAGGGCTTTTAGGGATTCGGCTGTGCGGTTTGCGGTTAGGATATAATTAATTAGTCCTATTAGTTTATCTAGGGTCTCTCCTTCTATAAGTGCTACCTTATTCTATTTAGAGCTTAGTTCCTCAAGGATACGCAGGTTAAGTTGTTTAGTACGGAGGAGGGCGCGTGTTTGGTGCTAAGCCTTTAGCTTATCTTATAGCCCCACATCCTATTCTCTCCGGGTTAGGGCGTCAGCTTTAGCATTTTGCCTACCAGGGTAGTATATAATCGTAAAGAAGAATTAGGAGAGTATTTTAGCCCACTAGGCCTATTAACCAGTAAGTTATTTTGTTGTTATAAAATACTTAAGGGCTTTGTAATCAGTATAAACCTTAATCTAAGAGTCTATGCTTCCAAGCTCTGCGCGCCACTGGGATAATAATTATATAATAGCTAATATTTCCTTATCGTGCACTTCATAGTTACACTTAGCTAGGGCCATTATTTTTAAGAAGAACGTAATAGGGTACCATTTACCATCTAGGTGTAGCTATAAAAGGACTCCCGCTACTACCCTATTAGAGGCGTCTATTTCTAGCATTAATTCAAGGTCTAGGTCGTAGTAATAAAGGATTGGGGAGGAGATAAGTCGGTCCTTTAACTTCTTAAAGGCTTTTATACAGTTATTGTCGAAAATAAAAGACGTGTCGTTCTTAGTTAGTTATATAAGAGGCTTAGCTACAACTCCATAGTCACGGATAAACTAATGGTAGAAATTACAAAAGCTAAGGAAGAACTAGATTCCTTTTATAGTATAAGGGGGTTTCTAGTTACGGATTGCCTTAACCTTCTTTAGGTTAACTTTAATTCCTTTTATACTAATAATAAACCCAAGGTACTTTGTGCGTTTTACTCCAAATTTACATTTTTTAATATTAACTTGTAGGCCTACATTCTGTAGTCTCTCTAGGGCCTTCTTAACATGAACTTGGTGCTCAAGTTCATTGTCTGAGTATATAAGAATATTATCTAGGTATGCTATACAGAATTTATTAAGGTAGTCAAAAAGAACATTATTTATATACTATTAATAAGTGGCTGGCCCATTCGTCAGTCCAAAAGGGAGGACTTTACATTTGTAAGACCCATAACGGGTGCGGAACGTTATTAGGTCTTCCAATACAGGGTCTATCCTAATTTAGTAAAAAGCTTGGCGGATATCAAGCTTGGTAAAGATTTTAGCCCGGCTTAGACGTGCAAGGGTTTTATTAATTAAAGGGAGAGGGTACTGATCCTTTTAAGTAATAGCGTTTAGCTTCTAATAGTCGATACAAAAACAAAGGCTTTTATTAGGTTTCTTTATAAATAAAATAGGGGAAGTAAAGGGAGCCTAGCTTAGCTCAATAAACCCTTTATAGAGGTTGTTAATTAGGTACTGCTTTATTACCTTTAGTTCCTCCGTAGTTTACTAGTAAAGGGGGCTATAGCCTAGGGAGTTATTAGTCTCCAACTAAATCTTATAATCGTAGGTTTGGTGGGGGGGGCAATATATTTAAAGCTATTTTTAAGAACGCGTCTCTATGGTTTAAGAGGTAATTAGGGAGGAGGCGCTTAACTAGTTCCTTGTTAATTTCCTCTACTAGCACTTCTTCCCTCTTAGTGATGATCCGGTCGATTTTATATAAACTGGTAGTAAAGACTTCGTTGTCCTTTTAATATATATTAAAGTGGAAACCTATAGCACTAATTGCCGCGATATCTACTATAGGGGTGTTATATAATAGTAGGGTTATCTGTGGCCTTAGGGGCTTTTAGGGTATTAGTATTGTCCTTACTCCTCTTAGCTCTTATTGCATCTTCCAAAGGTTGTCCTTTATGTTCTATTAGTAGGTCCTCTTCCCCATTAGCCAGATCTCCGCAATTTGGAAGTTGTCTACATTAGTGTCCGTTCCACTTCCGTAAGTAGAGTCCTCCTTAACTATAGTCCTTTAGGGGAGTATCCTCGTCGGTATAGAGTTCCTACCGGCCTCGCGGCGGGTATCCTCTTAGGTAAAGGCTAGGTCGCGGTTCCTAATATCTTGCTAGTAGGTAGAATTAGCCTTCGCGGCTAATGTCTTGCGGTCAGTACGGATTTCCCTAATAAAGGAGGGTAACTTTAGTCTATTCTCCAGCCAGACAAACTGTCTTTGTTAAACATTCAGCTAAATATTAAAGTAGGACATCTATTTTTAGCTAAGAATTATGTCGTGTAACCCTAGGTCTAGGATATAGAAGGGGATACCAAACTGGCGTTATCTATTAATAGCGATATATAGCTTTAAAACGTGGGTAACCGGCATACTGGCTTAACTATTATAGCCTTTTACTTAAACAGGCTTCTCTAGTTAGGTAGCATTTACACTTAAAAACTTAGCAATATTATTTACATAAGCAGTGTTTATAAAGGCAAAGCTATTTGCTCCAGTGTTAATAAGGGCAGTTATATTAACTCTATATCCATTTTAAGATACTGTACATAGAACCATAAAGTGTTTTCCACCTATTAGCTAACTTAGATTAATCTCTTTAAGATTAATAAGATACCCTAGGGGGGAGTCTTTCCCTAGGGTCCTTCTTTTTCTAACTTATCGGACATTTCTTCTTCTTCCATCTCCTTAATATTACCCATATTCTTTGGCTCTGGGTAGGACGTGGTAAAGTAACTATCCTTTCCGCAATTAAAGCACGTGACCATGGCAGGGTTAATTAGGGTGTTGCAACAAGCATTGGTTAAAGGTATAGTATATAGCGGGTCGGGCGAGGTTTGTAGGTAGGCAGTTATAACCGCTTTTAGTATAAGGGCGGTCGTGGTTTATCTTCCAACGCTAGCTCCCATTGGTATAGCGGATAGGTTATAGTTACTATAGGGCCACTTTAGTCAATTAGAATAAGTATTAATTTGTTTTAGTTCTAAATCCAGCAACAAACATTAGGCTGCGAGTCTTTAGTAGGTTGGTAGGTTATCTAAGGCTACCACAATCTTCTCTTGTAGTTGGACCGTTAGCTTATTATATAGGTCCAAACAATAGTTCTTAGGGGGAACCTGGCCTTTACCTACTAGGTGTAAGAATTAAGTCTAGAACTTGGTAAAGGATAGGTTTGATTTTATTATTAGGCAATTATAGTTATAATAGGCATCCCGTACTTTATTTGGATTAACATAGATAGTAGCCAGATGCTATATTATCTTATTAATAGATGTAAACCAAATAGGTGACTCGTCCTTAAACTTGGCCTAAAGGTGTCGCTAGGCGTCCCTAATAGTTCGACTAAAGAGGTAGAGCATTTTAGCTTCTTTAGAGGGGAAATGGTTGTGGTTAATATAAAGCTTTCCTTGCACCTAAATTCTCCAGTTCTTAAAGGTCGGGTCTATGCCGTCTGATAATGGTAGGGGGTTAGGGAGCTTAACAGACTTTAATTGCTTTATTATTATGTCCATACTCTCTGGTATATCATATTTGGTTAAGCGAATGGGTTAACTAAGGCTTTGTAAAGGGGAGGCTGGGCTGTTTTATAAGGCAGTAAGGCTTTCTAGGATCTCTTTTAGAGTCTCTTATATACTTTAGGCTTGAAGATAATTGACCTTCTAATTAGTAGCAAGGGCACGAATTTGCTCGTGTATATCTATAACGTTATTATTGTCTTCAATTTCTAATCCTAACTAGATCTCGTGTTCTTCTTGGGTAGAGGCAGGTCTTTTAGATAAGCTCGCTTTAGGTACTATTATTGGCTTCCTAAAGTTTATTAGAATTGTACGATTTAGTTTTAATTCTAGGGTTCTTTTAGGGGTGTAGGTCAAGTACAGTCTGGCCTATAAAGTGGGATATTATTAGGGCCTTCTTAGGCGTGGTAGTGTAAGTTTTTTAATGTCTAAGTATAACGCGTTGACGCGTTATTGTAGACAAAGGTCTTCTTTTAGGGTGGGATATTATTAAGGCCTTCCCAGGCAGTGTATGGAGAGCTTAGTATAATATAATAGGCTTGTATAAATGCTTCTAAACCGAAGCTTGTAGATTGCTACTATACAAGAATACTAAGCTAAGGAGAAGAAGAAGAAGAATTGTTTAGGGGCAGTAGGTAGACATGTCGCGAGGGCCGCCAAGGCGCTAGTAGTAAGCGGGCCAATAGCGATTTTGTATGCCGGGCATGGAAAATCCTGATTGGTTAAATATGGCAGGTGACGCGCTTTAGCACCGTCATATAACCCAGATTTATATATAGATAAGTTCCTTTATAACAAACTTATTAACGCCTACCAGGAGTTACTAGTGTCTTAATATGCCTGCTTTAAACCTTTTAACAGCCTTACTGGCCTAATTAATAACTTATAATCTTCTATTACAATATTTAAAAAGTTAAATAGTAAGAACCCCTAAGCCTTCTGTACTAACCGCCGCTACTATAGATAATACCCCCGATTACCTTATAGAATATAATTATCCTTATCTGGCCGATATGCATTATTAAAGAAGCGTTGTTTCGTCTGCTATAAGGAAGGCTGCTAGTTATCTAAATATTTAAGAGAAGAATGTAATAAATTAAGGAAGAAGTTTAAAGACAGACTTAACCGCTGCTTTAATAGATATGCTAAGTAATATATTACTAAGTATAAGGGAACAGATTATAATAATAAACTTAAATTAGAATCTACCGATAACGTAATAGAAGCCCTTATAATTGATATTAAGTTACTACTACTATCTCTAATTTAGGAATAGACTAAACTATTCCTTACCTCTTTTGGAATGATACAGCACGAAGGAGCTATTAATACTATAACTAACTTAGCGGACCAATCCTTTACCTATATAATTACCGGCACTAACTTAACTGCTTACCACAATAACTTAGACCTATTTGCCTATATTGCTACTAGCTAATATACCTCTAATAAGTTCTATAGAGTAATAATTAACATAGGAGCCTTAAAAAAATTAATAGTAGGTTATAGACAATACCTTGCATATAGGAAGACCTATAATACCGTTATTAATACCTTAAAGGCTGGCGCTATTAATGTCGAGTTTAGCATTAGCTCTACCTCTTCTATTAGCTCTGTTATAGTTAATATACTAGTTGGCAATATTGAGTTTTATATTATAAAGGCCGATATACCCTTCCTACTGTGTCTTGTAGATATAGATATACTAAAGGTCTATTATAATAACCTTAAGAACGTCCTAGTTACCCTAATAAAATTGGTGCTAGTGGTTTGCTAATTTGGTTACCCCTTCCTATTATAGGAAGAGTTACTGCAGTTATTTATAACTTACTTGTTTAATTAAAACCCTTGCTACCTAACTACTACTAAACTCCGCTAACTCTACTGTTACTTTAAATACCTATTAGCAGATAAACTATATAAGGTACTAGAACGCTCTGGCTATAATAATATTAATAAGTAGGTTATTAACTACCTTACTAAGTACTGTTCCTACTGCTAGAAATACAGTAAATCTCCTAAATAGTTTAAGTTTACACTATAAAAAGACTAAGATTCCGATTTTAACTATTCTATTTTTATTAATATTATGTATATTAATGGGAGTCCTATTCTCTACGTAATTAATAAAGCTACTAGATTTTAAGCTATAAGATAGCTATATAATATCTCCGCAAAACATATATAGGATATCCTATGACTATGCTGAATTGACACCTATATTAGACCACCTGACTATATTACCTATAACGCTAGGAAGAACTTTGTAAGTAAGGAGTTTTGATAGTATGTTATAGTAATGACCATATTAACTAAGAGCGTCCTAGTAGAAGCTTACTGGTTTATTGGAATAGTAGAAAGAGCTTACCTAATACTACGCTGAGTATACTAGATAATTATAGAGGAGCTATAGAACTTAGAAATAACTAAGGAATTAGCTCTATAAATGGTAGTAAAAGCTGCTAATAATATAGCTGGCCTAGATGGCCTGGTCCTAATACTACTTGTCTTTAGTGCCTACCCTTAAATGAGCGAACTCGACCTACTAGCACCCTCTATTATATAGCGAGCGGCAGCTATAAAGAAGGTAATAGAGGAGATTGTAAGGATTAGGGTAAAAAATTAAGTTAATAATGCACTAAACTAATAAAATGGTCCGTCTGTTACTATAATCCACGACCTCCCCCTTAACTTAGACGTGCTTATATAGCGTAAAGGCAATACTAGACAAAGCGGTAGATAGACTAGCCTATTTAAGTTGCTTAAAATTAATAGAGAGAGATATAAGGTATAACTCCCTAGTGGACTTACTGATTTTAGGACTATAGTGGTAAAGCTATACCTATAACCCAAACTAGAAGAACCTAATAAGGAACTAGAGGAAGAATTAATTAAGGAATTAACTAAGGAACTAACTAAGAAACTAACTAAGGAACTAACTAAGAAACTAACTAAGAAACTAACTAAGAAACTAATTAAGGAACTAACCAAGGAACTAGTAGCTAGTGTACCCCCCTAAAGATTAAAACGGATATAATAATCGCCGATAAAGTCCTAGCAAAACATTGTAGATATATTAATATTTATTAACAACAGCCTAACAAAACCTAATACTATAGCCTTTAAGTGTACCTTACTGTTATTTATAGAGTTATAACGCAAGGAGATAAATGGTTTACTTAAGAAAGGTGTCTTTGAATTTATTAATACAGCAGATGTCCTAAAAGGAGTTAAAATCTTTAACTCCCGGTTTATTAATAAGATTAAAAACGCCGGAATAGATAAGGCCTTTAAGAAGTCTAGACTGGTTGTATAAGCCTATAATAACTATAATAAAGATCTAGTTCTAATATAATTACTAACTATTTAACGTGTTAGCTAGAGAATTATCTTAGCACTTATAGCAACCCTATAAGGAAACGAAAGAAGACTAGCCTCTTTATACCTACGCAATATCTTAAGCTTACGTATAGTCTAGTACCTACCTAAATAGAGACTTCTTTGTACGCCTATTACTAGAACTTGGACTAAAGAACGGATTAATTCTAAGAGTTATTAAACCGCTATATAGTGTCCTGGAAGCTGGTAACCACTAGTTTAATATATACTACTATTACTACCTTAATAAGCTATGGATGAACTAGTTAATATACAACCCCTGCTTGTTATACATAAACAGCAATAGCTTTAGAATTATAGGATTGTAGACTAATAACACACTATTCTTTACTAATGAAACCTTTATGGAGGCTAAAGAAGCTAGACTTTAGGAGGCAAAGTTTCTAGTAAAAGAAAGAGAGAAGCTTATACTAAATACCCTAATTAAGTTTAATAGAGGCTATATTAGGTAAGAAAAGGACTTAGTAGCCTTTACCTAGAAATGTTAATGCTAGAACCTAAAGTTAGTTATTATAAAGGTTATAGACCTAACTAGCTCTAGAGGGGAAGTCTATAAGGCAGTTATACTAAAGGACTAGTACGTTGCTTAGAGAGTAAGAGGAGCCTATATCGCTATAGTCTACTAACTAGAAGCTGCCTTTAACCTCTTATTTGCAGCATAAGTTATTAATCTAAAGGAGGAGTACGCGAAGTAGCTTAATAAGCGGCTATAGTGGCAGATTGATAACCCCTTAAGAGGGCTCCGCTTTGTATAACTTAATACTAGTAAAGACTCCCTTAAATTAATAATCTTTATAGACTTATCTTTTATAAATAACTAGGACCTCTTATCCTAAATTAGCTTTGTTATTATACTTATGGACAAATATAATAAGGCTAATATCCTCTACTAGTTATCTATTAAATGTAAGTGGGTTATATAAAGCGTCCTAGCATCTAAACTATACGGAATAGCCTATGGATTTGACACTAGAGCTATAATTAAAGCAACTATTAAGAAAATCCTATAACTTAAATAACTACTAGTTATCCTCTGTACTGATTTAAAATCTTTATATAATTACTTAGTTAAGCTTGGGACAATATAAGAGAAATAACTTATAGTTGACCTAATGTGTCTATAACAATTATATAAAAGAAGAGAGATAGCAGAGATTAAATGGATTAATAGAGGTAGTAATCCTATAAACGCTATAATAAAATTAAAGCCTTGCCAGGCGTTAAAGGACCTAATTAATATAAATATAATTAAGCTATAGGTTACTAAGTGGGTAGAGAGAGGAGAAGACGTAAAGATGCAAGGACAGCCACTAAGGCGCTAGTAGTAAGCGAGTCAATAGCAATTTTCCATCCTAGGGATGGAAAATCGTAATTAGTTACTTTAATAACACGGCAGAATTTAGTAGAATTTGGTGGAATATGGCGGAATTTAGTAGAACTTGATGGAATTTGGTGGAATTTGGCAGAATTTGGCAGAATTTGGTAGGTGGCGCGCTTAAGCACCGTTATAAAACTAAATGCCCCTAGTGTCTGAACAAGGTTTTGTAATGCAGCTGCACGCAATCACGTAAGCTAAGCGAGCTTAGGAAATCCACTAAATTCCACCTATAGAATAGGAGAATTAATAAGCATTAATTAAAATTAGTTACCACCCTATACTATTACAATAGCAATACGTATTACCGGAAGTGATACGGACAGTTATAGTAATAAAGCACTAGCAATATTATTGTATAAAAAGCAATTATTCTATTAAAGTCCTTATAGACCACAACAACCTATAATACTTTATAACTATAAAGATGTTAAGTGGTTAACAAGCTAGATAAGTAGAGGCACTATTATAGTATAACTTTAAAAATTCGTACTGCCTAGGAAAGATAAATCCCACTAATAGGTTATTAAGATATCCAAATTATAAGATAGAGAAGATTTAGGACGGCATAGGGGAGATAATCTCTATATTATAAATTTTACTTAGGAAGAAAGAAGAATCTTTCCCTAGAACTATAGAATTCCATAGTAGGGTAGAGGTCCTAGTAATACAGCTACAAAGCACTATAATAATAGAGCCGTAGGATATGGTTATAGACTAGGTTATAGACTAAGTAGATATTATAAAGTTAGCGTACTCTAGAATTAGCAAGAATTCTATGGGATGTGCTAGAGGTATTACGGCACCTTTAACTCAATAGCGCATTAACTATAAGTTTCTAGATCTAGAGGGGATAGGCAAGATGCTTATCTATAGCATAGCACACTATATAATAATAGGAGAATCTACTAGCACTAATAGTTTAAAATATCTTGTGCCACGCCTAAAGTCTATAATAGTAGCAGGTAAAATAGAAATAAGTAATCTATATAAAACCTTTCTAGATCTTCTTCTTTAAGCGTAATAGAGGGACGTCTTTATTGCTAGGGAGAGGTGGAAAGATATAGTAGAGACTAACTTGGCTAGAGTTACTAAGAAGCTATAGTAGTAAGATTAAAAGGGTCTATTGCGCTTTAAGGGTGCTATATATATCCCAAAGAACTAAGCAGTTTAAGATAAAATTCTAAAGGTTTTTTATAATAACCCTTTTAGGGGTTACTATAGTGCCAATAGAACTCTTAAGGTCGTTTAAAGGAAATACTTTTGGGATAGAATATCTAAATAAGTTAAGGACTATATATTAAGATATAATTGTTACGAAGTTCGTATAGAGCAGTTCATTGATGAAATGGGTTGATTGATTGATAATGACTTAGGGCCCCTGAGCTAAGATGAAGAGATTTACAATGCACGTGCTCCGAGCACGTGACTTGTGCACGTGACCCACGTCTTTAGAGAATATAGATTATCTAACACACCCCCTTAGCTTCGAGCTCTTTGAGGTCAAAGCTAACCACCTTCTCGTGTCCGTTAATAAGTCAATTGAACTATAATCTTATCTAAATCCTTCTATCTTGCCGCAGCTAGATCCTTGTCATATACTACCTTTATAAGCACCCTTTTTATATATATAACTACGGCTTTAAATCCCTTAGGCCTTTTACACTCAAATAGGCACTAATAGTTAGAAAGGGTATGTCCTCTTACATTATATGCCAGGCATTAGGTTCTTCAACTTCTTAGAAGACGTCTCTTTAGTTAAATTTATTCCTGCCCTTTTTTAGCTGCGAGATAAGCTGTTCCCTCTTCCCTTTTGGACTTTAGCAGCAATAGAGATATCCTCTTTAGACTCTCCTTTAAAGTCTATATTAAATGCACTCCCTCTAGTAGTAAAGGATAGTACAACTTTTAAGAGGTTTGCGAATGCTTCTTATAGCTCTATTACTACTTTATAGTATTCTAATAAGTAAGCCTTTTTAGTATTATCTGCCTATTTAGTGTATAGAACAAAATAGGTTTCGCTTATAGGTCATATTATATTCGTAAGGTCCATTAGCCAGGTCCTATTAGTTATTTATAGAAGTTTATACTTCTCTGCTATTTTTATTATATACTCCTATTGGTTAAGCCACTGGGTAATTTTTGCCTGCTTAAGTCCCTTAAGTAATTCTGTGTATTGCAGCTGTACCTTCCTTATTATAAAGGTCTTTATAGGCTTAGTGTCTTCTTTTAACTAAATTAGCTATTCCTTAACTATAAGGGAAGGGTTAAGCAGTAGCTTCTTCTAAATTAATACTATGGATATAATCTAGGTGTGGATCTATTAAAAATAATCTTCCTATCTTAGGAAATACTTTATATCTTAGTTGTAGTATCGTCTACTATTCTTATACGCTTTCTGTTAATTTGTCGAGAGCTATATATATAAGATTGCATTCTCATTAAAATCTGTAACTTCTAGATAGGCTGGTTCTTGTAGTAGACCTTATTAAGGTGCTGTATTGTCTGGGTTAATATAGGCCCAAATTCGCTAATCCGCGAGGGCTTGGAGTTGCTATAGCCATTACTCCCAGTCTTCTAGCTTATTAAGGATGATTGTTGTTAAGAAACTCATTAGTGGAGTCATTTAACTAATAGGTAAAGGGGGAATTAATATGGTATTTTATTATTAGGATCATCCTTGTTGTTAGGATCGTCCTTATTATTAGAATTATCCTTATTGTTAGGGTCGTCCTTTAACGATTGGGGTGGAATCTTATAAAATCTCGTGGAAGAATTATCCTAGAATCTTATATTAGAATCATCCTATAACAATTAAGGTAGGATTTCTGTTAAAGTCTGCGTCCTAAGATAATAAGGATGATAAGGTGTTAGAGTCTAACAATAAGGTAGAATTTCTTTAAATAATTAAGTAATAGCTGAATAGCTTCTTAAGTCAGCGGACTGGGCTTATAACTATCACAAAGTTTGTATAGAGCAGTTCATTAATAAAATGGGTTAATTGATTGATGATGACTTAGGGCCCCTAAGCTAAGATAAAGAGATTTACAATGCACGTGCTCCAAGTACGTGACTTGTACATATAACCCACGTCTTTAGAGAATATAGATTATCTGACAATAATACGTGCCAAAGGGTACAGATATCTAGGTATTACCCCTATAGCAAGTTATTAGTGCTTCTTATTCCATAAAGACCCATATTAGAATTAATAATAGATTTTATAATAGGCTTACCCCTTACTAAAATAAGAATAGAAGAGGTTGCTAATGCTATCCTAGTAATTATTAATAGATATATAAAGTTTTTAGGGTATTTTACTATTATAATAATAATCATAGCAGCGGAACTAGTAGACCTGTTTTTAGAGTAGTGGCTCTTGTTTAGCCCACTAAGGGGAATTATATCCAATAGAGGTACCATATTTAATAGCGTATTTTAGTCTTTAGTCTATCTTTTATTAAAAATATAGCAAAAGATAAGCACTGCCTTTTACCTATAAATAGATGGGCAAACAGAGCGTCTAAATATGTTATTAGAACACTACCTCCACTACTATATTAATTATTAACAGGATAATTGGCCATTATGGTTGGCTTTAGCGCAGCATATGTATAATATAAGCATCTATAGTAGTATAAAAATAACCCTTTATAAAGCACTATTTGGGGTAAAAGTAAATAACCCCTAGAATGTTAAGGATATTATTCCTAAAAGAGAGGTACTGGTAGCGTTTAAGAGAATTAAGCAAATAAGAATTTGCAGAAAAGAACTTAAAAAGCACTTACTAGACGCCCAGGCTATATAAAAAAGGTACTATAATAAGGGATATATACCTAAAGAATTTAAAATAGGAGATAAAGTCTTACTGTTTATAAAAAATATCTAGATAAAATGTATTAAGAAGAAGCTGGACTATAGGTAGCTTGGACCCTTTAAGATAGTTAGGAAAACTAAAGGAAATTAAGCCTATAAATTAGAATTGCTAAAATTATATCTAATATATCCTATATTTTATATTTCCTTATTAGAGTTATACCAGAGAAGAGATAGTGTAGAACCACCCCTACTTAGCAAAATTAATAAGGAACTAGAATAGAATATAGAAGATATTCTAGACTAAAGATAGCGTTAGAAGAAACGCAAATTTTTAGTTTATTAGGAAGGATACTCCTAGGCGTATAATAGTTAAAAACCTAAAGAGCACCTTTAGCCAGGATATAATATAACAATTAAAACTTTCCTAAAGACCATAAATTAGGATTTAGTAATAGTTCTAAATATACTATAGATAAAACAATAGGAAAGACCCCGTAAATTAAAACTATAAGGTTAAGTATAGGTATTAGAAATAGGAACGTTTTGCCATTATAATAGGGATCCTAAAATCCTATAAGAGAAAGCTATAGGGATCCATATAAAAACCACTAGGGATACTATCTAAAGAAGACGCTGTTTAAGAATAAGTAATAGTACTAAAAGAAGGGGCCCTAGGGATTTAGAAGGGTTCCTTAGGGATAAAAAGAGAGTATCTAGTCTAACACTAGAGATATATAGTAGAGTTAATAATATAAAAAGGACTAAAAAGACATAGAGCAAAGATTTAGAAATTTTAAAAAATTATAAAGCACCTATAAGAACACCACCCGTTTATTATATATAGAGATTATAGTAGTATACTGCTTTTATATAGACTGTTACCAAAAATAAGAATAGAGGCATCCCTAAAGTATAAAGATAATTCCTAGTACTAGGGCATCCTAAAGGTACTAGAGAGGCACTATATAAAGCTATCCTATAAGAAGAAAGAAAGAATAAGATAATAACTTAAACACTAAAAGTAGCAACGGGAGCCTCCTCCTCTATCTTAATGTTATTATTAGCAGTATTATTAGCACTCCTATCCCTAGAAGCATTAGCATTCTTACTAATATTCTTCTTAGAGCAGCGGAAACTAAATAGACTACTATAGCTAGGGGACTAGCGGGAAGAATATTTATCTTTATTACTATCCTTAGTATTATCCCTAGGTTCTAAATTGGCATCTAGGCTAAGATTAGAAAGTTAATAACTAAAGAGTTAGCATAGTTCCTAAACGTATTACTAAAGAGACTTACCTAGCTAGAAAGGCCCGTGTAAAAGTATAAATATTCTTATTTATAAGAACAAACTGCTTATATATACGCTCCTGGACACTATATATCTAAAATTACTATATCTCTACAGCAGTAGAAACCCTCATTAAATTAAAAAGGCTGTAAGTAATAGAAGATACCTTCTATCCCTATCTTTTACTATTTTAATACAGACGGAAATCCCTAATGGCGTGTTAGAGCCGGTAAGCCTTATATACGTAAACAGCGGGGATCTAATATAGTTAGTAAAATCCAGAATAGGATAGAATAAGAAATACTAAAACATAGGTCTTCTTCTAGCTGCAATAATAGAAACACTTAGATCTATTCTTGCTAGAGTATAGCATCTTATAGGTATAGGAAGGGTCTAATATAAGCACGTAAACGCAACAACGGCAGCACTTTAGAGAAACCGCCGTAGGAGTAACAGAAGTAGTCTATAGTGCCAATAGAATAGGGATAACGCCACTACTAGTCTAGGGACGCGCAGCATAATTATAAGCTATTGCGAGAGAACACTATAGGAAGTTAGTATTATTAAAGAAACAAAATAGGGATTCTGTTACCTATAAACGCGTTATAAGAAGAGAATAGAGCAGTAGTAGAAAGAATAGCTAGAGATGTAGAAGCTAAAAGCTAAAATATAATAAAAAACAGTCTGCTAAAAGGTAAGACGAATAGTATTATTAATAGAAAGACGTGTAAAAGACAACAGCTTATAAACTAAAAGAAATTAACATTAAGACGTTATTATCAGGACCTATTTTAGGTAAATGGGGATAGTAGCTAGTTAACGCGTTATATGGGACAACCTCTAGATTAGCTTATAATAAATTCTTATAATAAGGAAGGTAAATCCTATCTAATTTTCATTATTATTATTAAAGTTCTATTATAAACGCACTATAAAGAGCTATAGTAAAAGAAGAGCGGAGGAATAGAAGATAAAGTAAGATTCTATACTAGTAAAGAACTAGCAATAAGCCGTATTATAGAGTACCTTTCTACTAAAGAACTTCCCTAGTGGTTTTAGTTAAAACTCTATAAGAGTTTATTAAGAGGTAAAGTCTTAGAGAACCAAGACCCTTAAAGGGGAGGCAATTATAACGGGCGCTCCTATAAGGTATATATTAGATAAGATAGATAAAGGTTTTACTAATATCCCACTAATATCCTAGAGGAGACATAGTTAGATAGATAAGGGGCAAATGGTTTACTAATGTCTTAAAAGGATTATATAGGGAGCTAGTTTTTCTCTAAAGAAGAACTAGCAATTAGTCTCTAAATAGAAGAAGCTAGAACGCATTTGTCCTTTAATACGTAAAGCTTATTCTACCTTTAACTTACCTTCTACTTATCTATAACTCTTATTCTACACTATTAATTAGATAATTATACGTTCCAGTTAGACTGGCCTCTTACATTAACTAGTCTATAGCCTACTTAGCGGCTTCCTTAAATATAAAGAGTTCTAGCTTCTTACTATTTTTAGATCCCTTTAGCAAATTAGTAATTAGGAATACCACTTATATATAGTAAATAATAAATATTTAGTAGAAGTTCGCCATGTTAAAAAAAACCTACACTTTTCTAAATATTATAGGGTAGGGCTATTCCCTAATAGCGTCCACTTGGCTTTTCTCTATTAATACTCTATTAATACTAATAATAAAGCCTAGAAAATTAATACTAGTAGCATAATTTTTTTTTTAGGTTTATATAGAGCTTATATTCCCACAATATTTTTAGTACTATTTGCATATAGTGCATATATGCTTTATAGTTATTAGAGTAAACTATAATATTATTAAGATAGACTCTATATATTATATCTAAGAGGCCTAATAATGCCTTATTAATATAGGTCCAAAATATTACTAGTATATTAGTAAGCCTAAATAGTATTATTAGGTACTTAAAGTGGCCGTACTATATTTAGAATACTATCTTCTATTTATTACTAGCTTTAATCCGGATTTAATAGTATATATTTTTTAGATCTAATTTTATAAATATCTTTACGCCTAACAGTCTGTTAATAAGCTTCCCTATTAAGGGTAATAGGTAGCAATTTTTTATAGTAATTCTGTTAAGCGCCTAATAGTTAATATAAAGACGTAGGGTTCTATCTTTCTTAGGTATAAATATAATTAGTACCCCTACTAGGCTTATAGAAGGCCAAATCTATCCTTTTTAAAGATTGTTTACCATATATTAATATAATACCGCTAGCTTGTTTTTTAATAGGTTATATAGTAGTCTAAAAGGAGGTTGCTTATCCCCTATATCTGCCTTGTACTTAACTAATATACAATTAGGTAAGGTTTATACAGCCTCTTTATTAGAAATATCCTCTAAGTCTATATATTTCTATAGAATCTCTAGTTCCTTAACTATGTATAGCCGGATATCCGAAAATAAATACCCTATGTCCCTATTCTTGGTGTTAAGAGTAGTATATATAGTATACGCCCACCCTTCTTGTACATGGTTTAAGAAAGTCTTTTAATCTCTAACTATAATGCGTGGTTAAGACTTTTAGTGTTAATATAAGGCTAAAGGCCAATTAGTGTCTAGATCAACTTATTAAAGCTATAGGTATCCCAAAATAAGGTTATACCCTTTAATTTCTATGGCGTAGAAGTGTATCTCCTATATATCCTATAGACCATTGCGGTCCTAGCTAGCTATAGAAAAAGTCTATTCCCTATAGCACGGAATCCAGTAGCCTTTAATGCTTTAAATAGTGCGTACCTATAAGCCACTAAGGTCCGAATCTAATTCTTTTACTAGTAATTAAGAAATAAACCTTATGGTTACGTTACTGTCTATAAGGCAGTCTTATATTACCTATTTATTATTAACTTAAATAGAGATGGGAATAACTATATAGTAGCTTACTCCCTCCTTCTCTTTTTAGCCTAGTATAAGAGAGTAAAGGTCCACTAGGCTCCTTCTTTTCCTAATTAAGCTAACTCTTACTTTTTCTACTAGCAGAAGCGTTATATGTGGCCTTTCTTATCGTAGTTATAACAGCTGTGTAACTCTTAGTTCTATAGTTTCTGCCTATTATTATTCTAGGGTTAACTAGCGTTACTCTAAGGTTGTAAAGCCTGCTCACGTTGTCCTTCTATAGAGTGGTTAGGCTAAAATCTGCCCCTTTTATTAAAGCTAGATCTAGTTCTATACTCTTTATTATGAGCGTCTTGTTCCTTCTACTTACTTAGATAGTCTCTTTTAGCATTCTTAATCTAAGTCACTTTAGAGATAAGCTTTTCTTAAAAGGTAGGAATTTCGCCCTTCTCCTATATAGCCTGTTAAATCTTAGGTTATAACTTGGCAAGTAGCTAGTAAAGTTATATAGCATTATCCCACAGGTCTAAGTAGGGTATATTGTTTTTTTTTTTTTGCTTTTCTAAGTAGTTTATAAACTAGACTATACTTTGGCCTTCTTACTGTTTAGTATTATAGTATTACTAGTTATAATCTATCCCTTAGTTAGTAAGGTCTTAGATCTAATTAACTAACTAAGACTTAAGCTTGCTAAATTTAAGAGGCGTAGTAAGTTTCTTCTTATAGCATGTCTGTAAACTCTTAATAGTGCCACATAGAAAGGTAGAAGTAATTAGTATCTAATTATACTTATTAGAGTAACGTTTTAGGTTCAGCTAAAACCTAGTTTTATATTAATAGATAAAATAATTATAGTTACGGAGACTATTACTATTATACTTATCAGGTTCCTTTATGCGGAATTTAGGTTTTTTTAATGTTATAGCGTAGTATAGTGTTACTCCTTTAAGTCCGCTTCGTGTCTGGGGTATCTATACTTCTTCTAATTGTCCTTATAATTGTCTTTAGTAGTTTTAATATACTTATCTTAATCGTATCTCTAACTCCTTTATTTTTTATAGGGTCTTGCATAGCGACCACTCTAATAACTTTCTAGCGGTAATCGTTTCTAAGGGTCTTAAAAGGTTAAATGGGCTAGCTATGGCTTCCTAGTCTACTCCTTTATAAGTAAAAGGGATGCGCTCCTCTGGGGAGACTCTATTAGCCTTTTATAGTAAGGGCAAGGAGGTATGGCCCATTATCGTTAATTAATAGCCATACGTTCCTTCTATAAAGGATTATAAGCAATTAGAATTATAAGAGGCCAGTCTAACCGGTATATATAATTATCTAATTAATAGTATAGAATAAGAGTTATAGGTAAGTATAAGGTAAGTTAAAGGTAAAATAAGCTTTACGTATTAAAGGATAAATGCTTTCTAACCTCTTCTATTTAGAGACTAATTGCTAGTTCTTCTCTAGAGGAGAACTAGCTCCCTTTATAATCTTTCTAAGATACTAGTAAAACCCTTTACCCCTTATCTATTTGACTATATCTCTTTTAGGACATTGGTGGGACATTAGTAAAACCTTTATCTGTCTTATCTAATATGTACCTTTTAGGAGCGCCTATTATAGTTAGGAGGATACCTAGATAAGTTTATTATCGTATACCTTAATAATATTATTATCTACTTAATAAGTAAGGAAAAATATAGAGAATATATTAAATAGGTTTTAAAGAGACTATAAGAAGAAAAAATGCTAGTAGTAATTAAGAAATATAAGTTCTTTACCAGGAAACCCGATTTTATTAAATTTATTATTAAACTAGAAAAAATCCAAATAGACATAAAAAAAGTTGAAGCTATAGTAAGTTAGTAGGAACTAGAGAATATTATATAGTTAAAATCGTTTTTAGGATTTTGCAACTACTATAGGAGGTTTATTATATAGTAGTTAAAGAACATTAAACCTTTTATAAGACTTATAAAGAAGAAGGAACTATAGATATAGGGTAACAAGCAGAGGAAGCTATTTAAAGAATTTAAGAAGTTATTTACCTAGGATCCAATCTTTAAAATCTACTAACTAGAGCTAGATATAGTTATAGAAACAAATATATTAGACTTTATACTAGGAGTATACTTACTATAGAAGCACTAGAATGCATAGCACCTAGTAGCGTACTATAGTTAGAAGATAATACTATTAGAACTAAACTATAATATCTATAATAAGGAGTTACTAGGTATAGTTATAGCACTTAAGGAGTAGAGAGCATTCTTACAAGGTATAAAGAAACTATTTATAGTTAAAACGGATTATAAGAACTTAATAGAATTCCTAACTATAAAGGAACTTAACCATAGATAAGTTAGATAGGCGGAAATGCTTATAGAATATTACTTTAAAATTTAGCATACTAAGGGTACTAAAAATGCAAGAGTAGACGTACTTAGTAAAAAAGTAGAACTATAGAATAATAAAAAGCCGTTAGGCGCTATATTATAAAAAGATAAAGACGAATTAATTAGGTATAATTACCTAAAACTAGTAGCTATAGTTAAAGAAAGACTAAAATAAGTATATAAAATACTAGAGAGTAATTAGTTATAAAAAAAATCTAAGATATATAGAATAAGAATCTAGACTTAGAGCAATATAAGCACTAAGAGGCTATATATATACTAAAATTAATAGTAGAAGAATTTATTAAGGAATTTCATAAAGAAATAATATAAGAATATAATAGAGCTATAGGCTTAGTGTTAAGACTTTAAAAGAAGTATATTATTTAAAAAAAATTAAGGACTAGTAAGATAAGCTATAAAAAAAAATACCTAAATTACTAAAGAAATAAATTAATAAGGCATAGGCTATATAGAGGGCTATAACCTATTAAAATACCAGAAAGACTATAAGAGGTTATATTATAGGACTTTATTATAAAGTTACTAAAGTTTAAGAACCCTATTACCAAATAGGATTATAACGTAATCCTAGTAATAGTAGATAAGTTAACTAAGTAGGGCTACTTTATAGTATATATAAAAGAAATCTTAGTAGAAGATATAGCTAGAATCTATATTAAAGAAGTATTTGCGAGACATAGAGCATTAATAAAGATTATATTAGACAGAGATCTAAGATTTATAGTTGTTACGACGCTAGTGGAAAACGGTAGATTATAGCGGACAATTATAGATAGTTATAGATAGTTACAGACAGTTATAAATAGTTTTAGATAGTTGTAGTTATGTAACTTAAGGGCCATATAAAACCTTAAGCGGCACTACTATTCTTCTCCTTTCCTTTTTTTAGCTTTGGACCCTTGTTTATAAACAATCTAATTATATAGACTTGCGCGTCTCTCTTACTATTATAATGGTGCGAGAGCGCGTTACTTGCTATATTGCCGTTTCTAGGGCAATTTGCTATATTTCTAGGCAATCTGCTAGATTCTGCCATATTTTACTAGCACTACTTATAGAGCTAACCAATTAGGATTTTCTATGCCTAGTATAGAAAATCGCTATTAGCCTACTTACTACTAGCGCCTTGGCGACCCCTTGTATTTTATTAGTCTCTAATAGTCTCCTTCTTCTTCTTCTCCTTAGCTTAGTATTCTTGTATAGTAGCAATCTACAAGCTTTGGTTTAGAAGCATTTATATAAGCCTATTACAACTATACTCGTGCCTTAATTAACTAAGTCGCTAATATTATCTAAACCTTATTACTACTCTTCTTTTCTAAAAAGGAACTTAAAAAATATTTATAAACTATAAATAGGATAAGGATATAGAAAAGGACCTAAAGGATATTAATAGAATAGAATAGGACCCTAAGGACAGGATAGAACTAAAAAGATATATATAACACAACCTAAAGAATATATACGGACTAGAAGCCCTGCAGAAACCTATTAAAAATTATCTAACTACTATACTAAGAAACACAGCGGCTGGCAAAGCCGCTGTAGAACCTGTAAATACCTCTAATAGTAAAATAGTCGCCATCTTAACCCCTTAGGAAGAACTTATAGTAGCTAATACTAAAATTAAGCGGCTTTAAGAGCTGCTTAAAACCAAAGACATCCCTATACCTAGTAAAGAGTTATTAGATACCTAAAGACTTACTATAGTCCTTAAGACCCTAGCCTAATATATAGCATTAGCATTATTGCGGTCTATAAAGGTTATAGACCCCCCGTTGCTTACGGACGGAACTAACCCTATATTTAATAATTAGAAGCTTTAACTATAAAATAAGCTTAAAGTTAATACAGACCACTTCCCTACTACTTAAGCTAAAATGGCCTATGTCTTTGGCCGTACCAGTAAGGACGTATAGATATATCTACGTCTGTAATACGCCTAGGACTTAGCAGACCCCTTCCTCTCTAAAAAAGAGATAATTAACTACCTGTCTTCTATTTATAAGGACCCCTTTAAGATATAGAATGCCCGCCTTAATCATAAAACCCTTAATATAAAAATAATAGAGACCTTTTTAGCCTTTTAGACCTACTTTTTGCACCTAGCCGACTAAGCCTAAATTCCCTATAAAGACCTAATACTAGACCTCTTTAACAAGCTTACCCTAGACCTACAGCGCGTTGTACTACTAGTTTTTACTACTATATAGACGCTAAAAGTACTTATATACTACTACCTAGCTATTAATTAAGGCCTTTGTTAAATTAAAGCATAAGCTAAGCAGTATAAAGCTAGAAACTCTTTAAACTAGACTATAAGCACTATAAGAACGGCCTATAGTGCCCTAGCATAATTAGCAACTCCTATAGCACCAGCTATACAGCCCGCTGTTAATTTAGTAGCTAGCTATATAGCTAGCCCTACTACGGGTTTGGCGTATACTTAGCCTATATATAGTAACCCCTATAAATAGGCCCTTAGCAATTAAAAAGCTTACTTTTTATATAGCTAAAAGAACTACTTTACTAAGAACTGCCTAATAAAGGTAAAAATAAATAAGGTTCTATTAATATAGAAGAATAGCGCAGAGTTAGAAAAAGAGGAACCCTAAAGAAAGACTCCTCTCTAGGGTTAAAAGGGATTAATATATTATATATTAATCTGGGTCGGCTAGTTAGTAGAAGAAGCTACACTATCCCTTATATTTTATTCTATAATAAATATTAAGTTTTAACCTCTGCTTTAGCTAACTTTAAAGTAAATACCTTTGCCTTAATAGATATATAGTATGCTATAAAGCTAGCTGACTTTTTAAATATACCTATTAAAGAACTGCTTAAACTAATTTCTATTTATAGGTATAACAGATAAATAGGACCACTTATTATAACTATCTTACGGATTTACCTTCGTATAAATAGATAAAGATAATATAATATCCCCTTTCTTATTATAGACCTAGGAAGCTAAAATATAATTTTAGGAAGAAAATGGCTAACTTATTTAGGCTTATAGCTTAATATATAGAGTAAACGACTTGTCTAGCCTAAAACCCTACCCCTAATACCTTCTTTTATAAAGGAAATCAGCATTATAATAGAAAACCTTATACGGCTATGGATAAACACTATTTACTTAGCTAATGCTATATATAGGGACTAGGCCTTTAAGAAAGATTTATAGCTTAATCTATAATGGGTTCGTATACTACACCACCCCTAAACTACTAATATTATACTACCAGTACTAGAAACCTAGAAAGTTAGTAATAAGCTAGCTGGCTTAGGCCCTATATAGCTATAAAGAATAGTAAGAAATATTAGATACTATACTAAATATATAGACTAGAAAGATAACTTATAGAAGATAGAATAGAAGCTAAAGAGGGTTATAAACCCTTAACCGCAAAATACGGTTTATAGAGTGTCTGTAAAGAAACCTATAAACCTCACCCTGGTTAATATCTGCTATATTAACGCTATAGGGTTCTACTAGACCTTAAAACAGCCCAATACTATTACCTTTATAACTAGTTTATATAAAATTAACCCGATAATTAAAGATAAGGAAGCCTAGCCTATAACTAGCTTAATAGGAAAAGTAAGCTTATAGATAAAGAGCTAGTAGAATAGAAACTACTCCGCCAATACTGGGAACTTAAGGACATATTCTCTAAGGCAGTATCTAATATACTCCTGCCGCACTAACCGTATAACTATAAAATTAAGATTAAGCTAGATAAAGAAAATACCCTTAACTATAGCCTCCTTTGCTAGTAATCTACTAATAAGCTATAGGCCACTAAATAGTACCTTATTAATAACCTTAATAAGGGCTTTATTAAGCTTAGCTAAGTCCCCTTTACCTTACCTATTTTCTTTATAAAAAAGCCTAACAGCAGACTCTGTTTCTATATTAACTACTATAAACTAAATTATATAACCTATAAAGACTAATATCCGCTACTTTTACTTAAAGAAACACTAGCCTATATAAGTAAGGCTAAGATCTTTATAAAGCTTAATATCCGTTAGGCCTTTTACTAGTTTAAAATAGACCCTAAATCTAAGGATCTTACTATATTTTAGACCCGCTACAGATTATATAAATATAAAGTACTACCTTTAGACTAGCTAACGGACTAGCTATATACTAACGGTATATAAATAATATACTCTTTAACTACCTTAATAACTTCTATATAGCCTACCTAGATAATATTATAATTTACTCTAAAAATAAACTTAAATATAAGAAGCATATCTATAAAGTCCTATAATGGCTCCGCGAAGCTAGTCTCTAGGCTAATATTAGGAAGTTAGAATTTAGTATTAAGCGCACTAAGTACTTAGGGTTTATTATTAGTATAAACGGAATTAAGGCAGACCCAGAAAAAATAGCTGTAATTAATTAACGGGAACCCCTAAGGACTATAAAGGGGGTATAGTTATTTCTAGGTTTCTATAACTTCTACTAACGCTTTACTAAAGACTATAGTAGAATTACTTAACCCCTTAACTGCCTTACTAGAAAGAACTAACCTTTTTATTTTAATAATATATATAAAAAGGCCTTTAATAAACTTAAAAAGCGGCTAGTTTCTGCTCTATTACTGGCCTATTTTTACCTAGAATAGCCCTTAATATTAAAAACAGATACTTTAAATAGTGTAATAGCTGCTGTTTATTTCTAGAAATAGCCAGATAGAAAATAGCACCCTATTATATACTATTTAAAGACTATAATAGATATAGAGCTAAATTACTATATCTATAATAAAGAAATACTAGCTATTATTTTTAGCCTTTGGTGCTAGTGTATATAGCTAAAGGGAATCCCTAAACCTATTTAGGTAGTCTTAGATTATAAGGCCTTAGAATACTTTATAATAACTAAAGCCCTTATAGCCTGGTAGGCACGCTAGGCGGATATCCTATCTTAGTTTAACCTTTTAATTATATATAAGCTAGGCGCAACTAACTATATAGATGCCCTTATAAGGCATAAGCAAGACCTAAATAACCAGATAGCTATAAAGATTATATTATAGACCTTATAATTGTTAAGATATACCCTATTAATACTATAAAACTTAACCTTATTAATAAGCTACTATAAGTAAATTATACGGCCCCGTTATTATAGGAGTACTATAAAAAGGTAAAGGGTATTACTAGCCTGTAGTCCATTAAAAATGGACTACTAAAGTATAAGAAATGGCTAGTAGTAGCTAAGGAATAGAACTTACGGACTTAGCTTATTGCTAAAGCGTATACTTAAATCTCTATGGCCTACCCTATGTTATGGACGCTTTAAGTACAATGTTACGACTACTTGGAGAAGAGTTGGAGGAAGCTAGTTAGTTAATATAAGCACGGTCTAGGATGGAGCCGGTGGAACTATATGACGAAGAATGGTAAGCGAGTCACGGGATGTTATACGCAGTGTACGCAGTGTACGTAGTGTACGTCTATATACAACACGTATAACACGTACCTCACGTATAAGAGAGGCTTTTATAGGAGTACGGTTGTGTATTTAAAGGACCTCAGTCCCTACCATAGATAGTTCTCTCCTTGTAGTAAATCTTAGAATATAATTGGAGTTAATCTGTTGGGCAACCACTCCACTAGTTATTATTACGTTGTTAACTTCTTGTTTACCTACACACCTAGCCCATTAATAAGTCCACTGTAGTCCCTACTACAAGGCTCCGTTACACATTTACTATCTAGTTATGGTATTAATAAAGTCGAATAACATGCCACCTAAAGCACCAGTTATAACCCAGTCTACGGCAGCTACGACCTTAGGGTTAGGAGGAGACACCAGCATAAGGGACACTAATTTACAGCTAGTTACAATAGGTCAGTTATAAGAAATGGTTAATTAATTAATAGACAATAATAGGATACTTAAGGAACGCATTAACAGGATAGGAGCGGCTAAGGTTAAGTTACCGTCTATTAAGCTATTCTTAGGAGAGAAGTTAAAGCTTAAAGGGTTCCTAATATAAATACACTTTAAGGTTATACAAGAGGGAGCAAAGTTAGTGTCTGATCAAGGTTGCGTCCTTGCAGTCATGTGACCGCAAATTGCCATCACATGACGGCAATCTAGAGCAATTTGCGGCAACTTGCCTACAAACGCGAGTCAAAAGGGGTTGATTACGTGAGCTAAGCGAGCTCAAGAAATCCACCAAATTCCACCTATAGAATAGGAGAATTAATAAGCATCAATCAAAATCAGTTACCACCCATACTATTGCAATAGCATTACGTATCACCGGAAGTGATACCGACAGTTAGTAACACCCGTAGACCAAGTGGCGTATATAGGATTGTTCCTAACAGGAAGAGCACTTAAGTGGTTTAAACCTTACCTTACCAAGATCTAAGTTAATAGAATAACAACTGCTAATTAAGAAGTATGGTATATATTTACTAGTTAGAACGGGTTTATAGAAAGACTAATATAGATGTTTAGAGACCTGGAAGTAGCAACTATAGCAGAACAAAAGCTTTAAAACTTAGTACAGCGAACTTTAGCAATTAAGTATATAATATAGTTTTAGATACTTGCAATATAGGTTAAGTGGAATAATAAGGCGCTTATAGTATAGTATAAATAGGGACTTAAGGCTAAAGTCTAAGACGTAATTATTCTGATAGAAGATGCGGACACTCTATAAGAGTTAATAAATTAGTTAATAAAGATTAATAATAGGATTTATTAAAGGGAACAAGCCAAAAAAGGGTAAGATAGAGTTCTATAGTCGTATAAGGCGTAGGGCACGTATTAATAAAGCTAAAGTTAGAAACTATAGAATGGCGGAGAGCTAATAGACCTAAGCGGTACTAAAGAATCCAGATAATAGAGTAAGAAATTATGGAAACCTAGAGGTTAAGGATTAAGTAATTATAGGACTAAAGAGCAGAGGCTAAACTAGGGATCTTAATAGCAGAAGATGTTTAGGCGGACTCTATAATAAGAAGAATGGTTTAAAGAAGGAGCTTATATAAATTGTAGAAAAAAAGGTTACTATACTAGAGACTATAGAGGTGGTTAGAGTAACCACGTAGTAAAAGGCACCAGGTCGTTAGAGTATAATATTGCGGATACTAGTGTATTGCGCGGGACTAAGGAGTGTTTAATTAAATACTTCGCGTTTTGTTATAACAACGCATACTAAATTTATAAGGACGCTAAGTATGGTGCAAGCTATTGGCTATAAGAGCTAAAGTTAAGAGGACTTAAAGGAACTAAAGAGTTAGACAAAAAATAAGATTAACTCTATAAGCTAGATTAAGATGTTATAGCAATATACAGACAAAGATTAGTAACTATGATAATAGAGTCGGAGTATTTATTAATTAATAGCAATAAGGAGGAAAAAGAGGCTAACTAGGAGCGCTTAAACCTTAATAATATAATAGAAGTAGAGACTAAAACCACTATAGAACGCGGATTAGTAACGGGTATTATAACACCATTGGATACGGAATCCATTGCTTTATAAGACGAAAGGAGTAACATCTAAGAAGGATTAAGCAAGCAGACAACTGCTAGTGCTAGCTTACTACTTAAAAAAGGCAAAAGGCTATAGGCTTAAGATTCTTAAAAAGAGATAAGAGATGCTTAAGATTCTTAAGACGAGATAAGATATACCTAAGGACCCACCATAGATGAAAACCAATGGGAAAGGGCAGTAACTTAGTTTAAAGATAAATAAATGAGTATAGGACGTAAGTTTAAGAACTATAAGTTTGGGGAACAAATAAAAACGTTAATTTTAGGTAAACGCGGTGTTTAGCCTAAAGATTAAAAAGTTAATACTAAGATTAAAAAGCAAGACGACTTTAAAGATCTAGTTATAAGACGCAGAAAATAAGAAACTATGGATAAGTTTAGGTAAAGAATTATCGCATAGTAAGAACAGAAGCTAGATAAGAGATTAGCTATACTAGGACGTATAAGGGACAGAGCACCTATATAAATAGTTACCAACAGGCCTAAGGCAGGGACGCCTAGAGTAAAGTAGTTAAATAAACTAAAGCAAGAAGAGGATCTAGGGATTCTAACTAGGTTTAAAGAAAGACATACTAAAGGATATTACGATGCGGCAATAACAAGGTACTTTCTTATAGATAGACTATATATTATTATTATTCATTGCTTAACGTCCGATTCGGATCCCTGTTAGGCCCACGCGGACTACTCCTTATATATATATGGGGAGAAAACTCTATTTAAGAAAACCCCGTGATCTATCTCCCCGCCTTTTAGGGCTCGCTTACAAGTCGCCTGCGAGTCACCAGTGGTGCTCTACTACCTTACTTTTTAACCTCCTTGGGAACTACTGCTGCCGTAACAAACCTACGGACGCGCTAGTATCACACACTGTACTCTACTCCTGTAGAGTTATTAGGGGGCGCCTATTACTCGCCCCTTTGCTTTCTATTGCTATTTCCTTTACAACCCGGAACTGGTCTAGCATATTTTGGCCAATAAGCCACTGGGTAGCCGCCTTAAGGCCTTTCTATGTTAAGAGCAGTGTATTATAGTTTTCTATGCCAGCTGCTAAGAGCATTGCTTCTTGGCCAGTATATAAGGGGCATAATAGTATTACGTGTTTTAGTGTCTGTCTTAGCTAGCTATATTCGCACCTTAGGCTACCCACTAGGACACCCACCCAGTGAAGCTAATCTTTTAGTCCTATTATTCCTGTCCTTAAAAGTGTTGCCATTGTATTTTCTGCCTTTGTTAGGCCCTCTTAGAGCCCTTAGGTATTTACCCCCCATAGCGTTACCTATGCTATAGCTTAGGTTCCCCTTACCTAAGTCTGCCTCTATACCTTTAACTCCCATTCGTCTCTCCAGCGTCGGTCTAACCAGTATTGTGTTACGGTAGATAGTTTTCCAGTACTCTTTTATGCTCTACTTTAGCTCCTTTCTCTCCCTTACTGTTGTCTTTACTGGCCTCTTACGCGTTTCCCTTCCTCCTTTATATAGGCCTGGGCCCTAGCGCCGCACTATTCTTCTTTTACTTTCTCCACCTGTTTTCCTAATATATCTTCCCTACTTTGGGGTTGTTGGTTCCTTCTCCTATAGGGCACCCTAGGGTCCCTCCATAGTTTATTTAGGCGTGTCTTGATATACTTTATAACATTAGAGTTATGTTCCTTTTGCACCCTTTATATTGCATCGGCTTCAATATATAGTTATAGGGGGGGAATATTGGCTTCCTTCTTAAGCAGTGCTGTGGCCGTTCGCTTATACCCACCTGTTATACTCCTAAGGCAGGCTGTTTGGACCTTTTGGAGTGGTTTAAGGAGTAATTTAGGGGGGCCTTTCTTAGTTTCTCCAGTGGCCTAAATGCTAGATCTATACGTCATAGTTAGCCGGACAACTGCTGTATATAGTAGGCGTAACCTCTAGAAGTATAGACCCTATATAGAATTAACGATCCTAGATATGGTAATATACTATACTTAGCCCTTATAGGCCGCTTACGCCGTATATACGCTCTACTGGAGCTTGCTGTCTACCTACACTCCTAATACCCTTAGGCCTTAAACCGGTTAACCCCTAAAGCCTTAGATATAGATTATATACTAAAGATCTGCAGATTAGTTACGTTTTCTTATAAAATAAATTAGCTGGTATTTCTCTGGTAAAAATTGGACTCTATATTATCTTACCCATTCTATATAGGTGTTATAGGCTTTCTCTAGTGTCCTACAGTTCTCTGCAGCTGTTGGCCTATATATAATTAGGTTTATATTATTAATAAAGCCTATCCCCTAGGTCGCCCCTTCCTTAAAGGTGTTAAGTAGGTTGCTTATAAAGAAGAGGAAGAGTATAGGCGACAGAGGTAATCTTTATAGTATTCCTATTACGACTGTAATAGGGGGGCTCTGGTATCCGCTAAAGACTAGTAATATTTCTTTCTGGCCTATAAATCCTTAAATAAATTAAATAATCTATTCTAGGAAGCCCTTTGCCCTAAGGATG
>Ga0307507_10000271_pt1 | contig 101985 bp, 39 predicted proteins | sample 7_EM_MG_FD_207223 | JGI IMG/M metagenome (GOLD analysis project Ga0307507, IMG submission 207223) | Populus trichocarpa ectomycorrhiza microbial communities from riparian zone in the Pacific Northwest, United States - 7_EM | ecosystem: Host-associated > Plants > Roots > Unclassified | place... | reverse complement strand
TATTTAATATTGGGGGGTGCATTGCAAGTGTAAGTATATTAGGGGTTTTTGCCAAGACTATCCGGAGACTATCCGGATAGTCTCCGGATACTATCAGCTGATAGGTCTATTATCCGAGAGGCCTATCTGGCCTATCCTCTGCAGGTCTGCGCGCTCCTACGATGACCACACCGTCAACAACACATTTAACACTTGAGGGCAGGGTCTTTTTTCCTTCGAATGAAAAGCAGACTATATACCAGATATTTTAACTTACTTTGACAATTAGCCCTACTCTAAGAACACTTGCTTTGACAGTCGAACCTTCTCTAAATACACTTACTTTGACAATCGGCCCACTCTGCGCTTGCTTTGACAATCGGCCCTACTCCTCTCTTCGAGTTGACTCTACGCTCTTGCCAAAACTTTAACCAAAACTTCAACCAAAACTAGGCAGCAACAATCCTCTTTCCACCATGACCAATTCCGTTATATACACCACGGCTCACACACAACAGCGGTCAAATCGCAAATCGCGAAAGCGAAAGCGCCTCGCAGAGATTACGGGAAGTTCAAAGCCGCCCAAGCACGCACTTACAGATGCTACCTCAAGCAAATGTCGACAGCCATATCCTCTAATCCCAACACCGCCTCTAACAGAGGAGCTCACCGCAAGGAAAGCTGCGGACACTGTATCACACGACGAACATTACAACTGCGATCACATTTGGGACTTGATTCGGGAGTCGAAGGTTAAGCAGTATCCCTCAAACCTGTGTCTGGCCAACCTGTGTCCAGCCACGATGAACGCGAAGGATGACTCCACCATTATAACAACAACGGCACAACCAAGGAAGGAGGATCAAAAATTCGCTGAACAGGTGTTGCATCCTCGGTGGATTGCAATCCAACGCAGTGACCGTGCCGTGAATCCCCTTTCTGTAATTCAGAAAATTGGACAGAAGGCTTTAGATGGAGACAGCGAATCAATTCAACAACCACCAAACCTCAAATCCATAATTGGGGACGAGCTGTTCGCCAACATTAATGAAGGGTATGAAGTACTTATCAGCAAGCTAAGGTTTCTCAAGAAATCTCAGGCATCCGAGCCACAATGGGGAGCGCGTCTTTGGAGGCGGTGGTTTTTTAAAGACTCTATACGGGAACCAGATGACAAACCGTCGGATTTAAAGCCATTCATGGGTCAGATTGTTCAGGCCCAAATGTCGTTAGCAAGTGGCGGAGCGGTTCTTCCGCCGTTACTCGCGTCACTCGATAATCGAAGAGAGTCCGGATTGGTTGTTGCACCGGTACCCTGGCATCCTAATCTAGATCAGAAGGGCAATCATATTCTCCGGTACCCTGATTACCTATATGCTGTCTCACAGTCGTCCCTCCGGCTCGATAATGAATTAGCCAATTTTCGAGTTGATAAATTACCCGCTTTTCGGCTTGCTCAATACAAATACTTGCCTGCCAACTGGATTGCGGAGATTAAATCAGAGAATACAGCGGCTAATCATCTCGCGGCAGAGCACTACTGTGCTTTCATGAGTGCATACCTCCTCCATGAGAGACTCCTTCTTCACTGGATCGCAAAAAACGAAAGCATTAAGTCGAATAACCCTGTAGAGTTTAACGACGACCTGGCTGTCTATTGTATAACGTGCTGTGGCCCAGCATGCAGGATCTGGCGCACGTCCATTCGGACAAAGGAGATTAACTCTGATCTTGAGCCTGTTAGATATGACATGCGACTTCTCGATGATTTGGATCTTGATGAGGACGATGGTGGCCAACGGCTCTGCGACTGGATCAACGCCCTCAACGCACTCGCATTGACGGTCCAGTTTGAAGGCATTATTACAGACCTCAAAGGAATAAAAGTCAATGAGTCTCGCCTCCCCCCCGGCATTCCTAATACTTATTCCTGGACCTCCAAGGTTGGTTTCGTGTACAGTGAAGGGTCCGTCACAGAAATACGTGTCGCACCGCTGAGTGAGCTTCGCAAGGCCTACAACAATGGCGACATCAAAACGCACGAGCAGATCGGTGACAAGGTCATTGTGTGGGACGAGGAGGGGCAACCGCTTGAGGTCGATATCACTGGGAAGGGAGAGCAAGTTCCCGAACCCGGTGCGCCGTTCGCACTACCAGGTGCGCCATACGCTCTACCTGGTGCGCCGTCCGCACTGCCTGGCGCCTCGTCCGCACTACCTGGTGCATCGTCCGCACTACCTGGTACGTCGTCTGCACTACCTGCCTCGTCCACACTACCTGGTGCGTCGTCCGCACTACCTGCCTCAGCCACACTACCTGGTGCCTCGACCGCACTACCTGGTACGTCGTCCGCACTACCTGGCGCGTCGTCCGCACTACCTGGTGCACTACCTGGTGCGTCGTCCGCACTGCCTGGTGCGCCGTCCGCACTGCCTGGTGCGTCGTCCGCACTGCCTGGTGCATCGTCCGCACTACCTGGCGCCTTGTCCACACCACCCTCTGCGCCATCTGCAGGAAATGCACAGATGACTCAATTTACCGAGGCTATGCTACGTCAATTCAGCTCTTCAGGCGTTAAACGCATTGCTCAAGCCCTTTCTAATCATGTACATTCGGGAGAAAACATCGGTTCTACAAAGGAAGAACATATAGCGTATATCACTAGGGCACAGCAGGCGTTAGCTGCGGGGGGGATGCGGATGGATATATGGAAGGATATGGAATTATCAAAAGGAGACCTCAACAAATTGCGCGTAGAAACTCTGCGGACAATTTTCAACAGCATTGGTGCAAGAGATTCGGGCCCAACTGCTACCAAGAAGGCCCTAGTTGAGGCGCTATTAACAAAGTAGACTCAGAGGTTTGCATGAAGACATGATGTACAATACCTTAAGGAACACTCCTCTCTAATGGAATGAGAATCGGTTAATGTTAGCCAATGAATCCATCTTTTCTCTCCTTTCTTTCTATTTTGATAGTCTAAAGAACAGCAATGCTTTGAAGTGGACTCGAGTTACCAGCTGGCAACTTAATTACAATCCTCAATAGCTTACCCCGTAGTACCTTACCTTAGAGTCTTAGGACGCTCTTCACCACCCGTCAGCCACCCCACCCTCTACCCCACCGAGCTCTCAGCATCAAACCTCCCCCATCTGGCTTCTTCCAGACCAAAAAAACTAGCCGCCAACAGCTTCATCTAAGTGGCGTGTTCGAGAGAGAGACAAGATTGGTGGAAGAAAATTCCCGCACTCCAGTTATCTCATGAATCAGACCCTCGGTGGACCGTTGGTACGTGCACTACGCGCACGGGCGGGCATACTGCTCCTTATTAACCAACCAATTCTCCACCGAGGGTCTGAGAGCTTATGGTCGCAGCTTTGGTGATAAGTGATTATTTAAAGGTCGATTTTTGTCATTTTCCACGGGCTACGTCCCAACCACAATATATATTTAATGTAATTAATTCTTTAGGTAATTATGTCTATATAAATATATACTATAACCCTATATCTAGAATACTAAGGGGCGAGATACATCGTCGTAGGGCGTGAGTTAGATTTTTAATGGAACCTTCGTAGATTTTCGTATATTTAACCAAAACTAACCGACTACCTATATCCAACTTCTCGTGGAATAGAGCTACGATATCGCCATAATATGGAGGCGATAGAGAAAGATAAAGAGCTTTTACCTCATAGTATTTTGGAAATAATTAGACCTAGAGAAGTATATAAGGTATAGCAGTGAGGCAGGATTACGACAAAACTAGACTAAAACCAACTGACGAGTTTTGCGACCGACTGCCCATATCTAATATTTTATATAATATAGCTACGACGCCGTTATTTGATGCAATAGATAGAGAAGCTAAAGAGCTCCCTCGTAGTATTTTTATAATAACTGGACGTTATAAAAGGGTTAAGATACGGCAGTGAAAAAGGTGATTTTTGGTATAACGTGTTCCACCAGCGAGCTGCGCACCCCAGCAAGCTGCGCACCAAAAATCACACCAAAAATCGGAAATTTTGAACCTTAATATCTTAACAACGACTGGGTAATAAATTCTAAAATTTTAATATATTATATACAGTGCCTAAATCTAAAGGTTATTACATTTTCAAATGCTAAAAGCTTATAGTTTTTAAGATAGTAGTTTTTTGGCCCCAAAATTAAAAAATTTCACCTTTTTCTTTAATATTTTAAGAATTTTAAAAGTTTCACTCTTAGAAATTTAATAGTCTCTATTTCTAACTGCTATTTATTACTTATTAAATTTTTAGAGTCGTTGTTAAGATATTAAGGTTTAAATTTTCCGATTTTTGGTGTAATTTTTAGTGCGCAGCTCGCTGGTGGAACACGTTAACGTGTTTTATCACTTATCTAGTAATTGTCGGGAATATATCACGTGTGGTCACGTGTTGCCGCGGCACTAGCGTGGCGAGGAGCTTTAAGCTCCTCGCCCTTCCTCATCATCAAGAAAATACATTAACAATTATTATACTATCTACGAACCGTAGCTACGTGATATTACCTTGTGTAACTAATACTATAGAACAGCTAGGTATTACTAAGAAGAGATAAGCCACTATACCAGTGCTACTCGTGCTAGAGGAAGCTGTCTTTTAAGGTTAGAACTGGTTCTAAACCTTAAATAAAACTCTTCCACGAATCTAAGGATCTAAAAGGCTAGAACTAGTTCTAAGCCTTTCCCAGATTATAGATTCTTGCGTCCATTACGCAGAATAACATGCTTTATGAATCTTTGTGATTTAAGGCCAGAACTGGTTTTAAGCCCTATAATTGCAAATACACGTTATAAACGCGCACCAAATAATAATCCCTACACTAATAATACTTCCCTCCCTCCGAAAACATGGCTACGCCTACTTTAAATAACTAGAAAGACTCCTTACCACTAGGGGTAGCTAAGTACGCGAAACTTATTAATAAAGATTAGGACGAATTCGCCTTTAATATAATAACTTATACCATAAAATAAGTTAACGGCTTTCTCCTACACCATATTATATTCTACCGAAATAGATACTACGCCAATTTACAACTATGGGAGTATTTCAGGGAGGATTTTATAGGATGGACTGCTAATACCTAGGCACTTGGCAACGTTAATATTGTTTAGGATTTTTAAGACTTTCTCTATAGGAATAGGATATACGTTGCTAAGAATGGTAACCTAATTGCTAGCAATATTTAGGCCGTTATTATTAGTATAGAAGAACCAATATGGACGGAAGCTAAGATTATATATTAACTATAAAAACCTAAAAACAACCCATATTCTTTAGAAGGCAACTTTAATTTATATTAAAACCCCTAGAACGCTAATCCCCTACTTAGAGCAGCTCTCCTACCTAGAGGTGCTCTCCTATTTAGAGTTACTCTGCCTCTACCTCCTCTACTCTAGCTAACCGGTAAGCCTTTACCACAAGAAGTCACGAATCTGATAAAGGTATATTCGGACAAAGAAAAGAAATTTAGAGGAGAACTATATAATATACTTAGAGCAAAACTATAGGTCTTTTATAACTGTTATAATAAGGTTAGAATTTAATACCACTAGTACTATTACGCTTTCTCTGTTATGTTAAAGGGATAGGCGGTAATATTCTATTATAACTATATTATGGGTAAAAACTATAGCTTTAATATAATGCTTTAGCTTACTAGAGCCCACTTTAAAACCAATAAGAATTACCAACTTTATATATCTAAATAGCAGGAGACTATGTTTTAGAGAGTTATTACTTCTAACTTAATAAAGACTTATTTAGAGTGCCTTTAACTACTCTTTAATAAACTTTAGAAAATCTAATATGGCCTTACCAAAACTTACTAAAATAAGAACAGCTTAAGGGACTAAGTTATCTTAGCCTGCCGTGGCGTTCCTAAGTGCAATTTGGCGCTATACAAACCTATGGATACGTTTAAAGGAGTATATACCAAGCTATGCTCTGCCGTAGGTACTATAATGCAAATATAAGAATCTTAACAGTTCTATACCAAAAACCCTACCTAACTAAGTATTCCCGACTAATATAATTACAACTGGACTGACTGAATATATAGTGGCCGTAGTAGGGAATACGGCAAAGGCTATAATTAACGTTAACTATAAGGCAATTGTGGAGGCCCTTATAGAGGTTTATTTTAAAGTAATCGCTAGAAGAAGTGCTATATTTATAAGAAGCCAAATTGCTAGTTAACTAGACACTCCCTTAATAAGCAAAAGAAGGTATATAATAAGTTTCATCAAAGTGTAAGAAATGTTGGAAATTATAAGGTTATTATAGCCTACTTCCAAAGCTTCCTAGTTTAATACAAAGGCGTAAAAGATCTTAAGGGTAAAGTTAATAAGGTTAAACAGCTCCTTATAGATATAGAAATTAAGGACTACTCTCCTAACTAATACTTTACTAAGTATAGTGAGGTAAATGGTATATAAACTATTACTATTCTTAATAACCAATCTACGCTCCATTCTATTACAAGATTAGATATCTTTAATAAGCTAAAGAAGAGTTCCGCGTTTTCCTTTAATAATAGATACTTGGCGAACGTCTTCTATAGTATTATACCAGATATAGGAGCCACAGGAGTATCTATAGTAGGAGAACCTTAAGTTTAAGCTCTCTAGTAGCTTAATAGCTCTATTCAGATCAACTAATTAATAGTAGGCCAATATATAATTTGTTTTGGTAAAGGTACTATAATCTCTCTCAGCACAATTAGGGTCCAAACCCCCTTAGAATATATTACTTTCTATATTATTCCCGCAAACACTCTATTTCTATTCTGCATTAGGGATATAGATAAATTAGGCGTTAAGCTTAATAACCTTGAAAATATACTTATACAGGGAGATAATTGGGTGCCTATTATACGCAAGTAGGGTTACCCTTGGTTACTTCTTTAACAACCAGAAAAGAGCGTTGCTTAAAGCTATTTAACCGAGTTAGAGTTACACCAACTATACTATTATTTTAGTCACCTATTAGTTTACTAATTGTTTAGGGTTCTCTAGCAAGTAGGCCATAAGGTTGAAATTAAGGCAATTAAATATCTTATAAAGTACTGCTATTACTGCCAAATAAACCAGAAGTCCTCTGGCCGATTTAAGTTCACCCTTAAAGATAACTACAACTTTAACTTCTGTATTATCGTTAATATTATATATCTTAGCGGCAAGCTAGTACTTTAAGTTATTAACTTTTTAACCTTCTTCCAAGCTATACGGTTCTTAAAGGATATATTAGCTAGGAACGTATAGGATACCCTTTAATTATGCTAGATTAATGTCTACCTAGGACCCCCTAATTAAATCGTTTATAATATAGGAAAGAACTTCTTATCTATAGAGTTTTAATAATAAATAAAGGTAATAGCAATTAAGGTTAAGGAAGTCCCTATTAAGGCACATAATAGTGTTAGAAAAGTAGAGCAATATTACATACTATTACGCCGCGTATATAAGATTATCTCTTTAGAACTAAAGAACACTAGCAAAGAACTTACCTTATAAATAGCTGTTAAAGCTATTAATAATTCCGCTAGCCTAAATAGACTCGTACCTATATTACTAGTCTTTGGCGCCTACCCTTAAATAATAGATAATTCTCCACTATCTCCCTCTATTATGCAACGAGCTAAGGCGATTTGCAAGGCAATAAAGAAGGTACAATGTCTCTACGCTACACACTAGGTTAATAACGTACTAGGAATAAGAAATGGCCCAAACACCTTAACTACGCTTAATCTGCCACTCTAGTCTAAGGTACGCGTATAGTGTAAAAAGGGAGAATAGTTAAACTTATACTATTTAAATGCCTTACGGACCCACTTAATTCCGTTTAACTGTTGTTAAGCCTTATTATAAAGATAATAATTCTAAGCCTTTATAGGATGCCCTAGAAGATGCCCTAAAAAAGAACCACGATTAATATACTCTAGAAGGCGACTATGATCCTAATATAATTATAGTAAATATACCACAACTATAACGCGGTAAAGGCTGCCTAAAGGGATCACAAAATTGCCAATATTTTATTAATTTTAAAGAGCAATTTATTGCCGCCATTAAGAATAGAGTTAAGTTATTAATAGCCTTTATAATAGCTAAAGAGAAGGCTAACTTTAAGCTTATAAAATAGCTCTAAAAGGAAGGTTATATTATAACCCTAGGAGCTCCTTTCTAAGCATTTAATAAGCAGGAGATTGACGGTCTTATTGTAAGAGAAGTTTTTAAATTTAAGAAGTATAACCCTACTAAGTTTAATAAAGTTCGTATCTTTAAGTTAAGGATAGTTAATAAGATTAAGGGCAAAGCTACTAACGCCCTATTTAAGAAATTAAGGCTTGTTATTTAAGGCTACAACGATAATAGTAAGGAGATAATTTTTATATAATCTCTAATAATTTAACAAGCTAGTCAGCGAGTTATTATTGCATTAGCTCCCTCCTTAATAAAGAATAGAATGGTGGTCTATTTATAAGATATTACTTAGGCCTATACCCAATTAGAGACGTACCTTTAGCGCTTAATATTGGCATACCTTCTAGAGCAAATTCGCCACTAATATCCCAAAGATACAATTATAGTTATGCTTAAGCTATTATATAGAATTGTAGAGGTAGGAACCTATTAGTGGGCTACCTATAGTAAGCACTATAAAGAGAAGCTTTTAATAACTACTTCTATATTTAATCCCTACTTTTTTATTACAACTATAGGAACTCTATTTGGAATTATTGGCATGCAAACTAATAATATAATTATCTTAGAAGACGACTAATTCTTAGCTCTTAAAGAAGATGAGCTAGTAAAGGCAAACCTTATAGCAAAGCTAAAGGAAAAGCTTAATTTAATAATACTATTACTCTTTAATAGATGCATCCTCTCCCTAAACAAGAATTCCATTGCTTTACGCTAGAAGGGTTAAGGTAAGAAGATTAATGTTATTAATGTTAATTCTCTAAAGCAAGGATATATAGAGCAATGCGCTTGTAGAGCTTATATTACTTCTATCTACTAACCCAAGGCTTTATTTAATCTCTCTATTACTGCTTAACACCAGGAACCAACTAAGGATAACATTCTTACCCTAAATAAGCGTCTTTCCTGGCAAATAAACTATCTTAATTGGGGACTACTCTATATACCTATTAATCTTCCCACCGCTAAGCTCTTTGTATTTGTTAATAGATCGTTTATAAATAATAAAGATTTTAGCTCCTAGCTAGGATATAAGATTATTATTGCAAATAAATCTACTAAAGAGAATAACTTTATAATCCACAGCAATCTTATCTATTAGAGCTTAACTAAAAGTAAGCGCGTCACTTAAAACATTCTAGCGTTAGAGATATATAGAATAGTTAGCGGAGTTAATATAGTAATTACAATTAGAACTACCCTAAAGATAATTATAGATTAACTTAAACTTCCCATTATCCCTATAATCGTATACACCAACTCATATTCCCTCTATAAGTGTTTAGTTAAGCTTGGTACCACAAAGAAGAAGCGCCTTATAATTAATATTATAGCACTTTGGCAATTCTATAAATGGCAAAAACTCTTTAAGATTTAATAGATTAATAGCTAAGACAACCCAGTAGATGCAATAATAAAGGTAAACCTAAATAAGGCTCTTAAAACGTTTGTTAACACAAATACTCTGCGTGTACAAGTTAAAGATTGGGTTAAAAGGGAGTAGAAATTCTACTATATTCTAATAACCCTAAATTCTACTATATTCTGCTAACCCTAACTTTAACCAGCTAATCAGGATTTTCCATCCCTAGAATAGAAAATTGCTATTAGCTTGCTTACCACTAGCGCCTTAGCGGCCCTTATAAGATAACCACCTCTAACCCCTAAATGGTTCCTCTTCTTCTTCTTTTCTTTAGCTTAGCATCTCTGCAAGATAGCATTCCATAGACTTTAGTTTAGAGATATTTAACAGTAAGACATATATTATAATAGCAATAGTAAGTAACAAGGATTGGTGTTTCTTACGCTTAATTACATTATTTGTATATAAATGGCATCTATAAAAGAAAAATTGCTAGTGTCGGGAATATATTACGTGTGGTTACGTGTTGCTATAGCACTAGCGTGGCAAGAAGCTTTAAGCTCCTCGCCCTTTCTTATTATTAAGAAAATATATTAATAATCATTATACTATCTACGAACCATAGCTATGTAATATTACCTTGTGTAACTAATAGTAATATCAGTTATCCGGTAGCCCCAAAAACCACCAAAAATTGGAAAAACTGCACCTTGATATCTTAACAACGGCTTAACAATAATTTTTATAATTTTATAATTGGCCTTTTGTGCCTATATTAAGACCCTTAATAAAATTCTAGCGTAATAAGCTTGACCGTTACCTGCCCGTTATTAAAATATTGGGGTTTAGCCCCTAATCTTGACCTAAATTGCAATATCTTTAGAGCTATTTAATAGATTATTTTTTAAATCTAATAAGAGGTTTAAAATAGGTATAAAAGGCTAATTATAAAATTTTGGAATTTATTATTAAGCCGTTGTCAAAATATTAAAGTGCAGTTTTGGTGGTTTTTGGGGCTACCGGATAAGTGATAAAACACGTTATTTTAACGCTTAGTTACCTCAGCAAGCTCGGACCATAGAATCAATTAGCGGACATATGGATAACATATTAGCCACCTAGTTGAGCCAGCCACCTAGTCGAGCCACCCTAAAACACACCAAAGTCTACCAACTTTAGTCTTTTATAACTCCACCCCTATTAAAGATATTTAAATAAAAATTTAAATATGGCTGCTTATATATAGAAATATTCTATTCATACACTAGAAAAGTTTTTGCACCTTCCTAATTAGGTAGTTATATTACTATCCAAAAAAAGGAGCTCTTGCTGCACCTGGCCTAAAAAGACCAAAACCAACCAAAAGAACCCTGAAAATCACCCAGAGAATCCCCCTAAAATGCATGCATCGCAGGGGAGGCACATGTTAAACGACGGTGGTTCGCACTCGCGCGCGACCGCTAGAACCACGCCTAGTAATAGCCCTTTATAATAAAGACGGGTGAATACCACACTATAAAGCGGAAACACCTTTATTAAAAAGGCATTTAATAAAATATAAAGCCTATTAGATGCGTCTAGTATCCAGAATTATAGGGGAGTAACTATTAGCTATAACAATCTAACACAGCTAGTAGAATGGCTCTACCAGTCTAGTAAACCTTAGGCGCCCCTCTAGCAAACCCTTAATTAAATTCTCTAATAGCTAGGTAAAATTAAAAATAAATAAAAACCCCCCTTACCAGCGAACCGCACCTAGGCTGTTATAGCTGCGCTTCTATAGTATAGGGAACCTACCCCCCTTAAAACAATAACTAGGTATATAATTATAATATAACCAAATATAGAAAAAGTAGAGGGGCTTAGGGGATAATTAGAAATAGAAGTCCTTATAGAGATTTATAAAGAGGTTTATAACACTATTATAGTCTAACACCTTAGGAGCAGAGATATTAGAGTTACCCTAAAGAATTAATAGGCAAAGGAATAAGCTATAAGGGTAGGGGATAGGCTAGGAGAACACATTAGTATAAAAGTACTTTATAAGAATTACTTAGTTAAAGTCCTAGCGGTTCCTATAAGCCTTAGGGTAGAAAAGGGACGCTAGGCAGATAACATAGCAATTATATAGGAGATAGTAAGATAAATGGAACACCTTATACTAGGACTTAAAATTACCTAAATCTAATAGCTTTATTAGGAAAATGCAAACTAAGTATATAATAAGAATAATAAAAGGATATAAGGGTTGCTAGAGACTCGCCAGGGAGACACTAGATAAATATATAGCTCCCTTATTATTAGCATATATATACTAGGAATGCAAAAACTCCTTATCTAAAAAGGAATAATTATAAATGGCCTTATATATAACACAAGGCTCTATAACTATAGACTATGCCTAGAATAATACTATTACTGCGTATAATAGGAACACACCTAATCTATATACACAGTATAGGTGTGCTGCAGCCACTATATAGGCCCCTATAATATAAGATACTGCTTAAATTAAGACTAAATAAAATATATAAACTGCCACTAAAGCATATATAAGGCGTAGGAGAGAGAAAACTATATTAAATACAGAAGATAGAAGGCAAGGGCTTAATAGCTGCGGGAATAACTATATGCTAGGTTATATAAATAGAAATAATAGGCAATAAGCCAGTAGGACGTAGGTGCCTTTCTAACATTTCCTACCTTTAACACTAGGGGGCTAGGCCAGCCATCCCAAGCCTTAATAGGCCAGAAGCGACGCCATATAATATTACCAGACTAAATAGGGATATAAGGGTTATAGGGGATATAAGGGAGAGAACGCCCTATAGGTAGACCCTTATGGATAGCTATAGTAAGCTTAAGACCAGGACAATTAAGAATTAGACTTAACGCAGTAAATATAATATTCGCAGCTAACTTATAAAGGGTATATAGCTAACTAGTAAGAATAAGGAAAGAACCGGAGATAATAACAAATTTAGATATAAAAGCGTTAATAGGAATATAAGATATGGGAACGGAAAGCTCTATATAAAATAAGTAGGGACTAAGGTGTAGATATAAGAGACAGAAGTTTTAAATATCCTAGAGAAAGTAGAAACAGAAGAAGTAAGGAATAAAGAAAAGATAAAGAACTCTTACTAGGGGTCCGCCACCTATCTATTATATAATATAACTGCGGTAATATAAACCACCGTCTTATAAGGCCCCTACTAGACAGTCTAGACCTAGAAAAACACTATATCCTTACTATATAAGAACCGTACTATAATACCTACATATAATTAACATACTGCCCCTAAGGATTCCAGCTCCTATACAAACTAAAAGTAGCTATATACGTGTGCTTTATAATCAGTAAGGCTATTAGCCTGTCCTTATAGTTATAGCAGGCAGTTAACTTAAATATTGCAGTTATAATAATCTAGATATATAGGGGACCGGTATAAATTATTAATGTGTATAACCCTAGGGTTAAAGGGGTCCCGTAAATAGAGAATATTATATTAGTAATAAGCTTATTAGAAACTAAAGGTATAGAGTTTATCCTACTAGGAGATATAAACCTCTACTACCCGCAGTAGGGGGGTATCTATATTACTGCTAAATAATAGGCAAAGTGCTTATTAAGAGCTATAGATATCTAGGGCCTTAAGCTAGCCACCCCCCCCTAGGAGCAACTATATAGCAATAAGGCACTGCTAGAAGTACAATTAACCTTACATTTATGGACAAAGGCCTATACTAGAGACTTAAAAGGTATAACCCTAAAGAAGAATGGGCACTCGCTTTAGACTATATCCCTATTTAGATACAGCTAGATCTGGATATTAAAGCATAACTAAATAGCAAAAGATATGCAATAAGGAAGCTTAAGACAGATAATTTTCTTAATATAGTTAAATAACAACTTTAAGACCTAGAAGAAATCCACCTAATACTAAATAAGTAAGGCTTATTAGCCACCCCTAAGGAAATCAACTATAGACTAGAAAGGATCTAGGCAGCAATTAAAAATAGGCTAGAAGAGCACTGCCTAGTCTTATAACTAGGCCCCTACGCGCAATATACATAGTCCGTATAATGCGCGGTTCTTATCGCTAGCTAATAATAAGTAAGAAGGAAATATATAAGCAGCTATAACCCTAAAGATAAAAGATAATATAAAGATATAAGAAACCAGTTAAAGAATACCCTAAAAAAAGAAGCAAGGAATAACTAGAGACGGTTTATAAATAAGTATACTTTTAACCTAAGCCTCCCCTATAACAAAGGCCTTTAGGCTATAGCAAAATGGGTATAAAAAAAGGTAGGGTGCTTAGTAGAAGACCTATACCTACTACCCCTATAAAGAGTAGGGGAATTATAGGCTACTAATAACAATAATAAGAAGGCAAAGATCCTTATAAAAAGGTTCTTCCCCTAACTAGCTCTAGCAGACCTTAGTAATATTATAGGTAAAACACTAATAACTCGCCTATAGGTTAATAGCGATATAACAATAGAGAAAATAGCCAGAACTATTAGCCGCCTTTTAAATAATACAGCACTAGGACTAGATAGGATTTTAAATAAGGCCTTAAAGACCTATAGACTACTTATAGCACCCTGGCTTGTAGATGTAGCTAGAGTATGCTTTACTATAAGCTACTACCTATAACTTAGAAGATCTATAACAACAGTTATCCTATAAAAAAAAGGTAAAGCAGATTACTTAGTCCTAGGAAGCTACCGCCCTATTGCCTTAGAAAACACCCTTAGTAAGATCTTAGAAAGGGTAATAGCGGACTATATAGCAGATATAGCTAAGGAATACGCCCTACTACCACAAAGCTAAATAGGGGCAAGAAAGAACCGCTTAACACTATTAGCACTTACGCTACTTACTGCCACTATTAAATCTGTATAGGCGATGCGAAGGGACTTTATAGTATTAATGCTTAGCCTAGATATTAGTGGCGCCTACAATAATATGCCCTATAAGCGTCTCCTATATATCCTTAGGGCAAAGGGCTTTCTAGAATAGATTATATAATTTGTTTAAGGGTTTATAGGCCAGAAAGAAATATTACTAGTCTTCAGCGGATACTAGAGCCCCCCTATTGCAGTTATAATAGGAATACCACAAGGATTACCCCTTTTGCCTATACTCTTCCTCTTCTTTATAAGTAACCTACTTAACTCCTTTAAGAAAGGGGTAACCTAGGGGATAGGCTTTGTTAATAATATAAACCTAATTATATATAGGTTAACAGCCGCAGAGAATTGTAGAATACTAGAGAAAGCCTATAATACCTATATAGAATAGGCAAGACAATATAGAGTCCAATTCTTACCAGAGAAATACCAGCTAATCTACTTTATAAGAAAACGTAACTAATCTATAGATCTCTAGTATATAATCTATATTTAAGGCTTTAGGGATTAACCAGTTTAGGGCCTAAGGGTATTAGAAGTATAGGTAGACAGTAAGCTCTGGTAGAGTGCATATATGACACAAGCGGCCTATAAGGGCCAAGTATAGTACATCGCATTATCTAGGATTATTAATTCTATATAGGGCCTATACTTTTAGAGGTTACACCTATTATATATAGCAGTTGTCTGGCTAACTATAACATATAGATCTAGTGTTTGGGCCATTAGAGAAACCAAAAAAGGCCCCCCTAAATCACTCCTTAAACTACTCTAAAAGGTTTAAACAGCCTATCTCTAGAGTATAACAGGCGGGTATAAGCAAATGGCTATAGCACTGCTAGAGAAGGAAGCCAATACCCCCCCCTTATAACTATATATTAAAGCCGCTGCAATATAAAGGGCGCAAAATAAACGCAACTCTAATATTATAAAGTATATTAAGACACGCCTAAATAAACTATAGAGGGACCTAAGGGTGCCCTATAGAAGAATAAACCAATAACCCTAAAGTAGGGAAGATATATTGGAGAAACAGGCGAAGAAAGCAGAAGAAGAATAATACTGCTTTAGGGCCTAGGCCTATATAGAGGAGGAATGGAGACGTGTAAGAGGCCAGTAAAGATAATAGTAAGAGAGAGAAAGGAGCTAAAGTAGAGCATAAAGGAATGCTAGGAAACCGTCTACTGTAATATAATACTGGTTGGACCAACGCTAGAGAGGTATATAGGAGTTAAAGGTACAGAGGCTAACTTAGGCAAGAGGAACCTAAGCTATAGCATAGTTAACGCTATAGGGGGTAAATACTTAAGGGCTCCAAAAAGGCCTAATAAAGGCAGAAAATATAATAGCAATACTTTTAAGAATAGGAATAATAGGACTAAAAGATTAGCTCTACTAGGTAGGTGTCCCAGTAGGTAGCCTAAGATGTAAATATGGCTGGCCAAGACAGACACTAAAATATATAATACTGTTATGCCCCCTATACACCAACTAAGAAGCAATGCTTTTAGTAGCTGGCATAGAGAACTATACTACACTACTCTTAACATAAAAAGGCCTTAAAGCGGTTACCTAGTAGCTTATTAGCCAAAACGTACTAGACCAGTTCTGGGTTATAAAGGAAATAGTAATAGAGGGCAAAGGGGCGAGTTATAGGCGCCCCCTAATAACTCTACAGTAGTAGAGTAAAGTTACAATACTAGCGCGTCCGTAGGCTTATTACGGCAGCAGTAGTTCCTAAAGAGGTTAAAAAGTAAGGTAGAAGAGTACTACTGGTGACTTGTAGGCGCTAAGCAGGCGAGTCCTAAAAGGTGGGGAGATGGATTACGGGGTTTTCTTAAATAGAGTTTTCTCCCTACATATAAATAAGGAGTAGTCCGCGTGGGCCCAATAGGGATCCAAATCGGACGTTAAGCAACGAATAATATATATATATTCTATTTATAATATTTTAAAAAAAGTATTATATATTTAAGCTAATAAATACTTAATAAAAGCCTAGATAGACCTAAAAGGGACCAAATTTGGCAATAAATAGAATTAATAATATAATACTTTTTTAAAAATATTATAAATAGAATGCTTCTATATATAAGCAGCCATATTTAAATTTTTATTTAAATATCTTTAATAACGTAGGTAATGGGGTTATAACCACTCCCTAGGTTATAACCGCGTATTAGGCCATAGAGACGCACTGGCCGTAACCGGCTTAGCGCAGGCAAGGCGCAGGCGAGGCGCCTACAAAACGTAGTCGCCCTATATTAGAGAACAGCAGAATTTAGTTCTACAGTTCTACTTCATTAAGAACCAGATACTTATTACATTCCGTTACTATTGTTATATTACTACATACCCTAAGGACCTTAGCGTCCTAATAGTTCTAAATTCTTATCCCTTTTTAGAGGTAGTGGCCTAATAACACAGCGGTCTACTAAGGCCATGACTATATAGCGGCAACCCTCTGTTAAGAAGACGACCTATATTTATTAACTATATCGCAGCCTATTAACCTAATAGTGAGACACGGGCGTAATACTAGCATAGTGCGTAATACCAGCACAGTGCGTAGTACTAAGTCTGGGGAACGGCCCCAGAATAACGCGGGTAGACCCGCGTCCTAGATAAAACCGGAAGTCATAGGCAAAGGGGATATATAGGAAGAAATACAACGTCTAGAGAATAAGAAGTTACAACTCCTAGAGTAAAGAAAACTACAGTTGCTTAGGGAAGAGGTAGAAGTGCTAAGACGGCGTTAATATAGCAAGGTAACGTTAACTCCTATTCCTAACCCAGATCTGCAACCTTAAATTATCCTATTAAAGTACTTAGATAGTAGCTAGATGCGTCTAAACCTTAAGCAGAGGGCTACTAATATAATAGGCGCTTCATTAAAACGGGCCGTTAAAATAGAGAAGATTGCTCCATATTATGGTAAGACTATATAAGAGCACCAAGACTTCCGTAATAGCTTAAAGCTAGCGTTCCACCTAGAGTCTAATACCTTTGCGGATAAGGATACTAAAGTCACGTTTACTATATAATATATAAAGGGGACTAACTAAACCCTTTAGCTACAGTACAAAGATAACTATTTAGACACGCAGTTTACCTAGGAGGAGCTTATAGAATTCTTACTTAATTAGATTAAAAGTCCTATTAATTAAGAACTCTATATAGCCCTAATATATGCAAGGGCAATACAGCAAACTAATTAACCTATAAATAAGTTTGCTGCTTACCTAACCACCTTAGAAGCACAAATTAACCCTCCTTATAATGCAAAGCATCTAATAATATATCTATTCGCGAAGCTGCGATTAGAGCTACAGCTTACTATTACCAACTATTAAGAATTCCCTTAAACTTAAGACCAGCTAGTTTCCCTAGCTGCCCTATTAGAGGAAAACTAGAAGAGCGCAAGCACCCTATAGGGTAGAAGCAATAGGCGTGCCGTAAACTCGAATATAAAGACCTATAACGGGACTAGCCCAGTTACAGTAGGAATGTCTCAGTAAAACACTTAATAGATAAATTCTAACGCTTTAATCAAATTCTGCCAAATTCTGCCAAGTTAATTAAATTCTGCCAAATTCCACTAACTTAATTAATTTCCACCAGTCTCTACCAAATTCCACCAACGTAATAGAATTTAGTCAAAACCTATCAAAATCCGCGTGGGCTTATGCCCACGTGTCTACTACCAAGACCACAAATATTTAGTTACAAGTTTCCTATATTCCTTTCTCTTCTTTACATAACGTCTTGTACTCTACAAGAGCTATATACCCTTAGATTTAGATAGAATTTATATTATTCCTTTAAATCTTCCCCAAAGCCTCTTCGCGCCCTTATATTACGTTGCGTTAAAACAACTACTATTAAAATGGTAAACAAACCCAAATCCCTTTTAATAACCACAAGTATTATAACCCTAGTTAGGGAACAGTTAAACATAATATAACAGTCCTTTATAGACGCCTTAGCTTAGCAGCGGGCTGTACTAGAAGCCCAGCACTAGTAATTAATAGAAGTACTCCACGAAGAACTCCGCAATGTTAAGGCATTTACATTATAGACCCTAACAGCAACACCTATAAACAAAATTAAAATAACGGTACCTAAACCTAACGCGTTAAATGCAAACACTAAACTAGTAATAGTAGCTTAACCTACACCTATAGCAAACCTAGTACCTACTATAAAATCTAAAAAGCTCCCTAATCCTCTAATATTTAATAGAAACCAAAATAACCTATATCTCTTTATAACCAAGCTCCATCTTAAACTCTTAATAAACTATAATTAATACCCTACTAAGGCTAGTAAGGTTAGCTATAGAATGTCTTATTTAAGTAAGGACGCTATATAAACCATAGATCTATTCTTCCATAATAGCACTTTTATTAATTTTAAAACCTTTGTCTCTCTACTAGAACAAATATATAATAACACTAGCCGCGAATATACAGCTGTTACCAAACTTAAAAACCTATAACAACGGAACCAAGACTTCACCAGCTTCTTTTTAGAATTTTTAGGCCTTATTAGTGAACTAGATTAGAATAAAGCCGCTAAAGTTGCTGCCCTTTAACAAGCTATTTTAGATAAGATTAGAGCCTAGTTAATAGGTAAAGAACTGCCAAAAAACCTATCTAAATTTGCTATAATATATCAACAAATTAATAAAGACCTTTAATATAATAAACAGACTTATTCTCTAAAGTTAACTATACCTCACGTTTAAAACTCCTTAAAACCGGTATATACTCTAAGGCGCGATCCTTCTCCAAGACCCAAAAGCCCTATATATAACCCTATAGACCTCAATACCACCCAATCCTATACACCCTTGGGAACTAATAAACAAAGAATATAAGCCATAAATAGAGAATATTTTGGATGTGGTAAAAAAGGATATATTTAAAAACATTGCCGAACTTACCCTTTTAAAAAAGTCTGCCATAGTTCCTCCTAATCCTTAAATTATACCTAATCCTTAAATTATACCCGTTCTTTAAGCCGTACTTATTTCTTAAATCGTACCTACGCTATAAATTATACTTGGACGTTATAAAGCACCTTGCCTTTAGCTAACTTGGAAAATAAATTATCTTAGGGCTAAGTCGCGCCTTAAGATAAAAAGTGGAAGAGTATAAGTGTCTAGGCTCTTTCAGCACTAATATATAACATAACTCCCTTAATATACTTAGCGAAATTTAAATACTTAAAAAATAAAAGGAAGTATAGATCCTTATAGACAGCGGAGCCACTAGTATAGGCTTTATTAATACAAACTACGCGAAAACTTAACGCCTAAATTTAAAGAAACTTAATAAGCCCTAAGGCCTATAAGGCTTTAATGGCAAACCCTTAATATATGGCGAAATAACGCACTACGCTTTTATAAAATTGTAGATAGGTAAACACCTTAAATATATTTCCCTGTTTATAACACCCTTAAAGCACTATAAGATAATACTTAGACATAAATGGCTGAAACGACATAACCCTTTAATTAGCTAGGTTAAAGAAACACTAAAGTTCTATACAACCTACTGCTGAAGTTATTACTTAAAAAACTATTTGCCCTATAAACATGCACACAACTATTTAAATTTAATATAATATAAATTACCCTTACTACGAACCTTAAGCCAATATAATAAATCTACAACTGCTAATTATAGTAAAGAATATTGTTGGTCACACAGGGTGACTCACTAATAACGACTACTCGAGTAGGTTATAGTGATGTTAGTTAATATATATTGATGGAATAAGGAAGGGCGAGGAGCTTAAGACTCCTCGCCACGCTAGTGCCGCGGCGTTATATAACAACCGCTTACCTCATTCCCGACACTGGCAACTCTTCTTTTATAGTTGCCATCTATATATAAATACTGTTTAACTAGCGTAATAAATATTAATCCTTTTTACTTACTATTGCCATTATAATATAAGTCTCACTGTCCTAAAATTTGTTTCTTAGCATATAGTGTTTTCTTGCTTAGGAGTTATGGGTAGATATTATATCAGGGCCGCTAAGGCGCTAGTTATAAGCAAGCCAATAGCAATTTTCCATGCTGGGTATGGAAAATCCTAATTAGCTGGTTAAAATCAGGGTCTGCAGAATATTATACTCCTACTCCCTTTTAACCCTAACCCTTAACTCATATATATAGAGTGTTTGTATTAACAAACATTTCTAGAGCCTTATTTAGGTTTGCCTTTATCATTACATCTACTAGGTTATCTTAGCCATTAATCTATTAAATCTTAAAGAGTTTTTGCTATTTATAGGATTGCTAAAGTGCTATAATATTAATTATAAGGCGCTTCTCCTTTATAGTACTAAGCTTAACTAAACACTTATAGAGGGAGTATAAGTCGGTATATACAATTATAGGGATAACGGGAAGTTTAAGTTGGTCTGTAATTATCTTTAGGGTAGTTCTAATTGCGATTGCTATATTAACTCCACTAACCATTCCATATATATCTAACGCTAGAACACTTTAAGTAATACGCTTGCTCTTAGTTAAGCTCTAATAGATAAAATTGCCGTAGATTGTAAAGTCATTCTCACTAGTAGATTTGTTTATAATAATAATCTTATATCCTAACTAGGAGCTAAAATCTTTATTATTTATAAATAATCTATTAATAAATATAAAGAGCTTAGCGGTGGGAAGATTAATAGGCTTATAGAGTAGTCCCTAATTAAGATGGCTTATTTACCAAGAAAGACGTTTATTTAGGGCAAGAATGTTATTCTTAGTTAGTTCCTAGTGTTAGGTGGCAACAGAGAGATTAAATAAAGCCTTAGGTTAATAAATAGAAGCAATATAAGCTTCGCAAGTGCGTTGCTTTATATATCCTTACTTTAGAGAATTAACATTAATAACATTAATCTTCTTACCTTAACCCTTCTAGTGTAAAGCAATAGAGTCCTTATTTAGGGAGAGGATGCATCTATTAAAAAGTAATAGTGTTGTTAAATTAAGCTTTTCCTTTAGCTTTACTATAAGATTTGCCTTTACTAGCTTATTTTCTTTAAGAGCTAAGAATTGGTTGTCTCCTAAGATAATTATTATTAGTTTATATGCTAATAATTCCAAATAGGGTTCCCGTAGTTATAATAAGGAAGCATAGATTAAATATAGAAGTAGTTATTAAAAGTTTCTCTTTATGGTGCTTACTATAAGTAGCCCACTAATAAGTTCCTGCCTCTGCAATTCTATATAATAGCTTAAGCATAACTATAATTGTATCTTCAGGGTATTAGTGGCGAATTTACTCTAAAAGGTATGCTAATATTAAGCGCTAAAGGTGCGTCTCTAATTAGGTGTAGGCTTAAGTAATATCTTATAAATAAACCACTATTCTATTTTTTATTAAGGAGGGAGCTAGCGCAATAATAACCTACTAACTAGCTTATTAAATTATGGGAGATTGCATAAAAATTACCCCCTTGCTATTATTATTGTAACCTTAGATAATAAGCCTTAATTTCTTAAATGGGGCGTTAGTAGTTTTACCCTTAATCTTATTAACTATTCTTAATTTAAAGATACGAACTTTATTAAACTTAGTAGGGTTATATTTCTTAAATTTAAAGACTCCTCTTGTAATAAGACTATTAATCTTCTACTTATTAGATGCTTAGAAAGGAGCTTTTAGAGTTATAATATAACCTTCCTTTTAGAGCTATTTTATAAGCTTAAAGTTAGCCTTCTCCTTAGCTGTTATAAAGGCCATTAATAACTTAACTCTATTCTTAATAGCGGTAACAAATTGCTCTTTAAAATTAATAAGATATTGGTGATTCTATAATCCTTTTAGGCGACCTTTACCGCGTTATAGTTATAGTATATTTACTATAATTATATTAGAATTGTAGTTGCCTTCTAGAGCATATTAATTATAGTTCTTCTTTAGGGTATCTTCTAGGGCATTCTGCAAAGGCTTAAAACTATTATCTTTATAATAGGGCTTAATAACAGTTAAACAGAATTAAGTGGGTCCGTAAGGCATTTAAATAGTATAAGTTTAACTATCTATTATAATAAGTTAATATAGGCCTAACTATCCTCCCTTTTTACGCTATATATATACCTTAGACTAGAGTGGCAGATTAAGCGTAGTTAAGGTGTTTAGGCTATTTCTTATTCCTAGTACATTGTTGACCTAGCGTATAGCGTAGAGATATTATACCTCCTTCGTTGCCTTATAAATAGCCTTAGCTTATTATATAATAGAGGGAGATAGTAGAGAATTGTTAGTTATTTAAGGGTAGGCGCTAAAGACTAGTAATATAGGTATAAGTCTATCTAGGCTAGCGGAATTGTTAACAGCTTTAATAGCCATTTATAAGGTAAGTTCTTTACTAGCGTCCTCTAGTTCTAAAGAGATAATCTTATATACGCGGCGTAATAGCGTGTAATATCACACCACTTTTCTAATACTATTATATGCCTTAATAGGGACTTCCTTAACCTTAATTACCATTACTCTTATCTATTATTAAAACTCTATAGATAAGAAGTTCTTTCCTATATTATAGACAATTTAATTAGGGGGTCCTAGGTAGATATTAATCTAGTACAATTAAAGGGTATCCTATGCATTCCTAGCTAACATATCCTTTAAGAAACATGCGGCTTGGAAGGAGGTTAAGAAGTTAATAACTTAGAATACTAGCTTGCCGCTAAGATATATAACGTTAACAATAATACAGAAGTTAAAGTTATAGTTATTTTTAAGGATAAACTTAAATCGGCCAGGGGACTTCTAGTTTATTTAGTAGTGATAGTAGTACTTTATAAGATGCTTAATTACCTTAACCTTAACTTTATAGCCTACTTACTAAAGAACCCTAAGCAATTAATAAGCAGATAGGTGGCTAAATTAATGGTGTAGTTAACGTAACTTTAACTTAGTTAGGTAGCTCTAAGTAATACTCTTTTTTAGTTAATAAAGGAGCAACTAAGGGTGATCCCACTTGCGCATAATAGGCATCCAATTATCTCCCTAAATAAGTACATTCTTAAGGTTATTAAGCTTAACGCCTAATTTATCTATATCTCTAATGCAAAATAGAAATGGGGTATTTATAGGAATAACGTAAAAAGTAATATACCCTAAGGGGGTTTAGACTCTAATTATGCCAAAAGAGATTGTAGTACCCTTACTAAAACGAATTATATATTAACCTACTGTTAATTGGTTAATCTAAATAGAGGTATTAAGTTGTTAAAGGGCTTAAACTTAAGGTTTTCCTGCTATAGATACTCCTATGGCACTAGTATCTGGCATAATACTATAGAAGACATTTGCTGAGTATCTGTTATTAAAGGAGAACGCGGAGCTCTCCTTTGGCTTATTAAAGATATCTAACTTTGTAATAAAATAGAGTATAGATTGGTTATTAAGAACAGTAACAGTTTATATGCCATCTACCTTACCATACTTAGTAAAGTATTAGTTAGGTAAGTAGTCCTCAATTTCTATATCCATAAGGAGCTATTCGGCCTTATTAACCTTACCCTTAAGATCTTCTACGCCTTTATATTAAACCAGGAAGCTTTAGAAGTAGGCCGCAGTAACTTTATAATTTCCAACATTTCTTGCACTCTGGCAAAACTTATTATATGCTTCTTTTTACTTATTAAGAGAGTGCCTAGTTAACTAGTAATTTGGCTTCTTATAAACGTAGCACTTCTTCTAGCAATTACTTTGGAATAAACCTTTATAAGGACCTCCACCTTTACCTTATAGTCGTTAATTATACCCTCTGCCGTATTGCCTACCATGGCCACCATATATTTAATCAGTCCAGTTATAATTGTATTGGTCAGCTAGGTCGGCTAAAGTAGGTTAGAGTTAGGTATTAAATTATTATACTTCTTAAGAGCGTAGAGCGGTGCTAACAGAAGATCTTAATTAAGTATATACTCCTTTATACATATTTACAGGATTAAAGAGAGCAAGGTTGTATTCTTTAACACCTCAGCATACGCTAATAACTTAATCACGTAGGCTAAAATCCTCTTAATATAATTCGGATAAACTACGCTAAATTATTTACAGTTAATCAAAGAGCTTCTAAAGATATTTAAGCCAAGAAATACCTAGGTTTGCAGTAATAATTCTTAGAAAGGTAGTCTCTCTCCATTCTAACATATACTGCTACTTATTCTCTTCTATTTTAAAGTGGCATCTTAACTTATATATCATGCGGTTAAAATTATATCCTTTTTCTACCAAACAATTATAATAGAAGGTACTAGCTCGGCCCTTAAGCATAACAGAATAGGCGTTATAGTATTAATTAGACTCTATTCCTACCTTCTGGCAACAGTTATAGAAGATACGTAGTTTTAAATTAAGGATATTATATAATTCCCTGCCGAACTTCTTCTCCTAATCCAAATAAAGCTTCATAAGCTCTGTAAGCAATTTTAAAATGCCTCCAATTTGGGATTAAGGAGGAGGTAGGAGTTGTATTATAGGCTATAGTGGGGATGTAGGTCTAGTCGGTGGAGTCCAAAGGCTATTAGATTGCGAAGCGATAGGGTCCTATGCCTGCTCTTATTGGGGTATAGTATCTAACGTCAAAGTTATAGGTTGAATTGGATACAGAGGAGTTAAAGGCGGAGGTAGATTCGTCTCTAGAGGTGTATTACTTAGATTCCATCGTAAGTTAAGCTTCCTTATAGTGCGTAGTTGGTGCTTAATCTCTTATAAAGTCCATTTATGCTCTTCTTTTGCATTAATAACCTACTCCTAAATATTGTCTCTAATAATACCCCCATCTATAAGTACAAACACTCTATACTCCCGCAAGAAGTTATAGAAGTCTTGTATAATATCCTTCTTTATAAAAGTCTATGTTTTCTTTATCTATCTAATAAAGTCCCCCCTTACACAGTACCATAGCATAGTGTCATTATATTCACTGTCTTTATAGTGTGCTATACGATATAATAAGAATCCGTTTAAGTCTTGTTAATTAACATCTTTAAGGTTAGTTATGTCGGCGTTCTATATCTCTAGGTTAATATCGTCCTCGTACTTCTTTAGGTAGGTTAACGCTATAATAGGTGTAGTTGGGTAGTGATCATAATCCTATGGTCTGTAAAGGTACACCAAAGGGATTAAGGTGGTTGTTTAACGCGTTTTAGACGTTAACTTAGGACCCTAGGTTTAGTAACACTTCTAACCTAAAGTACTTAACTAAATCTTCGTAAACGTGGTTGTTCTGCATAATAGACGCAACTTGGTATCTCCTAGTACTTAGTAACACTTCTATTACTAGTTTTTCGCAAGTTTAAGATAGCATAGTATTACCAGGATCCATTCCATATAAGCGTATATGGCACCCCTATACAAAACTGTCTCTTCTATTCAAAAACCTAGCTGCTCTATAGTTAACTATATATTTAACCACTAATCAGTGTTAGTTACACAGGGTAACTCACTAATAATAACTACTTAAGTAGGTTACAGTAATGTTGGTTAATATATATTAATGGAATAAGGAAGGGCGAGGAGCTTAAGACTCCTCGCCACGCTAGTGCCGCGGCATTACGTGACGACCGCTTGCCTCATTCCCGATAAATATAAAGATGTTATATTAAACCCTCTTAAAATCCGTATAATACAGGCCGCGCCTTTTATCTTATTAGCAAAAAGACAAAATTACAAAATCTTTGCTATAACTATAGAAGATATTAAGAAAGTACTAAAACCAAAACAGTATCCTAATCCTTAACCTTTTATATCTAAAGAGTACCACGACCTAATTAACAAGTTTAAAAAACAATTTATAGACCAACTAGCCCCGTACCAAGAGAAGCACGATTTTAAGATAGAACTTAAGCCTAGCACAATACTAAAGTTCGGTCCGCTATATGGCATATTATAAGAAGAACTGCTTATAATATAATAATACCTTAACAAGCATCTAGAAAAAGGATTTATTTACCCTAGTTAATCTCTATTTACCTTACCTATACTATTTATTAAAAAGCTAAGAGGAGACTTAAGATTCTATATTAATTATTAAGCTCTAAACGTAATTACAATTTAAAACCAATATCTAATTCCCTTAATTTAAGAGACGCTTAACTAATTAGTAAAGGCACGGTACTTTATAAAGCTTAACATAATTGCTACCTTTAATAAAATTCGTATATATAAGGGAGATAAGAAGTATACAGCCTTTTATATACAATGGGGACTCTTTAAATACCTAGTAATACTATTTAGCGTAAAGAACGGTCCTAGTATATTTTAGCAATATATTAATAATATACTTTATAAATTCCTTAATATATTTATTACTGCGTATATTAATAATATCTTAATCTACTTATCCTCGCTTTCTAAATATTGAAAACACGTCAGAATGGTCCTTAAATACTTATAAGACGCAGGCTTATAATACGACATTAAGAAATACAAGTTCTATACGTCCAAGGTTACATACTTAGGCTTAATTATATCCCGCAACAGAATTAAAATAGACCCTAAAAAAGTCGCTGCAATTGTAAACTAGAAAAGCCCTAGTAATATATAGGATATTTAAGGATTTCTAGGATTCGCAAATTTCTATTAACAATTTATTAACCACTTCTTGGAAGTTACTTAGCCATTAGTAAACCTAATAAAGAAATTTTTAAAATTTAAATAGACCGCTAGATACAAACAAGCTTTTAATAACTTAAAATATCACTTTATAACTACTCTAATCCTTACTCACTTTAACCCTAACCTTAAATATATTATTAAAACGGACTTATTAGATTATGTGCTAGGGGGAGTATTATCGCAATATAATAAGAATAGTAAACTACGTCCAGTAGCCTTTCTCTTTTAGAAACTCGCCCCTGCTAAATTAAACTATAAGATATACAATAAGGAACTACTTATAATTATTAGATACTTTAAACAATAGCGTCCTAAGCTAAAAAGATTATTATTTCCAATATATGTATTAACGGACCATAAGAACCTATAATATTTTATAACTATAAAACAATTAACATAGCGCCAAATTCATTAGGCCGAATACCTCTTATAATTTAACTTTAAGATTATATATTAACCGGGTAAACTCAATTAAAAGCCTAATATATTAACACAACAATTACAAGACTTACCTGTAAACGCCTTAGATAAACGGATTATAAATTAATTATAGATCTTACTGCCCCTTAAACATTTTAAAAAACTACGTCCTATATTTCTAGATACGGAACTTAATAAGAATAAATCAGAAGTTAATAAATAGGAAATGGAAATTAATAAGCTAATAAAATATAAATATAGTAGTAAGTTCTTTGATTAACGTCTAATACGGATCCTATCTAGGCCTATATAGACTACTCCATACACAAGGGAAACTTATAAATTAACAAGAAGAAAACCCTTATTGATATAGGGGATGGAAAAACCCTATAAGCCACCTCAGTAGGATGAAAAACCCCTGCTTTGCTATGTCCGTCCGTAGCAGCGGCCCTACGGGCCTACAGCTACGTCCTGTCCTCCTTAGATATTTAAACTCCTTAAAAACTACTGCTTCCTTCTCTAGCTTATCCTAGCTAGGGTTCACTATATCCCAGCTTAGCCTTACCAATTAATTGTTATGCTTTATTGTTGTTTCCCATATCTTAACTATCCCCTATATGCTATCTCTTATAGACTATTACTATATACGCCATGCCTCCCCCCCCCTAAGGCCTATTAAAGGAGTAAGGGGGATTTATCCGTTCTACTATTCTAATACCAAAAGACGAAAGCGGGATATGTGTGTGTGTGTACCTAGGTATCTTTTGTGCCTAGGCCCCAGTCACTAGGCCCTCTCTAAGGGTACCACTCCGTTAAAAGGAGACAAGGAAAACTATATGAGGTTATCCAGCTGACGGTTTTAGTAGTATTATGGCAGTATGGCAAGTAACCGCATACTCCGCGGGCGACCGCCCTAGGGGTTAGGAGGGGCCGTATATTTACTTATTTGTTCGTTTATGTTCGTTTATTCGTTAATATAAGGTTGTCAATGCTTTCCATTATGGGTTAAGGGGATGTTATTAAATGCTGCGCATCTATGTTGGATTGTACAGGTGCCCTAATAGAGCAGCGTAGTAGTAGCTGTTATCATAAAGGGGTACCAATAGTAGTGGTTTTCGAGATCTTACCATCCTATGTGAAAACTTTTCACTACTGCCCTAACGCTCACAACTACTACCACCAGTCGTATTGCACGCTATGCGACGTCTCTGCGTTGGCTCTAAGTCTGAACTTTGAAGACCTAGGTTCGTAGCCGTCACCGCGTATAGGTGCAAAGTCCGTTTTCGACGGCCAAAATATAAATATAAGAATAATGTATAGATAGTAGATATAATAAAGGCAATCTAAAGTGGAAAATGATAGTATAAGGATATTATACTCGCTAAATACGAAATTTAAAACGATTAATTGTACTATTAACAGAAGATAGTAGTTCCGAATTCCAAACCTTTATAATTTAATATACTCAAATTTATATACAACTCCCCATAATAGGATATCCTGGCCATATAAAGACCTATAAGATCGTTTAATAAGTATATTACTAGCCTATAATGCACAACTATATACAGAAATATGTTTAAGCATATAGGATGTGCGTATATAGAAAAACCTCTTATATAAAGAAGCAAGGAGTACTTTAACCACTACCAATCCTAATGCAAAAATAGCGTGATATCTTGATTAACTTTATAGTCAACTTGCCTAGTAGTAATAGGTTCACAAATATTATAGTAGTAGTTGACCGTCTTATAAAAATGCGATATATAATTCCTATAGACTTAATTAATGCAATATTAGTAGCCGAATGTTTCGTTAAGCACGTCTTTAAGCTATACGGACTTCCTAATATAATAATATCTAACTATAGAAGCCAGTTCGTTTTAGACTTCTAGTAAGCTCTATATAAACAATTAAGCATTTAAATACAACTCTTAACTGCGTTTTATCTAGAGACAGATAGTTAAATAGAAGTTATAAACACAATTATAGAACAATACTTATAAATATACTACTCCTACCTATAAGATAACTGGGAGAAATGGCTACCTTTAGCTAAGTTTACTGCAAATAACACAATAAATATATCAACAGGCGTAACACTATTCTACACAACCTACGGATAAAACCCTTAACTTGGATTCAAGCCATAACCTAATATTAATATAACAGGACCTATAATTAAACAGATCTAGTTAATTAACGCGTATAACTTTGCTAATTAAATAAAGTAGTTAACGGAACTATTATAAAGTAAGTTAATGTACGCTTAAACGTTACAGAAATAGCATGCGAATAAAGGATAAGCTCCCATATAGGACTTTAAGGAAGGTAATATAGCTTACCTAAATATACAAAATCTAAAGACTTAACGGCCTTTAAAGAAACTCAATTAGAAGTTCGCGGGCCTGTACTAAATTAAAAAGAAACTGAGCCCATATACCTATAAGCTCGAACTGCTAACTAAAATAAAAATATACCTAACGTTTTACGTAAGCTTGCTACAACCCTTAAGAGATAATCCTATAACTCGCGAAATTCTGCCGCCACCTTCTATAATTATTGACAATGGTAACAGTTTGTACTTTATTAACTTAATTAATAATATGCAATAGAAAACATAATTTAAACAATTTAAACTTCTTATTAAGTGGGAAGGATATAAAACACGAACCTAGAAACCCTATAAATAGGTTAAGGCCAACGCGCCTTCCCTAGTAAAAGAATTATATAAAGACTATCCTTCGCGGCCTGCTCTGGCTAAATAGATATAATATAAAGGTAAACAACTGCTACCTAACACAAAGACATAAAATATAATAGTAGGAAACTTAAAATTAAAAAGAACTTAAACCATATTATAATGCTTATAAGGCGATAAGTTATAAATTCTCAACCAAATTAAATTATTTTAGACCTTTAGTTAAAGGGGGGGGGGATACTATAACGGGACTAGCCCAGTTATAGTAGGAATGTCTCGGTGAAATACTTAACAGATAAATTCTAACGCTTTAATTAAATTCTGCTAAATTCTGCTAAGTTAATTAAATTCTACTAAATTCCGCTAACTTAATTAATTTCTACCAGTCTCCACTAAATTCCACTAATATAATGGAATTTGGTTAAAACCTATTAAAATCCGCGTAGGCTTGTGCCCACGCATCTACTGCCAAGACTATAAATATTTAGTTACAAGTTTCCTATATTTCTTTCTCTTCTTTACGCAACGTCTTGTACTCTGCAAGAGCTATATACCCTTAGATTTAGATAGAATTTATATTATTCCTTCGAATCTTCTCTAAAGCCTCTTCACGCCCTCACAAGACTACCTAGTTAGGTAACTTAGGGAAAGCGGACTCTAAAACCACCGCCGGCAACTTAATAGTGGGGCGAAGCAATACTACTAGGGGTTTAACTCAGCCTAAAGGAAACTACTTAAAATATAGGCAGCTAGGACATTAGTGGCAATAATGTAAAGAGCAGCTACGGAATTAACTACCGCCTAGCAGCATAAACACTACCTCTATACTAGGAAAAGACAAGCGCCCTTAGACCCCCTTATAGCCGTAGGGTATAAGCTCCCACTAAATTATAAGGAAGCTATTACTGTCTTAGAAGAAGTCCTCCTAAAGAAGACCTAGAAGGAGACCTCAGTAATACTTAACATTGGTGCTGAAGTAAATATAGTTAACCAGCAATTTGCTATAGAGTGTAACTTCAAAACACTAGACACAGAACTGCCTACCTACTCCTAGTTAAATAAGACTTAGGCATATTACTATAAGGCCTATAAGGTACCACTAAGAATAAAGGACAGCTAGGGCAAGATTAGGGAAGTAACCCTTATCTACTATAGAATGGCTAACACATCTCCTTCTATTATTATAGGTATGCTAGTGTTAAAAAAGGCCCGACTTCTTATTAACTGTAAGGCGAAGACGTAGTAATAGAAGCTGGACAGCTTATCCCTATTGCTATAAACCCCTAAGGGTTTTACGGAGTCTCTCCAGACAGAATCTAGGGTCTTTGCCCTATTAACTTCTAGAGTAATACCTAGTAAGTAAGATAACAGCAGCTTACTAGTCCTCCCTCCATAGTTAAAGGAAGTTAGTAATATCTTCTCCTATAAGGAAGTAGGGAAGCTACCCTAACACCACTAAGGCGACTATGCTATTAACTTAGAAGAGGAACAGGAGGCCCTATATAGGCCGCTTTATAACCTCTTAGCCAAGGAGCTGGAAGTCCTAAGGGAGTACTTAGACAACGCCTTAGCTAAAGGTTAAATCTGACCAAGTACTAGTTCTATAGGGGTACTTATCCTCTTTATACCTAAAAAGGATAGGAAGCTGCGGCTCTATATAGACTATAGAGGCCTTAACAAGGTAATAATTAAGAATTGTCTTATACTACTATTAATTAGTAAGACCTTGGACTGCTTGGTAGGTTCTAAAATCTTTACTAAGTTAGACCTAATATATACGTATCACCATCTTTATATCCGTTATAGTAATAAGTGGAAGACGGCGTTTCGCACACGCTACGGCTACTTTAAGTACTTAGTTCTGCCTTTTAGGCTAACTAATAGACCAGCAACCTTTTAGGGCTATATTAATTGGGCCTTATTATTAGTAACTTAGTCAATTGAGGCACGAGCACGGTAGGAGGGACGCGCAAGCCTATATAATTGGTAGTCTATAAACGAGGATCCAAAGCTAGAGAAAGGAAGGAGAATAATAGTAGCGCCGCTTGACATTTTATGTGGTCCTTAAGTTACGTGACTTGTATCTACTATAATCCATGTCTGCTAAGATCTACCGTTTTCCACCAGTGCCGTAATATTAACCCCCCCTCCAAAAAAGCCTGCCCTTAGGCTTTGTATGTCCGTATTATATCCGTAGGGTGTTCTTATCTATGTGCTTAATAGGTAGCCTATTATCTTCGCTATACTAGCACTCCATCTACTTGTTTAGATACTTTAGGGGTTCTAGCTTATTAGGGTATTAGTTATAGAACTCTTTAAGCTTCTAGGGGCAACCTATAAAGTTCTAAGTAGGGTACTAGGTTGGGTCTAGATCGTAACCTTTCTATTAGATATAGTATTTTAGCATTTCTTGTACTAGTTTATAGGCTAGTATTTCGTTAACTTCCCATTTGTTATTGCTATTAACTTAAATTGGTAGGGGAGGCTTATTCTTTTATCTAGGTAGTAGGTTATTTATAGCCTTCCGTAGCTTATCCGGTGAAAAGATAGGGTAGACTTTAATTAAGTCTAGAAGCTTAACCTTGTATAAGTTGCCTTCTTTATTAAGGATCTTATATAGTCCTGCTATCTTATAGTCTAGCTTGCAGCTAGGCTGTTCTATTTTTTAGTTCTTTGTTATAACCCAGACCCTATTATCTACGGTAAAGTTAGGCTTGCGCCTGTGCTTATTTACCTACTATTTTATTAATCTCTAGGCCTTTTCTAGATTTGTATAGGTTACTATCCAGGCTTCTTTTAAGCGTTTGGTGTATTGCTGGGCTTCCTTATAAGATAGTCTTTCGCGTACAGTCTGTGGCCCCTCTGGTCTTTCCCAGTTAAAGCTTATATAGGGTAAGTATCCTATTTTTAGCTAAATAGGTGCAAATCCCGTAGAGTTATAGGGTAGGGTTGCCTGGGCGTAGTCTATTAGGGGTAGTAGTTCGCCTTAGTTATTCTAGAAGTAGTTAATAAAGGGCCGAAGCCTCTAGTCTAAGTATTAATTTATAATCTCTGTCTAACCATCTATCTGGGGGTGGTATACTGTGGAAAGCTTTAGCTTAATACTAAGGATCTAAGTAAACTTATTTTAAAAGGCTAATATAAACTGTGGCCTGTAATTGGATATAATAGTATCTGGTAGTCTGTAGATTTGGTAGATATAATAGATATATAGTTAGGCTACCTCCTTGGCATCAATATCCTTATAATAGGGGATTAAGAACGGGCGCTTGCCAAAACGGTTAACTAGGATTATTACTATATTATATCTATCACGGTCTATAGGTAGCTTGTAAAAGTCTATAGAGATATACTGCTAGGGGCGTTCTAGTATTAGAAGTGGCTTTAATAGTCCTAGGGTTTTATCCTATGGAATTATAAACCTACGGCAGTTGTTATAGTTCCGTATATAGCGGTTAATATCCATAACCATTCTGGGCTAGTAGTATTGGTTACCAATAATTTTGCGGGTCTTATTCTTTCTAGGATAGGCTATAGAGACCTAGGCATAAGCTTTGGCAATAAGCTAGGTCTGTAAGTTCTATTTTTTAGCTACTACTAGCCGTTTCTAGTACTTAAGTAGTCCGTTTTTAAGGGACTATAGGCTGGTAATGTTCTTTGCCTTTTTACGGTACTCCTGTAGAGAGGGGGCTGTATAGTTTGCCTATAGTAGTTTATTAATAAGGTCAAGTTCTATAGAGTTAATAGGACATATCTTAGCGTCTAAAGGGTCTGTATTTTGTTCTGCCTATATCTAGGGGTTAAGGTGCTCTGGTTATAGTAGTATCTAGGTCTGTAATAAGATCTTTATAGCTGCCTGGTTACTTAGGTCCTGTTTACGCCTTATAAGGGTATCCGCACGGTTTGTGGTGCCTGGTCTATATATAATTAAGAAGTTAAACTAAGATAGGATATCTGCCTAGCGTGCCTGCTGGGCTGTAAGGGCTTTAGTTGTTATAAAGTATTCTAGGGCCTTATGATCCAAAACTACCTTAATAGGCTTAGGGGTCCCCTCTAGCTGTGTATACCAGTACTAAAAGCTAGAGATAATAGCCAGAATTTCTTTATTATGGATGTGGTAGTTTAGCTTGGCATCTATTATAGTCTTTAAATAGTATATAATAGGGTGCTATTCTCCGTCCGGTTGCTTTTGGGAGAAAACTCTAGCTATTACGCCATCTAAGGCATTAGTTTTTAGCATTAAGGGCCGTTCTAGGTTAAAGTAGGCAAGTAGGGGAGCTAATACTAGCCGTTTTTTAAGCTTATTAAAGGCCTGTATATATATGGCATTAAAGTGGAATAGCTGGTCCTTCCTAGTAAGGTGGTTAAGAGGCTAGGTAATCCTGCTATAGTTTTTAATAAAGTGTTGGTAGAAGTTATAGAAACCTAAAAATAATTACACCCCCTTTATAGTCCGTGGGGGTGTCCACTGGTTAATTATAGCCGTTTTCTTTAGGTTGGCCTTAATTCTGTCTATACTAATAATAAAACCTAGGTATTTTATACGCTTAACACTAAATTCTAATTTCCTAATATCGGCCTAGAGACCAGCCTTGTGGAGCTATTATAGGACTTTATAGATATGCTTCTTATATTCTAACTTATTCTTAGAGTAGATCATAATGTTATCTAGGTAGGCCGTATAGAAGTTATTAAGGTAGTTAAAGAGTATATTATTTATATATTGTTGGTACGTAGCCGGTCCATTAGTCAGTCTAAAAGGAAGTACTTTGTATTTATATATTCTATAATAGGTCTAAAATGTAGTAAGATCTTCTAATCTAGGGTCCATTCTAATCTTATAAAAGGCCTAACGGATATCGAGCTTAGTAAAGATCTTAGCTCTACTTATTTAGGTTAAAGTCTTATTAAGTAAGGGCAGTAGGTAGCGGTCCTTGCGGGTTATATTATTTAGTTTATAGTAGTTAATATAGAAATAAAGTCCTCTATTTAGCTTTTTAGCAAAGAGAATAGGCGAGTTAAAAGGGGCTTAACTAGGTTTAATAAAGCCCTTATTTAGGTTATTAATAAGGTACTACTTTGTAGCCTATAATTTGGCAATGGATTACTGATAAAGGGGGCTATAGCTAAGTGTGTCTTCCTTATCTGGCTTAATCTTAATCTTGTAGTTGTACGGTCAATAAGGCGGGAGTATATTGGACACTACCTTAGAGAATACGTCCTTAAATTTCTAGTATTAATAGAGTAGTTTCTGTTCTACTAGCTTCTTATCTATAAGCTTACCTTCTTATTTGCTAAGCTTATTTTCCTTTTCCTTAATTATTTGATTAATTTTATATAAGCTAGTGGTAAAGGTAATAGTATTAGGTTAGACTAAGTTTTAGTAGAATCCTACAGCGCTAATATAGCAGATATTAACTAGTAGGAGGTCCATAGGTTTCTTTATAGACTATTATTAGGTTGTATTTTGCGGTTTAGGGTTTATAATCTTTCTTAGCTCCTATTCTATCTTCCACAAGTTGTCCCTCCGGTCTATACGTTTAGTATAGTGTCTAATACTCCTTGCTATTCTTTATGGCTATATAGGGCCTAAGTTCCCTACGGGGAGCTCCACTAGCTTTTTACTAACTTTTTTAATCTTTGGTGCGGATGGCATAATATAGGTAGTCTGGGGGCGGCGTAGTATGTAGACCTGTTACGGATTAAGCTGTATATCTTTCTTAAAGGCCTAGTCTCTACGTATAGTATTAGCCTGGTAAACGGTATCTACCTATAGCTATATAAGGTTTTCTATTGTAATGCTGATTTCTTTTATAAAGGAAGGGGTTAGGGGTAGGGTTTTGGGCTAGATAAGCTGTCTGCTCCGTACGTTAAGCTATAAGCCTAAATAGGCTAGCTATTTTCTTCTTAAGATTATATCGTGGCTTTCTAGGTCCGTAATAAGCAAGGGGATATTATACTATCTTTGTCTGTTAACATAGAGGTAAATCCGTAAGATTGTTATAATAGGTGGCCCTATCTGTCCGTTATATCCGCGAATAGGAATTGGTTTGGGCAGTTCTTTAAGGGGTGCATTTAGAAAATTAGCCAGCTTTACAGCACACTAGGTGTCTATTAAGGCAAAGGTATTTGCTTTAGAGTTAGCTAAAGTAGAGGTTAAAACTTAATATCCATTACAGAATAAAGTATAAGGGATAGTGCAGCTTCTTCTACTAACTAGCCAACCTAGATTGATATATGATATATTAATCCCTTTTAACCCTAGAGAGGAGTCTTTCTTTAGGGTTCCTCTTTTTCCGACTTTATGCTATCCTTCTGGATTAACAGAACCTTGCCCACTTTTGCATTTATTGGGCAATCCTTTGCAATATGGCCCTTTTGGCTATAAGAGAAGCAAGCTCCCTAATCGCTAAGGGCCTATATATGGGGGTTGCTGTACGTAGGCCAAGCATTCGCTGGACCTATAGTAGAACTAGCTACATAACTAGCTGCTGAATTAGCGGCGGGCTGTATAGCCAGTGCTATAGGGGTTGTAGATCTTACTAGGGCGCTGTGGCCCGTTCTAGTAGTACTTGTATTTTAGTTGGCAGAGCTTCTAGTTTTATACCACTTAGCACATGCCTTAATTTAATAAAGGCCCTAGTTAATAGCTAGGCATTAGTCCGTAAGTTCCTTAAGCGTCTATATAGTAGTATAAACTGGCAGTATAGCGCGCTGTAGGTCTAGGGTAAGCTTGTTAAAGAGGTCTAGCATTAGATCTTCCTAAGGGATTTAAGCCTATCCGGCTAAGTATAGAAAGCGGGTTTAAAAGGCTAAGAAGGTCTCTATTGTTTTTATATTTAGGCTTTTATAATCAAGCTGGGCGTTCTATACTTTAAAGGGGTCTTTATAAATGGAAGATAGGTGGTCAATTATCTTTTCTTTGGAGAGAAAGGGGTCTGCTAAGTCCTAGGCATATTATGGACGTAGGTATATCTGTGCGTTACTACTAGTGCGGCCGAAGATATATGCCATTTTAGCTTAGGCATTAGAAAAGTGGTCCGTATTAACTTTAAGCTTGTCCTATAGTTAAAGCTTCCAGTTGTTAAATATAGGGTCGGTTCTATTTATAAGCAATAGGGGGTCTACAACCTTCGCGGATTACGACAATGCTAATACTATATGTTAGGCTAGGGCCTTAAGGACTATAGCAAGCCTCTAGGTGTCTAATGATTTATTGCTAGGTATAGGGGTGTCTCTAGTTTTAAGCAGCTCTCGGAGCCGTTTAATTTTAGTATTAGCTACTACAAGCTCTTCCTAGGGGTTAAGACGGCGACTGTTTTACTATTAGAGGTATTTATAGGTCCTATAGCGGCTTTACCAGCTACTGTATTTCTTGGCATAGTGGTAGGGGTACTAGGTAATTTCCGGTATTTATTTATTTTCTAGGGTTCTAGTCCATGCGTGTCCTATTCTTTAGGTTTTGCGTTCTGTTTATGTTCTTTTAGTTCTAGTAATGTCCTTAGGGTCCTATTCTGTTTCCTTATTCTGTTCGTAGTTTTATAGATATATTTAAGTTCCTTTTTAGGAAGAGAGAGTAGTGACAAGCTTTGGATAATATTAGCAACTCAGTTAATTAAGGCATAAGCACGGTAGGAGGGACGCGCAAGCCTATATAATTGGTAGTCTATAAACGAGGATCCAAAGCTAGAGAAAGAAAGGAGAAGAATAGCAGCGCCGCTTGACATTTTATACGGTCCTTAAGTCACGTAACTCGCGTCTACTATAATCCACGTCTGCTAAGATCCACCGTTTTCCACTAGCGCCGTAACACTTATTAGGACTAGTAGACATCTTCTATATAGTCTACCTTAATAATATTCTAATTTTTTCTAAAAATTTAGAGGAATATTGGCGCCACGTAGTAGAAGTGCTGTGTAGGTTATAATAATACTAACTATATACAAACCTTAAGAAGTGCAAGTTTGGCGTATAGGAGATTGAGTTCCTAGGATATATTATTAGCCCTAAAGGCATAGCAATGGATCCTAGCTAGGTAGAAGCTATTACTAAGTAGGAGAGCCCTTAATCCTATAGGGATATCCAGGTCTTTCTAGGTTTTGCCAACTTCTATTATTAATTTATCTATAAATACTCTGCCATTACAAAGCCTATTACTAATCTCCTAAAAGGAGCAAAGAACGGCCGCAAGGCTGGGCCTTTTAATTGGCCAAAGGAGGCAGAGCAGGCAATGCGCCGGCTCTATAACGCCTTTATAACAGCGCCGCTCCTGCAATACTACACGCCGGGCCTACCAACTTAGTTAGAGACGGATGCCTCAATATAAGGCCTAGCAGCAATTATATTACAGCTATTTAAAGACGGCCTTTAGCATCTAATAGCCTTTTAATCTAGGAAGCTTTTACTAGTAGAGCGTAACTATAAGACCTATAATTAAGAGCTACTAGCTATCGTAGAGGCTTTTAAGCATTAGAGACACTACATTAAGGGGCTATTAAGCCGCCTAGAAGTGCTCTCAGATTACAATAATCTAAAGGGTTTTATAAAAGTAATAGCCCTTAATAGATGGTAAGCTAGATGGGCTATAACCCTAGCTGCCTATAACTTTATTATTAAGTATAGGGCGGGAAAAATGAACCCTATAGACGCGCTATTAAGGCGACCCCTAGGCGCAGGGGGTCCGCTAGAAGAAGACACTATGCTACCACTACTCTAAAGGACTTTAGGAATGCAGGGCTACCAACCTAAGGTAAAAGTCCTATTAGGTATATAGGAAAGCGAGCCTTCTATAGAGGTATTACTTTTATAGCTACAAGCCGGCGACCTAATAGAGGTACGCCTAGGCAATATAGTATTATGTTTTAACTGGGTAACCTATATATATGCTATTAAACAGCGTGTAACAAGGACCCAAGTTAGAGAAGTAAGTACTTAAGAGAGTGCTTATAAGTTCAGTACGGAAACAGTTGTTAAGCTTATTAAAGGACTTTAAACCATAGATAACCTTATGCTGCAAAAGCGCAGCAACAGCTTAGATACGGTAAGACGCTATTAACGCGCCCGCTCGAAGCTAGTGTAGTAGTTTAATTCCACTAGACTACTTTATCACTATAGGAGGCTATATATGCCCCCAGACCTAGCAGTTTATATAGAACTCCTATAGATCTACCATAATAATGCCCTAGCTAGCCACTTTAGTAAGAAAAAGACCCTAGATTTACTCTCGCGTAAGTACTACTAGCCTAGTATAACTGCGGATGTTATAAACTATATCTCTACCTATAATCTATACCAGCGTATACACGCGCCTTAATATTGCCCTTGTTAGCGACTCAGTTAATTGAGGCACGAGCACGGCAAGAGGGACGCGCAAGCCTGTATAATTAGTAGTCTATAAACAAGGATCCAAAGCTAGAGAAAGGAAGGAGAAGAATAGCAGCGCCACTTGATATTTTATGCGGTCCTTAAGTCACGTAACTCGCGTCTACTATAATCCACGTCTGCTAAGATCTACCGTTTTCTACCAGCGCCATAACATTACCCCCCCCCTCTAAAAAAGCCTGCCCTTAGGCTTTATATGTCCGTATTATGTCCATAGGGTGTTCTTATCTATGTGCTTAACAGGTAGCCTATTATCTTCGCTATACTAGCACTCCATCTACTTATTTAGATACTTTGGGGGTCTTAGCTTGTTAGGGTATTAATTATAGAACTCTTTAAGCTTCTAGGGGCAACCTATAAAGTTCTAAGTAGGGTACTAGGTTAAGTCTAAATCATAACCTTTCTATTAGATACAGTATTTTAGCGTTTCTTATACTAGTTTATAGGCTAGTATTTTATTAACTTCCCATTTATTATCGCCATTAACTTAAATTGGTAGGGGAGGCTCATTCTTTTATCCAGGTAGTGGGTTATTTGCAGCCTTTTATAGCTTATCCGGCAAAAAGATAGGGTAGACTTTAATTAAGTCTGGGAGCTTAACCTTGTACAAGTTGCCTTTTTTATTAAAGATCTTATATGGTCCTACTATCTTATAGTCTAGCTTACGGCTAGGCCATTCTGTCTTCTAGTTCTTTATTATAACCTAGACCCTATTATCCACGGTAAAGTCAGGCTCGCGCCTATGCTTGTTTACCTACTATTCCATTAATCTTTAGGCCTTTTCTAGATTTATATAGGCTACTATCTAGGCTTCTTTTAAGCGTTTAGCGTATTACTAGGCTTCCTTATAAGACAGTCTTTTGCGTACGGTCTATGGCCCCTCCGGTCTTTCCCAGTTAAAGCTTATATAGGGTAAGTATCCCATTTTTAGCTAAATAGGTGCAAATCCTGTAGAGTTATAGGGTAGGGTTACCTGGGCGTAGTCTATTAGGGGTAGCAGTTTGCCCTAGTTGTCCTAGAAGTAGTTAATAAAGGGCTAGAGCCTCTAGTCTAAGTATTAATTTATAATCTCTGTCTAACCATCTATCTAGGGGTGGTATGCTGTAGAAAGCTTTAGCTTAATGCTAAGGATCTGAGTAAACTTATTCTAGAAGGCTAATATAAACTACAGCCTATAATCGGATATAATAGTATCTAATAGTCCGTAGATTTAGTAGATATAATAGATATATAGTTAAGCTACCTCCTTAGCATTAATATCCTTGTAATAGGGGATTAAGAACAGGCGCTTGCCAAAACGGTTAACTAGAATTATTACTATATCATATCCGTTATGGTCTATAGGCAGCTTGTAAAAGTCTATAGAGATATACTGCTAGGGGCGTTCTAGTATTAGAAGTAGCTTTAATAGTCCTAGGGTCTTGTCCTATGGAATTATAGACCTATGGCAGTTATTAAAGTTCTATATATAGCGGTTAATATCTATAACTATTCTAGGCTAGTAGTATTAGTCACTAATAATTTTACAGGTCTTATTCTTTCTAGGGTGGGCTATAGAGACCTAGGTATAAGCTTTAGCAATAAGCTAGGTCTATAAGTTCTGTTTCTTAGCTACTACTAGCTATTCCTAGTACTTAAGTAGTCCGTTTTTAAGGGACTATAAGCTAGTAACGTTCTTTGCCTTTTTACAGTACTCCTATAGAGAGGGGGCCGTACAGTTTGCCTATAGTAGTTTATTAATAAGGTCAAGTTCCGTGGAGTTAATAGGATATATCTTAGCGTCTAAAGGGTCTATATTTTATTCTGCCTATATCTAGAGGTTAAGGTACTCTAGTTATAGTAGTGTCTAAGTCTATAATAAGATCTTTATAGCTACCTGGTTACCTAGGTCCTATTTACGCCTTATAAGAGTATCCGCACGGTTTGTAGTGCCTGGTCTATATATAATTAAGAAGTTAAACTGAAATAGGATATCCGCCTAATATGCCTACTAGGCCGTAAGGGCCTTAGTTATTATAAAGTATTCTAGGGCCTTATAATCTAAAACTACCTTAATAGGCTCAGGGGTCCCCTCTAGCTATGCACGCTAGTACTAAAAGCTAGAGATAATAGCCAGCATTTCTTTATTATAGATGTGGTAGTTTAGCTTAGCATCTATTATAGTCTTCAAATAGTATGCAATAGGGTGCTATTCTCCGTCCGGTTGCTTCTAGGAGAAAACTCCGGCTATTATACTATCTAAGGCATTAGTTTCTAGCATCAAGGGCCGTTCTAGGTTAAAGTAGGTAAGTAGGGGAGCCAATACTAGCCGTTTTTTAAGCTCATTAAAGGCCTGCATATATATGGCGTTAAAGTGGAATAGCTGGTCCTTCCTAGTAAGGCAGTTAAGAGGCTAGGCAATCCTACTATAGTTCTTAATAAAGTGTTAGTAGAAGTTATAGAAACCTAAAAATAATTGCACCCCCTTTATAGTCCATAGGGGTGTCTACTAGTTAATTATAGCCGTTTTCTCTAGGTTGGCCTTAATTCTATCTATACTAATAATAAAACCTAGGTACTTTATACGCTTAATACTGAATTCCAATTTTCTAATATTAGCCTAGAGACCGGCCTTATAGAGCTGTTATAGAACTTTATAGATATGCTCCTTATATTCTAACTTATTCTTAGAGTAGATTATAATGTTATCTAGGTAGGCTATATAGAAGTTATTAAGGTAGTTAAAGAGTATATTATTTATATATTGTTGGTACGTAGCCAGTCCGTTAGTCAGTCCAAAAGGAAGTACTTTGTATTTATATGTTCTATAATAGGTCCAAAATATAGTAAGATCTTCTAATTTAGGGTCCATTCTAATCTCATAAAAGGCCTAACGGATATCGAGCTTAGTAAAGATCTTAGCTCTACTTATTTAGGTTAAAGTCTTATTAAGTAAGGGCAGTAGGTAGCGGTCCTTGCGGGTTATATTATTTAGTTTATAGTAGTTAATGCAGAAACAAAGTCCTCTATTTGGCTTTTTGGTAAAGAGAATAGGCGAGTTAAAAGGGGCTTAACTAGGTTTAATAAAGCCCTTATTTAGGTTATTAATAAGGTACTGCTTTATAGCCTATAATTTGGCAGTGGACTGCTAACAAAGGGGGCTATAGCTAAGTGTGTCTTTCTTATCTAGCTCAATCTTAATCTTGTAGTCGTACAGTCAGTAAGGCAGGAGTATATTAGACACTGCCTTAGAGAACACGTCCTTAAATTTCCAGTATTAATAGGGTAGTTTTTATTCTACTAGCTCCTTATCTATAAGCTTACCTTTCTATTTACTAAGCTTATTTTCCTTTTCCTTAATTATTTAATCAATTTTATATAAGCTAGTGGTAAAGGTAATAGTATCAGGTTAGACCAAGTTCTAGTAGAATCCTATAGCGCTAATATAGTAAATATTAACTGGTGGGAGGTCCGTAGGTTTCTTTATGGACTATTATTGGGTTATATTTTATAGTTTAGGGTTTATAATCTTTCTTAGCTCCTATTCCATCTTCTATAAGTTGTCCCTCTAGTCTATATATTTAGTATAGCATCTAATACTCCTTACTATTCTTTGTGGCTATATAGGGCCTAAGTTCCTTATAGGGAGCTCCGCTAGCTTTTTACTACCTTTTTTAATCTCTGGTATGGGTGGCATAATATAGGTAGTCTAGGGGCGGCGTAGTATGCGGACTTATTATAGATTAAGCTATATATCTTTCTTAAAGGCCTAGTCTTTACGCATAGTATTAGCCTGGTAAACGGTATCTACCTATAGCTGCATAAGGTTTTCCATTATAATGCTAATTTCTTTTATAAAGGAAGGGGTTAGGGGTAGGATTTTGGGCTAGATAAGCCGTCTGCTCTATATATTAAGCTATAAGCCTAAATAGGCTAGCCATTTTCTTTTTAAAATTATATTATGGCTTCCTAGGTCTATAATAAGCAAGGGGATATTATACTGTCTTTATCTATTAATATAAAGATAAATCCGCAAGATTGTTATAATAGGTGGCCCAATCTATCTATTATACCTATAAATAGGAATTGGTTTAGGCAGTTCTTTAAGGGGTATATTTAGAAAATTAGCCAGCTTTATAGCATACTAGGTATCTATTAAGGCAAAGGTATTTACTCCAGAGTTAGCTAAAGCAGAGGTTAAAACTTAATATCCATTGCGGAATAGAGTATAAGGGATAGTACAGCTTCTTCTACTAACTAGCCAACCTAGATTAATATATAATATATTAATCCCTTTTAACCCTAGAGAGGAGTCTTTCTCTAGGGTTCCTCTTTTTCCAACTTTGTATTATTCTCCTAGATTAATAGAACCTCGCCCGCTTTTACATTTATTAGGCAATTCTTTACAATATAGCCCTTCTAGCTATAAGAGAAGCAAGCTCCCTAATTACTAAGGGCCTGTATATAGGGGTTACTATACATAGGCTAAGCATTCGCTAGACCTATAGTAGGACTAGCTGTATAACTAGCTACTAAATTAGCAGCGGGCTATATGGCCAGTGCTATAGGGGTTATAGATCTTACTAGGGCGCTATGGCCCGTTCTAGTAGTACTTATATTTTAGTTAGCAGAGCTTCTAGTCTTGTACTACTTAGTATATGCCTTAATTTAACGGAGGCCCTGGTTAATAGCTAGGCATTAGTCTATAAGTTCTTTAAGCGTCTGTACAGTAGTATAAACTGGTAGTATAGCATGCTATAGGTCTAGGGTAAGCTTATTAAAGAGGTCTAGCATTAGATCTTCCTAGGGGATTTAAGCCTGTCTAGCTAAGTATAGAAAGCGGGTCTAAAAGGCCAAGAAGGTCTCTGTTATTTTTATATTTAGGCTTTTATAATTAAGCCAGGCGTTCTATACTTTAAAGGGGTCCTTATAAATAGAAGATAGGCGGTTAATTATCTCTTCTTTAGAGAGGAAGGAGTCTGCTAAGTCTTAGGCATATCGCGGACATGGTATATCTATACGTTACTACTAGTATGGCTAAAAACGTATACTATTTTAGCTTAGGTATTAGGAAAGTAGTCTGTATTAACTTTAAGCTTGTCCTGCAGTTAAAGCTTCTAGTTGTTAAATATAGGGTCGGTTCTATTTATAAGTAATAGGGGGTCTACAACCTTTATAAATTGCGATGATGCTAATGCTGTATATTAGGCTAGGGCCTTAAGGACTATAGCAAGCCTCTAGGTGTCTAATAATTTATTACTAGGCGTAAGGGTATCTCTAGTTTTAAGCAGCTCTTAGAGCTGTTTAATTTCAGTATTAGCTACTACAAGCTCTTCCTAGGGGGTTAAAACGGCAACTATTTTACTATTAGAGGTATTTACAGGTCCTACAGCAGCTTTACCAGCTACTATATTTCTTAGTATAGTAGTAGGGGTACTAGGTAATTTCCAGTATTTATTTATTTTCTAGGGTTCTGGTCTATGCGTGTCCTATTCTTTAGGTTTCGCGTTCTGTTTATATTCTTTTGGTTTTAGTAATATCCTTAGGGTCCTATTCTGTTTCCTTGTTCTATTTATGGTTTTGTAGATATATTTAAGTTCCTTTTTAGGAAGAAAGAGTGGTAACAAGCTTTGGATAATATTAGCGACTTAGTTAATTAAGGCATAAGCATAGTAAGAGGGACGCGCAAGCCTATATAATTGGTAGTCTATAAACAAGGATCTAAAGCTAGAGAAAGGAAGGAGAAGAATAGCAGCGCCGCTTAATATTTTATGCGGTCCTTAAGTCACGTAACTCGCGTCTACCATAATCCACATCTGCTAAGATCCACCGTTTTTTACCAGCGCCGTAATAGCCCTTATGGCGAGCTCTAAGCGCTGCCTTGCCCAAATCAGCCGTAGTAGGAGATTATAATGGACTTTATTACAGGTCTACCGCCTAGCAGATAAGGCAATAAGGTATATAACGCGATATGCGTAATAGTTAATTGCTATACTAAGATGGCCTTATATCTGCCTATAGTAAAAACTATTACTATAACTAAACTTACGGATCTCTTCCTTAATAAAGTAGTACGCCGTTTTAGAACCCCTAGGGGGATTATATCTAATTATAGCAGTATCTTTACCAGTAAGTTCTAGTTAAAGCTATACTTTGCTATAAAGATAAAACGTAGGCTAAGTACAGCCTTTTACCCACAAATAGACGGGCAAATAGAACGCCAGAACCAAACCCTAGAGTATTACCTCCATATATTCTATAATAAAAAGCAGAGTAACTAGGCAGGCCTCTTATTGCTAGCTAAATTTGCTTATAATAATGCTAAATATAGTAAGACAGGCGTAAGCCTGTTCTATACCTACTATAGGTTTCACCCGCGTCTAAAATATAAGGTTAAGGTAGACAACAGTAGTTCCATTCTAGCCGCCTCAGAGAGGATTAAAAGAATATCCCTTAAACGCAAAGCGCTAGCAAAACGCTGGGAACATACTGCCAAGGCGTAGGCAAAATACTACAATCGTTATCACTAACTACAGGCATATAAAGTAGGGGATCTAGTCTTGCTATTAACTAAGAACCTTAAACTAAAAAGGCTAAGTAAGAAGCTTATAGCACACTTTATTAGACCTTTTAGTATAGCCAAATTAGTTAGAAAGTAAGCGTACCGGCTATATCTACCTATATCCTACTATATCTATCCAGTGTTCCATATTAGCTTGCTAGAGCTATATAAACAACATAAGGGCGCTGCTAGAGACCCTCTACTAGGGCCTATTAAGCTAGACAATAAAGAGGACCAAGAGAATTAGTATAAGGTAGAAGAAATACATGGAAGAAAGGGACGTAACCAGACCCTATAGTACCTAGTTAAGTAGAAAGGCTAGCCAGAAGAATATAACAAATAGGTCCCAGTAGAGGACATTAATAAGGACATAAAGGAGACGTATAATAGTTACTTTACCCTAAGGGGTAAACGGAAGAGAAAGTAGGCGAAAGGACCGAAATAATTAAATTATAATAGGGACTACGCCCCGCTAGCGGGACAACGGCGGAACAACGGCAGAGTAACGGCAGAGTGCTAATAGAAATACAAAGACTCTACAGCTCTAACGAATCCTCCCTCTCCTCCTCTCCTTCCTCCTCCTCCTCTCCCTCCTTATCCTCCTCCTCTCCCTCCTCCTTATCCTCCTTACCCTTATTCTCCTTCTTATCCCTCACAATAGGAGGCATATTGGCCTATAGGTACTGTTAGCATACGCTACGCCGGTGAAATACCTGCGTTACAACACATACTAAAGTACGTATTATGTTAAGAATCCCTTTAAGGGTACAACAAATGGCCTATAATTCCTATACTTGGAGCAGGGGAAAGTCTTCGCCCTTTAGGCGCTAATAGAGACCATACTTAGCGCCGGTGCGCACTAAGGCCTTAACATCCTTTATAAAGGACTTCTGGGCGGCAGCGACGCGAGTGTTAAGGTCAGCTGTGTCCCTGCTAGCAACCTAATAGCGCTTAGCCCTATTAATAAGGGCGAGTAGCTCATTCAGGCGGCCATGGAAGGCCTTAGGGACCTAGTCTTATTAGCTATTAGAACCTAAACCAACACATATAGACTTACTGCTTGGCACGACTTATTTAGTTATTGGCAGTAACCGTAATTGCAGTTGGCCTACTTACCGCAGGTAGCCCGCCCAGCGGTGGCCACGCGCTTAGCGTAGTGGAGGCAAATTAGTTTAAGCAAGGCTAGGGGAGCACCTTGCGAGTAATGGGGGAGCTTAGACGGCATCTAATAGGGTTAGCAATAGCTATAAGCCAGTATAAAGAATACTTACGGAAGGCTCACCAATAGGCGAACTGGCGGCGTTATGCTTGCAATTTATAATTAATTGGAAGTCGTGAAGAAGGCGAATTATAGGCTAAACGAATCAATTTAAAATGGAAAGGGAAATCTAGTGTCCTACCTTAGGGGGACTCCTACCTTTATAGGTCTCTATAGGGCCCTAGCGTTCTATTATCCTATTATCTTATTATCCTACTATCTTATTATCCTATTATCTTATTATCCTATTGTCCCATTATCTAATTCACCTAAATTTGGTTGCACACTTTTTATTTAGCAAAGGACAATAATAGCGCTCCTATTATATAATAGCGTCGGCTGAGGACAGCCGCTTAAAAAGGGGGGGGCAATTGTTAGGCCATAGAGACGTACTAGCCGTAACCGGCTTAGCGTAGGCGAGGCGCAGGCGAGGCGCCTATAAAACGTAGTCGCCCCACATCAGAGAATAGCAGAATTTAGTTCTACAGTTCTACTTCATTAAGAACCAGATACTTATTGCATTCCGTTACTGTTGTCACGTTACTATATACCCTAAGGACCTTGGCGTCCTAACACCGCGCTAGCGTACCGCCTGCCATTTTAAGTAAAGTTTTATTGTTCTGCTAAAATTAAAATAACACATATATTTAAAAGGCGGTGTGTCGTGCTAAGGCTTACCTAGGCGTGATAGATATAACTTAGGTAAAGTTTTAATGTTCAAAACGGTTATAACCTAGGGAGTGGTTATAACCCCGTTACCTACGTTAGGGATGGAGTTATAAAAGACTAAAGTTGGTAGACTTTGGTGTGTTTTAGGGTGGCTCGACCGGGTGGCTGGCTTGACTGGGTGGCTAATACGTTATCCGCAAGCGGATATCGCTAACCTTTTTGGTCAAAAAGTTGATTCAATCCCTTCGTGTGGCAAGAATTTAAGGACTTTTTGTATATGCACGCCTTATAAGCCAATCTAGAGGCTCTATACTGTATAGAGCTTGGTAATAAAGCCTCTGGTTAGTGCAATTTCTTGGCGGCAAGGGTGCTAGCGCCTTATTAATACTTAGATATTATGGTAAACAGCAGCGATATAGCCAGGAAGCCTATAATATTTAGTATAGTTAATTAAAAAGCTTTTAATATTGTCGCCGTCTATTTAATTATTAAATTATTAGTAAAATATCGTCCTTATACCGCCTAAAAAACGTTGTACGTCTTTAGCCCTAAAGCCCCTAAAGCCTCCAAAAGCACCTTAACCCTAGGAGTCCTATTTACAATCCTTTTAAGTAACGCAGTATATATATAATAGCTTGTCAGCAGTAGCTACGCAGCAGGTAAAGGTGCTAATTAAGGATATTAAGGATATTAAGGATGAATTAGGAGCCGGTTTTAAAGCCTGTGGTAAGACTGCTAAGGATAAGGCAGATAAGGTAGATAAGGTAGATAAGACTAAACTACTAGAGCTATTAGCTAAAGAAGTTATAAGAATGGGCCTCCCTACTGTTCCTACTTTATAGGAGCCTATGGCCGCTATTCCTAAACTAGACCTTAAAGTTATTAACCTTCTAGACGAGTTAATATTCGCTACTTGGCGTGCTAGTAAGCCTATTAGTAGCGCTAACACAGACGTTAAATCTAACCTTCCTAATTAAAATAAAGATAGTAAGCGCTCTACTTACTATACGCTAGTAGATTAGGTTAGTATGGAGTCTAGCAGATATAGATCTAGATAGGACCTACCAATTTAAGTATTTCTACTATTCTTTAGTATTAGTGTATTTAAGAAGCTCGCAATTAATATAAACCTATATGCAGCCTCTTAAAATGCTGGCGGATATTACTAATTAGGACGGCATATAGGTAAATAATTACGGGCATAGAAGGAGACCTCTGCTGGCGAATTAATAATTTAGGTAGGGCTTATTATCTATATAGGTGTCTTTAAAAGCCCTTAGGTGCGAGATCTTTAGGCCATAGATTCTAAATATCCTAGACACTTAATCAGCTTATTTATAGGCTAAAAAAGATAGGAGCAACTTAAGCGTTTCTTTTATATCTTACTACCTCTACTAGAGGGCATTAAACGTTAGGTCTTTAAGAAAATTAAGCTATTAATAACTCCTTTAGGCAAGGTGTTTAGAAAGTACGTTATACCTAGATCCATAGTTAGCTTTAATAAAATAATGGTAAGGTTTACTAGATAATCTATGGCTATAATTAAATTACTTAGTAAGCTAATACCTAAGGGCTTTAAGATAATAAGCCTTTATTAATATAGATATTGCTATAGCTTTATATTCACCTTACCTGGCTACTTTTTTAGGCTTCCTTTTTAAACAGATTATCAAGATATTATTCTTTTAAATACCTCTAAGTATATCCTCTACTGTAACAGTTCACCAGCACTACGCTAAGACACAAGATCGTCGCCTAAGAGGCTCCGAGACATGATTGACGCTACCCTCGTATGTCTCGGATACGGTTAAATATTGAGTTATAGACTACGGAGTTCCGGGTCTACTTTCATATATTTAGTTCACTTAATTACCATAGATTTAGAATTAAGTCGTTCTTTTAATACCCACACTTGCACTGTTATAGTTATGAGTCCGGATTGCACTACCTGCTAAACCAATCAATCTACTACCTTATTTACGAAGTTACTACTTCTACCACCTTTGCAAGTGTCTTGAGCTTCTTCACCTACTAAATAAATGGACGGTCGCACCTAACCGACAAACGTACCCAACAGACAAACGAACTAACGAATCAAATCAAAAGCTTAAAACGTTAAAATAAGGTTTCGCTAAGACGCTAGCCTAGGACCCTGCTTGACCTGTTAAATTCTAAAAATAATAACTAATACAGACGGACCTCATTTAAAATTCAACCTTATCCTTAAAAAGCCATCTAATTGGATGTAATAGTTCTTTATTATTTAAGATACTGCTAAAACAAACAACATATGGCAGTACATTGACCTATTAAAGAAGAAAGACAAGCTTCCAAAGCTAGAACCTCCGAATCGGCCTACACCAAGAGACGTGCTTCCTACTGCTATATTAATAGCCAAGCTAGATCCAAACCAACTCATTGCCTATAATTAACTATACGCGGAATACAAGGACAACCTCCACGTGCACTAGAAGCAAGAGCAAGCCATAAATAATATCAGCAATTATATTGTCCGCATAATGTTAGTAGCCTACCTCCCTCTCATTAAAGACCTTGGAATAGTATACAAACGCCTTTAAGAGTTAAAGACTGTACTCGCCCCTACCACCTTAGGTTAAAAGCGCGACGTCCTAAATTAATACATGGCTCTTAAAGCCTATAACAAAAAGCAGAGTATTAAAAAATGGTTAAATAACTGGAGGAGCGTCTATAAGCTAGCAAAGGAATTGGAGCTTCTAGACGTACAGGGATTCAGGCCCCACTATAATTTTATATAAGCCATTAAAGCCATCTCTTCTAGTTTTGCAGGAGCACTGGAAGTAGACCTAATTAGAAAAGAACAAAAAGATAAAAAAGCCCTATCCATTATTAACCTTATTAAGGAATTCAAGGAGCACTATCATATGCAGCAAGCATCGTCTACCTCAACTGCCAATAACTCTGCATTTGCAACCCTTTAAAACAATTCTAATTTAGACTCTAACGGCAATTCCAATTCTAACAGCAATTTAAATTTAAATTTGAGATGGAATAAGGAATGCATATACGGCATTATATATTGGTTTAACAACTGCTATTACATTACTAAGCACAAGTGCCCTTAAGAATAGAGACCAAGGGCAGACGTCTAGAAGAAAGTAGATAAAGCTATCTCATCTATACCTTAGATTAAACGCATCGTTAATTAAATTTAAAAAAGAGAATAGGAAGCAAAGGAGAACAATTAGAATATAGAATCCACAATTAATTTTAATTCTAAAACCCTACCTTCTACCAAACTAACTAGCTATGCTGCTATATTTAGTACTGGTTAAATTCCTTTTAAACTCCAGAACACCTAGATACTTAACCCTAGTGCAGATACCCACGTCTACAATAATAAAGAAGACTTTACCTTCTTATACCTAGCAGCAGAAGACAACTACCTAATTACTAGCAGAAATTTCGTGAAAATTCAAGCCTACGGAATAGTAACCATTACTATTAATACACCTACTAGGAAGTCAAAAATAAAGCTATCCTATATAGCACTAGCACCTACCTTTTTTACAAATATCATAGCACTCTTAAGAGCTACTAATAACGACATCCATTTTAACTTAGGACGAAATATGCTATACCGTCTAGCAACTAGTAAAACAGTCTACTATGCAAAACAACTAGGGGGCCACTAGGCACTAATATACAGAGAGCCTAAAAATACCCTAGACTTAATAACTTAATTAACCTTCTTAATAGGAAGATTTTAACCAAGCCAAATAGCCCGTAAACCAATTGGAGCCACAGCTATAAGATAGCATAAGATACTCAGCCATACAGGACCTAATGCTATTGCATAGCTTCCTAAGCACATTATTGGCGCAAAGCTGACCGAATTTAAAACCAATAAATAAGCACTACTTAAAATCGAATGTGAAGTTTGCTTATTAGCAAAGCATATATAGCAGATCTCTTAAAAACAAGAACACGAATTTCCAGCCACTTAACCATTTAAACGGCTAGCATTTAATATTATATACCTCAGAGTACTAGGGTATAACGGCGATAGATATACCATGCACTTCTATTACACGTATTCCAAATTTAACTTTATATTCACCTCCAAGAATAAGGACAAAGCTACCATCCTACCTACCATTTACAAGACTTACCGCTTAATTAAGACATAATTCCACTAAGACATTGTCTTCTTCTGGAGCAATAACAAACAAGCATTTAGACAAACAGAAGACACCCTAGATACGTAGTATACAGACGAAGGCATTACCTTTAAATGCCAAGCACCGTATACTAAGGAACAAAATAGCGGAGCTAAAAGATTTAGAAGAACCCTTATAGAACAATTAAGGTCTATATAGCTGGAAGCATCCTTACCCCCATCTCTAGAACCAGAAGCTTTCCTTACTGCTAGCTATACACTCAATCGAACATTAAATGAGTAGCTAGGGTGGAAAACTCCGTACAAGGTTGCCTACGGCAAGCTGCCATTACTTACCTATATACACGAATACGGTTGCAAGACCTATACGCTAAATAAATAAGTTAGAAAGGGAGACAAGCTAGCTCCTTATACATTAATAGGACACCTAGTCAGCTACAATTCAATAAATATCTATTAAATCTGGATTCTAAGCCTTTACAAAGTCATTCAAACCAGAGATATTATATTTAATAAGACCTCGTTCTATGACCCCAAGGGTTAAAACATCAATTACCTACTCAGGGAAGCATTAAAAGACACCATCTAGGCAATTAGTCTACCAGAACCTCTCCACAAGGACAAATCTAAGGATAAATCTATCCTATATAGACCTACCTCAAATGCAGATCAAACGACTACATTAAATGACTCGGCAGAGCTTCCTATAAAGGACATTAAACAGCTACCGATACCTAGTAGAACGGTATCTCCGGATCTGCTAGAAATAAACACCACACCAGGAGGACTTTAAGACGATATCTTAAATATAATTAAAATAGGTTCTACCTAGCTAAGCAGTTTACCAGAACCGTTAAATACAGCTCCACAAGCTAATAAGGTCTCAGCCAATCCTTCTACCAACCTTGTCCTACCAGAAGGTTCTAAACAAATTCAATGTTAAGCGTACGCAGCAGCACTAGCCAATATACCTACCCTATTTGGTTACTATGCTGGCTTTGCTACAGGACTAGTAAAAGACATTAACCAAACTAGATCCTCCCTATATAGAGATAATCTCCCTTCTAAACTAAGGAACCTAAAAGAGCTAAGAAAGCACCCTTTAACTACCGGCTTTCAAAAGGCCATAGAAAAAGAATACAATGACCTAAAACGCCAAGGGACATTCAAGACTATACTAAAAGAAGAAGTATATAATAAGCAGATCCTTCCACTAAAATGGGTCTTTAAATACAAGTTTAACAGCAACGGTTACCTTTAAAAGCTAAAGGCTTGACTATGTATCCGCGGAGACCTACAGATTACCAAAGAAGAGACCTATGTAGCAACCCTAGCTGCTCAAATATTCCGTGCCCTCATGGCTATAGCAGCTGCATTTAATTTGGAGATTCAACAGTATAACGCTATAAACGCATTTATAAATGCAAGACTAGTTAAGCCAGTCTACTGCTATTGCCCAGAAGGCTTTAATTAAAACGGACATATCCTAAAGCTACTTATGGCGCTATACGGATTAAAAGTCTTACCACTACTTTAGTATAAAGAGCTCACTAGTACACTGGCCAAATTTGGATTAAAGCCTATCCTAGGTACAAACTGCCTTTACACCAATAGACAACTTATTGTCTTCTTCTACGTAGACAATATTGCCGTTCTATTTGCCAAAAAGGACCTTTAAAGATTAGAAGAATTTGAAGCTAAACTTCTACATTAATATAAGATCCGTGCACTAGGAGACCTATAATGGTTCCTAGGAATTTAAATTAAATAAGATTATGCAAATAGAAAGCTCTAGCTCTACCAAGATTTATATATCGAAAAGATAGCCAGTCAATTTAATATTTAACCAGGAAGATTTTCTAAGTCACTACTTCCCGCCAAAGAACTAATTCCGTCCGACCAGCAGACGAACCCTTAAAGAATACTAGCCTATTAGCAACGGGTTGGTTCTCTTGCGCACCTTGCCATATTTAGAAAACCTGATATTGCGAAGACGCATTCTAAGCTAGCCGAATTTCTTACTAATCCAAATTAAAAGCACCTCAATGTATTAAACTAAGCTATTACCTATTGCCTTGGAACAAAATCTACAGCTATTAAATACTCTGGCGAAGTATTCAGAGCACACGTCTACTTCAGAAACCCCAAAGGAGAAGACGTCACCTTTTACGGAGCATCTGACGCAGCATTTGCGGACCATAAAGAGACTAGACAGAGCTCTTAAGGATACCTTTTTATACTATTTAGAGGACTAATTAATTAGAAGGCAACCCTATAACAATTAGTAACTCGCTTAACTACCAAAGCGGAGCTTCTCTCCCTATCTATAGCTGCTGTTAAAATTATCTGGTGGCAGCGTTTCTTTAAGGCAATCAGTCTCAATTTAGAACGCGATTTTACCCTACTATGCAATAATATGCAAACTATACGACTCCTAAGACAGGATACACCAAAGCTTAACACCAAGCTATGATATATCGACATCCATTAGCACTAGCTTAGACAGGAAGTCCAAGACAAAAAGATCAACGTACAATGGGTCCCTATAGACAAGATGCCTACTAACGGTCTTACCAAGATCCTACCCCATTAAAGGCACAAGGCATGGATAAAGCAATTAAATCTAGTAGACATTCAACATTAGATTACTACTACAACTAACAAAGACTTTTAAGTATCACCCTATACTACTCCTAAAGTTGTATCTAAATTTCCTATTTTGGTATAGCTTCTATCTTCGTTTTATTTTCTATAGCTTTAACTACACCGTCAAATCTGGGGGGGGGTGTAACAGTTCACCAGCACTACGCTAAGACACAAGATCGTCGCCTAAAAGGCTCCGAGACATGATCGACGCTACCCTCATATGTCTCGGATACGGTCAAATATTAAGTCATAGACTACAGAGTTCCGGGTCTACTTTCATGTATTTAGTTCACTTGATTACCATAGATTTAGAATTAAGTCGTTCTTTCAATACCCACACTTGCACTGTTACATCTACCTTACCTAACAGCTTCCTCTTTAGGCTCGTTGATTTTGCCTATTTTTAAATAACTACTTTATAAATATTCTGTTGCTCCAGGTGCTTTAACAACTTAGAATTACTGCAGCTGGCATAGCTTGATTAAACTTAAAGGACTATCCAGAGGTGTATAAAAGGGCTAATAAAAGGAAGAAAAGGCTACCATTTAACTTTATTATAGGAGTAGTTATTAGCGTAGTTAGTTCGGTGCTTTCAATTATATAATAGGATAAGAATTTAGTACGGTTTTTAATAATAGCTTACTTATACAGTAATAAGGACGTTGATAAGGTTAATTAGTATTAACCGCGGGCATATAATTCCTTCCTTAAAAAGCTGATAGCTAATGTTTGGGGCAATAACCCAATTAAGAAGTTAACGCTTTTTAGACTCTCTATTGACTATAATAATTAGATAGGCGGCGTTAATATTTATAATTAGCTTTAAAGCTACTATACCACCTAAATCACTACTATACGCACCTAGCTGCCCTTATTCTTCTAGGCGCTTAATATAGCTATAATTAACGCATATATTATTAGTAAGAAGATCTTCTAAACATTAAGGCCTTTCCTTTAAACCCACCGCCGTTTCTATATATAATTGGCATAGAACCTCGTTATTATAGGCAGTTTGTAACGGAGCGAGCACAAGCGGTGATAATATATAGCGAAGTAGATATTATTAAGCTATGTACATGAACTGTGTGATGAGGTCAAGACGTTGCGTGAGGAGAGAAGGTAAGGAAACGGGAAGAAAGGGGTATATATCGTTAACTTGGTTGCTTGGTTAACACGTGCACGGAGCAGAATAGGCTTCGGGTCGTGGTCCTGGCAGAACTTGGCAGAATTCGGTGGACTTGGCAGAACATGGCAGAACGCGGCAGATTGCCGTCAGATTGCCGTAGATTGCGGTCGGTCTCTTCTTACTGAGTCGGTGGAAACAGGTGGACGTGTATAAGGTGTCACGGAGGTGTCCCGTGACACAGTTAGCAGATAGGCCTAAATAAGCATAATACTGAGCGTCTTTTTTATTAAAGCTTACTAAAATATAGGCAATATTAATCTGGCATTGGGCCTAGTTATAGAAATATTAGAATAAATTAAAAAAACCACCTATATCACTGCTAAAACCCCACTACCTATAATTTAACTATGTAAGACGCGAACTTACTATTCTATTAAAAGCTTTATAAGGAAGCAAGGCTATAAAACCCTACTAAAGTGCTAGATATATAGATAGAAAACGGCAAAGAAGCTTATAATAAAGATCAGGCAAACAGTATATAAATATAAGGCCTATAGGCTTCCTCTATGCCTTTAATACTTTAATAACTTTTATTTAGTAGGCGACAACTAGGTAACTATTTTAGGCCTCTACTACCTTATGTCTCTAATATTAAGACTCTAAAGCTAATTAAGCCTTTGCTATAGCCTCCTTCTTAGCCTCCTTTAAACCCTTCTCTACTGCTTTTAATTAGTCCTCTGTATTAAATAGCCGCTAGTTAAACTGTTTAACCACTTATAGTATTTAATACACCTTATTTAACGTATACAGCACGTCCTCCTTTATAACCTTAAGCTAGTCCTTCACCGGCTTATTCTTGTTAACGTTAGGAACGCGTATAAAGCGGATAGGTGGTAGTAATTTAAGAGAGGACACTAATAGAGGATTTTCCTATATAATCAGCAGCTGGTTAATAGAGAAAGGGTAGAAACCTACTGTCATGACGTCATATATTACGGCTTTTTGCCTAACTTCCTCAAAAAAATATATGTTTTTAGTGGTGGCCTTCTGCAGCATTTCATTGGCATCGCAATATTGACGCGTTTTGATGAGGCTTGCTAATAAAATCACGCTAGCTAGGGTGCCTGCAGCATGCTAACCTAGGCAGGAGCGCCAAAGCGCCCAATACGAAAAGTCATACTTGCCACACGAAGGGATGGTCTGAGGGACTTTGCCAGCGTTTCTTAGCAGTTGTAAGGCCCCTTACTTGGGTGCACGCCCGGGGGCTCTCAGGAGCTGCCAAGGCTAGCCTTCGGCTAGCCCTTGGCACCTCCTTATAAGCTCCTCGGGCCTGCAGCCCTTCCCTCCTCATCGGTTCGTCTCCGTACGAGGTATTGCCATACCTACCCTCATTACCATATCGTCCTCTTCCATCGACTCTCCTTGTGACTCATGCTCGGCTTGCCTGCTCCCTACCGTACACCTGGGCAATAGCCTTACAGCAGTTATCTTTTTCAACAAAATTGATTTACACCCCCACAACAGCTCTTATTTTATAAATGTTACTAAATTAATCTATAGAACTAGCTCTATAATTGATGAACTTTTGGGCCTTATATATGTACTTTTTGCGATATTATTGCGACATTATAACTAAGTCTTGCCGTATCGTCTAAATTTGTATGGAGTTATATACAATCTTTAACAAAGTTATTAAAGCCACCCACGTAAGGTCTAAGACTATATATAGGTTTAAAATAATTGCAAGAGCTAGGTCTATTAATAATAAAATTTTGGGCTTTATATATACACCCATTATAGTATTATGGCTATTTCCGGGATTCTTAATAACGGATTTTTTTTAACGAAGATGAGCTCAACTCTGGGGGGTTATAGGCTGGTTTAGACCAGATATTCGTAAAATATCGGGTTGTCTCTCTAATCAATGAACTTTTGGTAGTATTTTAAGCCGTTGTGGTTAAACAATTCAATTGCGAATATAGGGAACATTATAAAAAAGTCGTGATTTCGATGGTGCACCACGAAACTTGGTTAGTCACCCGCTTGCGGGCCGATTGACTCCGCACCAACGGAATCAGACCCTGGTGAGAATTGGTTGGTTAATAAGGAGCAGTATGCCCGCCCGTGCGCATAGTGCACGTACCAACGGTCCACAGAGGGTCTGATTCATGAGATAGCACTCCAGCACAAATCCGGCCGCCTTAGCTCCCTCGCGCGCGCCCAGCCACTCACACGGAAATTTAGCCACCCTCGCGCCAAGAAGTGGGAACATGCTCAAGCATCACCCCAGGCCGGCAAAGGCATCACCGACGCGAGTCCCCCCTTTCCGCGCCCTGCAACGATTTGCCCATGCGCGTAAGCGGCGCAGTCAGCAGCCCTTAGCCAGGAAGCCCCCTCAGCGCGTACCCAGGTGACCATGTAAGTCAGATCTGAGCACGATGCGCGAGATAGAGTGGCGGAGCGAGGAGGAGGGACATGTAGAGGTGCTGACGGGACACCGGCCAGGAGAATGAATAGAATGGAAGGCTAGCTAGCTATACAGACTACAAGGTGGATATATCCAAAGGTTTCCTTGTTTTGTCTCTCTCTCTCTCCCAAAATGTTCACGAGTCCGTGGCAATGTACAAGCTAGCGGAGGGGAGCACTCCGCAGCCCAGCTCTCTCCGCTCATCTCACACCACCGCCTTTCCAATACCGGCACCGAGAGTAACTGCCGTTCGAGTAAAATAATAGCATATCCATGCCATCCTGACCATCTTTTCTTGACTAAACAAATGAGAGTAAAACAAGAGTAAAGCGAGGTTGTGAGGGACCAAACGTGTACTAGTACAAGACAAAAAAATGACTCAATTAAGCATGCTCCTTATCCAACACCTCCGACACGCCCTCGTCGCCGCGCAGCACGACCTGCGTCTTCGCCAGGGAAGTCTTGACGGGCGTCCTGCTGCGGAAGATCTCCGACAGCTCCTCGAGTGTCCGCCGCCTCGTCTCGACGTAGAAGAAGTAGATGAAGGCAAACTCGAAGATGTCCCAGAAGATGAACAGGAAGTAGTACTTCCAGCCGGCCCCGGAGAACGCGATGCCGGTGACAAAGGTGTTGTAGAAACCGGCGATGTTGACCCAGAAGTTGTAGAATGCCATGCCCTTGGCTCGTGACTCGTAGCGTAGACATTCGACGGGGTACAACTGCTGCAGGGGAGTGTAGCCGGCTGAGAAGACGAAGCCGAAGATAAAAATGAGCGCGATGACGGTTTTGGCTTGGCCAGGCTTCTTGATCAGAGACGTACCGCTGTCGTCGGTGAGGGGCTTGCCATCGGGGCCGTTCCTTAGGTTAGTAGCATCAAGTGCACAGACGAGAATAAAAATGAAAACGATAATGCCGGTGGAGACGAGGAGTTGCGGGCGACGGCCCCATTTGTCGGTGTAGATAGCTCCGAAGATAGCGCCAGCGAAGGAGACAACGTTTTGGAGACCATTGAGAAGGAGACGAGTCCTATTGTTGGTGATACCAGCACCCTGAAGCATAGCGGGATAGTAGTATGATACTGGGCCATTTCCAGACCACTATAAGTTTTGTCAGTGTTGTGAAACTGGGAAATGAAATACTATGAGAATATACCTGGCCGAAGAAACCCATGGAGAGAACAAGCATTGTTCGATAACGTTGCTCGCGGCTGTTGAAAAGCTCACGGTAATCCCACCAGCGCTTGTCAGACCCCGTAACGGAAATGTCTTCGACCATTTCCTTGTATTCGAGCTGTACGATTGGAGAGTCTCGGCTACCCTCACCGTGATACTTGGCCTGGAAAAATTATTAGCGTCTGGAAAGCTTCCTGGCTAGCGAAGGTGCTTTACCATGATGTCGAGCGCTTCTTCGTGGCGGTTATTGGCAATGAGCCAGCGAGGGGTTTCAGGCAGGAATGGGGAAGAAAAGAGGACTATGCCAGAAAAGACCATTTGGAGCCAGACTGGGATTCTCCAGGCAATCGTGCCCTTCATACTTGAGGTTCCATACGGGACGAAAGTGCCAGGAATACCACCAACAAACCAGAAAGTGTTGAAGATACCGGTCAGCACACCACGCCATGCTGGGTGAGCCATCTCGGAGGCGTAGGCGGGACCGGCTGTGGATGTAATGGCCACACCAAAACCGAGGATGAATCGCCCTCCCATGAAACCTGCGAGGTTGTGGCAGCTTGCCTGGACGCAAGTGCCAATAACTATAATGAGACAGCCGATAAACATTCCCCATTTACGCCCTGAGAGCTGTCAGAGGCTGCAAGTTTCCTGGCTTTCTGGAATACGGAAACTCACCTCTGAAATCGGTAGCGGGGCCGGCAGCAAACGAGCCAACCAAGTTACCAATCGTATAAATGGCGTAAACGATACCTGTGCTGGGAGTACCCTCGGTGAGAGAGAAGCCGAAGTAACTACGATATTGCGGGTAGCTGTTGATAGCCCCCATCAAGGAACCATCGTAACCGTTAATGCAAGAATTGAGCGTTGCAATGAGCAAAATGCCGTAGAGCTATCTCTGAGTGAACGATTGCAACAGAGTTCGGGCGATTGGGAGAGTACTAACCTTGAACATTCTTCCTGTCCACGGCGACAAATTCGCCTTCATGGTGGCATCTGCCAGTGCAACATTCTGTACCTCGCGAATCTCAGTAGTCTTGTGGCCATGTTCACGCTCGGTGTGCGAGACGCCCACTTCGGTCTTCTCTATATCCGACATGACGTTGAAGGGTATAGGTTAGGGAGTGGTAAAGCTGGACAAGGGTGTCAGGAAAGAATGCTCAGCTGTCAGCCCGCACTGTAACAGCTGGGCACGAAGTTCATGTTATACTGGGCGGACACAGACCAGCAATTATAGGCAGTATCAACCCTGTGGGTGAGCTGCAGCAGACCGGGGTGGGAGATGGTCGTACCCATGTTTATGTTAGGGGCCTTGCTCCGAAGGAAAGTGAGCGGGAACAGGGGAGCAGGTTTGGGCGCACTCGCCAGACTGCCGGTGAACGGTTGAGGCCGCAGGACTAGACATGGAGAAGCTTAACGGTCATACACCACCACGCGGCTCTCAGATCTTGATGCTAATTATGCTAGTTATGCATAAGTCATCCTCCGTGTCCTTCTTGAATAAAATCTCTGCGACGCTGGACTGCTGGCGGTGCTGCATACGCTGAACATACCACCAGCGCGGTGGCGAGTAACGCTGAAGCAAGACCGCGGCAAGAGGCTGGGAAAAGGGCGTGAATGACTAGGTTAGTGTGGCGCTTGCAGCTTGAATCACGCAAGACTTCGTAGAGCTTCACGATCGGGGAACGGGTATCGTGATCTTCAAGGTCTGCTGGCGGGTCGCCATCTCGGAGGCCGAGGTGGTGCTGTGGAAGATGCTATGGAAGGCGTTGTGAAAGGGTTCTGGGTGCTGAGAGGGCGAGTTCCTCAGGATACGCGCAGGAAGACGGCTTCTGGAAAACCGGGAGAAGGTGTCCGCAGCGCTGTGTAGAGGTTTTACCACGCCTCTGGCCATTGGCCGCCACGATGTTGCGGAGCGATGGCGGCTCAAATTAGTCCGCGTCAGATTGGGCTAGCACCGTCAAATGAGGCTAGATTTAGGGGGGGGTCAGCCTTGTCTGGATCACCGTCTTCTCCACCGCTGAAATACACCTTCACACCTGACTCTTTGTCGTTCCTGCACAATCGACATGGGCACTGATAAAGCCGCGCAGCATGCAGCGACCCACGACTCTCTCCGTTCCCACAACGTCGGTGGTGGCGTCTAGTGTCCTCGTGGCTTTCGGTAAACTAGGCCAATTCTCCGATATCAGCTAGGATACACCTCGTGGCCTCTGTCGCGAGATCTCATCCAGGAATCGAAAGGAGAGCCCAGACTAATACAAATACCAGTGCAATTACCAAGACGCTGAGCGTAAATTTTTGTTACAGGAGACGATAGGGCTTGATCGGTAAACGGTGCCGAAATGCATTGATTGCCATTGAACACAGCCGCCGCGTCTGCATCAGTATGACCTACATATGTATGAATGCACATTGGGTGCTGTTCATTTGCCAGCCATCTGACTCTGCGAGTCCAGGATCCTTCCAACCGGACCGCAGGAAAGGACCACAGCTAAGAGATGTTTCCTACCGGCTACCCAGTTCGACTATCTCACGAGCGAAACCTGGTGTGATGATGAGGCTGGCCAAAGATTTGGCGCAGCAGTCTTAGCCAGACTTCAAGCCACAACTCACCTTACTCTCGTGATTCCACTTTCTGGCTTGCATACTGTGCTCGATTTTCCATCTCGCCATAATCGCTGGCCAATATCGCACTGCCCAACTATGCCTATCACTCATTATGAGCCATATCCTAGCGCCAGCCCTAAGATGGAGAGCCACGACGCAATATGGATGGCGCTCCCCCAATATCCAAGGATTTATTTCATGCTAGGCCATATTCAGATTTATTGCATAAAACATCCAGTTGCTCCCTAAAACGACGACCTTCCGTTCTCGATTCGTCCCTGGTATTCAAAAAACATTCTCGACTAATCCCCCTGGTCAGGATATAGATGAATTCGTCCATCTGGAACCCAGTTGGCAGGCTCGACTGGTCCCTTGCTGCCAGTAATATTGCCCCTCAACTCAAATGCAGTATCTCGACTATCAGAGCAGAGTCTGTGCCGCATTGAAATAATCGTTGAGGCCTGGTTGGTTCTAGACTCCTATTTTACTACTTGTCCTCTGCCCGTAGACAATTGAGCGTTTCACCGTTGCCTAAAACAAGTCGCTACTACGGATCTTTTCCAAAAATCTGCGGGGCCACGAAAATCCTATAGCGCTGCTAGGAGGTCCCAGACTGTCAGAATATTGCCCTTGATTAGGGGCGCCAGTCAGTGAAAATCTCGCCTCGTCCGAATATGGTTGCGGATCCCTCGAACTGATGATCTCCATGGAGCTGTGGCAGGTCTACTCGAGAACCACTATTCACAGTCAGGTGGATGATACGAGTACGGTTCCCTCCGCTCACCTGAATCGACGTCTTTGGATGTTTCTTCTGCCGCTCTGTATATCTGAGGTATTCTCAAGTGGCACAACGGCTCATGTTATATGTTTTCTTTTTCCTAAAATGGGCCTATCCACTTTTGAAGTCTGCAGCCACCAGTGAGACTCTAATATTATTTTTCCTTTCAAACTATCGCCTTATACCTCTCACATAGAGGTCGGTAAAAGCGTATAGCTGTTTTGCGGAAGGTTTTTAGAGTCAGCGTTGAATGATTATGTTGAGGCTTTGTTCCGCCTAGCCACCCCTATTACTCCGAGCAACCACGAACAACAAAGCCGTCCGTCATGAAAAGACTTGGTTGAATATCACCGAATTTATATGACCTAAGACATCGACATTGCAAGTTTCTATACTTTGTCGTTCTTATATCCTTTAAAGCAATGATTAACCACCACCGAATGCGTCCGGACTCATTGCCCACTTCAATCACTAACTTCAGGACAACCGAAGACAACTCAGAGCTAATACCAATACCAAAGCTCAGAATTGAGTTATGTGTATAAGTCTGCTGACAGAACGAATATGAATACAGGAAACACATTCGCCACCTAGCATCGACAAAATGAAAGGAGACCCTTCCTAATGACATTTTGACCACGGGTTCTTTCTGAAAGCCCTTATAAATCGGCCTTCAACCTGTGACCTCTTAGCCCAACCTTCCTGCGCCCATGTTAAGTATAAGAGACTCCTCGACTCGCTTATCCGAACCGAATACAACATTTCCCTCCGGGGCGGAACACTTCCACGTCCCGACTCAACGCAAGGTCATCGCGGTCTCCTACCGAGCTTTCTGCGTAGCAAAGATTCGGTAATGTTGGAATAACAGGGCCAAATGAATGAGGAGTTGAAGCGTTGTATCTAGCCCATTAGGAAATCCCGATCGTATTCACCCCAGAATCTCGCCGAAGACTGTCGGCCCTCTTTTCGTAAACACGCGCTCAAGTAGGGAAAACAATACTTTAGGCACCGTTAATTTCCACAAAGCCTCTATAGCGTGAGCTAAACCACAACCGTCGTATCAAGCATACAAAACAACCGAGAAATGCGACAGCACCTGTGACACAACCAACACCTGCATTCCACAAGCGCCAACTCCCCTAGACTCAAACGGCACCAGAAGCCATCGTTGTATCATGGCATCACATTCACAATCACAAACAGTAAGTTAAGACAAAGTGTAATAATAGTCAACTGCCGTATGCACATTCAGAAGTCATGTACCTCATATCTACATCCTCCACCATCCATCCTAGGCTCGCATGCGATATCCACAGGGGTATTAATCCAACAATCCAATCCAACGCCATGCTTCCCATCCCATCCCACAAAATTACCCAAAGGTAGCCCAAAGTCCCTCTGCTGTCCATTACCAGCATGCGAACATGAATATAATAATAGCCCGCTTCCTCCACCCGTGACCAAAAAAAATCCAATGATGATGTTTTGAACAACATGGTCGTAGGACTCGCGTCCATTGACAACCTGTAGAATGCGGCTCTTCCTTTGTCTCACGTACGACGCAGACCCGAATCTCCCGGGGTAGCCGTGACGCCGATGCTATGCAGCGACTTGAACTGAAAACCGAAAAATCAGGCGCAGAAGAGAAGAGAGGTCGCTTTGAACGCAGCAAAAATAAAAGCAGAATAAAAGACGGGACAAGCGGAGCCGGAAAAAAAGACCCGGAATGCCTTGCAGAACAACCACCCAAGATGTAAACCCAAATACTGAGCACTGCTCATGAAGCGAACTGCCTCTCTTTCTCTTTCTGTAAACAATATCGATGTCGAAATATGTGCGTGCGAGAGAGTGTGTGTATCACACACTCACCGTTCTCCGCACCCCCACAACCGGCTTCTGCGCATACCCAATCAGCAGCCTGAAGCTGGTCCCCCTCTTCTCACACTCGCGGATGAGCGCCTCATCTCTCCAAATACTATTCTCGAGGATATTCCCCCCGGCCGTCCCCGGCTCGCGCACCTCCGGCAGCACCACCGACTCATAGCAGCGCGAGTACCACCAGCGCCCGACTCTCGCCACCATCTCCGCAATGCCATCATCCGACTCGCCATTCGAATTCTGCGTCGTCAGGAGATCCGAAAACGACACCTCCTTCCGCGCGCCCAGCTCGCTCGCGCCGCTCGCACCGCCCGAGCTGCCCGACGCGCTGCCGCTCGCACTGCTCCCGGCGGCAGTGGCGGCCTCAACCTCATCGCCCGCAGATGGCAGACGGCCGGCAACCGGCACGCCGACGAAGCAGCGGTAGCATCCGACGAAGCCGCGGCGCCCGAGCCCGCCCATGACCTCGTCGCTGACGTTGCGCAGGCTGACGCCCGGCTCGGCCGCCTGCATCTTGACCTTCAGTCCGCGCACCGCGCGCCGCGCCCGGTTGCCCATGTTGACGAGGTCCAGGTCCAGCACGCTCATCTCGAGGTAGCCGCCGGGCCGCAGCACGCGCTTGCACTCGGCGAGGATGGTGCGGTGGACCGCGGACGACAGTGCGGGTGGGAAACGCAGCACGGCTGTCGCGAAGAAGCCGCGCGGGAAGGGAAACGGAGAGGTCAGCGACGGGTGTGCGATGTGGCGGTGGTTGCGCAGCGTGGACCATGGCTCGGCGGCGGCGGTGGCGGAAGGCACGCTCAAGGGGCCCGGGCCCAGGTTGTAGATTGTCGCCTCCGGGTAGGTCAGGGCGCAGTAGTGGGACCAGTCTGACGGACTCGTTAGTGGTTGTCGGTGGTAGTGGGGAACTGTCGCCGCGGCTTACCTTTGCCAAGCCCGTCTATCACCAGAACCCTGTCCTCTGCGGGATCCTTTAGCTCGAAATGGGCAGGACTGAACAGTACGCGTCCGAAACTCAGCCATTTGCTTGTCATCAATGCGCCGAAGCGCAGGTTCGCCATCGAGACTAGCCCATCGTTTTGCATTTCCGCCATCTCAATCAACCTGGTGTCCCTGTAGCGGCTGCTCCCGCTTGCGGTGGACGGATTGGTGCTGTCGCGGTCTTTGTCGGATGTAGAGGCGAGAGTGGCCTTGGATTGTCTGGCGCTCATGTTGAGGGAGGCTGGTAGGCTGGATCGCGTTGAGCTGGGGCGTGTTGCTGGGCCGGATCCAGAGGATGTGCGTTTGGGTGATGGAAGGCTGAGGCGGCCGGTTACAGGGTCGACGACGCTGAGGTTGCGCTCTCCGTAGCTGGCCAAAAACTCAGACATGGAAATAGGCGTCGTGGGCGTCTGTGCGGAATGAAGGACAGCGAGGAGACGGGAGCGGCGGAGATGGAGTGACGCCGTTGCTGGGCCGGTTGATGAGCCAACCGAATTAGAGGAGGTGTGAGAACGTTTGGGCTCGTTCTGAAGGGAGAGAGGCTCAGGTGGTGGCTGTCGTTGGGATTTTCCTTCGTTGGCTCCTAGACCGGCATAATGGAACGGTGTGCCTTGAGATGGTTCTGTAGAAGTAGCTTTGGCAGGGTTACTAGGCGAGAGCACCTCATCGATCAGATCATCGTACTCATTCCATACTTCATCCTCGGATTGAGGAGCGCCTGGTTCAGGGATGATGGCTGTGCCGGTCGTTGTTGGAAAACTCCAAATACCCGAACTGCTAGAGTATGACAATTCAGAGTCCTTTCGTGGAGGGAATCTGAAAAACTCAGTAGTATTCAGGGACTCGTCGGCGCTGGGGCTGATGGTAGCAATGGCAGTTCCATGAGATAGCGTATTCAACCCTTGAAGGACAGGGAATGGCTCAGGTGGTCCAGCGGTAGCAAGCAATGAAACCGTTGAATCAACCGAAGTGCGAGACGGCACAACAGGGCGAGGCTGGTCAGGAACAAAGGGCCGAGAGAACGATTGGGATGGCGGCTTTCGGTCTCGGTCTCTCCTGGATACTACCATGGGAATGCGACCAACTTGAGGCAGACGACTTGGCCTGGGTGGCGGAAAAGAGGGAGGTGGAGCTGGTGGAGAAAGGGTTTGTGGGAAGGTAAATGCCTGTGGTAAGAACGATGCTCCCGGTAGGCTTGCATTTGTCTGAAGATCTAGTTGCGGTGAAGGGTTCGGTGAGGCTTTTGGCGATGGGGGTCTAGGAGACGATACATTATTAAGTGGCGATTGTGTCTCCATAAATTGGTCTCTCCGTAATATGACCTTTGGAGAAGCAGGTCTACCCGGTTGTGCAAATTCAGATGAGAAAGATGGTGGGGACGGTAGTAGCATAGACTGCACGTGCTCCTTGGTTCGCTCCTTGGGTGCTTCCGAATCATAAGATTCGGACGCAATCGGTTCTTCCGGGGTGCTGTCAGCTTCTCGCATTATTTGCTCTAAATCCTCCAGATCAATGTTGTTTGGTGCATCCATTAGGGCGTAGTGAGCCACAGATCGAGAGGTAGGCGGCCGCGTTATAGCCGCGGGGACTTCTGCAGCAGGCGCCTCGACCTTGGGCGATGCCTGGGCTCGTTGGAAGAAGTTCCATTTTCTTGAGGGCTTTGGCTGTGCTGCTGCTTTCTTTGGTCTCAGCCAATTTCCTTCCTTGCCTTCCGAAATGTCATCAGTACGAGAACGACTATTTGTGGATTCAGCGATTGAATGCTGGTTAGAAACGGCGCTATCCAATGCCTTCACAGAAGTTGTCTCCGTAGTATTGATGGGTGAAGGGACCTTCGCAAGTGCCCCGCCGTCCATATTGCCTGATCTTCGTGAAGTCCTCCTAGCAGCAAGCGACGGAAGGAAAGAACGCTTCCCATCATCCTCGCTATCTGATGGTCTCCGTGGACCTAGCGCCATTCTCTTCCTGGGAGATCCATTGCGAACAGGATCCGACATGGCAGATGGGAGTAATGTTGGTCTGCCAAGCTCTATGCCCGTCCGTGATGATTGGTCTTGTTTTCGTCCGTTCGGTGCCATTCTAATCTCAGTGCTGGGTCGCTCACAAACCAAGTCAAGGCTACTGCCACTTCGCATTGGTTCTGGACTCCTAGAAAGCTCCGAGCTACCTGTGCCACGAATGACAACAGGAGTGAGCCTTTCGAGAAAGAAACCATCCATCTCAGCACTGGTTGTGCTTGTGATACTACTCTTACGACTCGAAGGCGTGCGGTTTAGGCTTTCGTTGGTGGTACCACCACTTGCGGAACGGCCGATACTTCCTCCACTAGTTGAGCTCCCGCTGCGACCTCTGACCGCGTACTTGCCATAGCCCTCGTGACCTGTACCTGCTATCGGACCCTTTCTCCGCAGCCCCCCGTCAGATTTAGAAGAAGCGTTTGGATCAGTCTTTGCTCGTCGCGAGAAGAAACCAAACTTAGAGGTCTTGTTTGGACTCGGCGCAGGTGTAGGCAGTGTCTTGGCCCTTTTCTTTTCCGTATCGCTCTGAACCTCAGGAGTCGGTCCTCTTGTTGGGGCACGAGAGATGACTGGAAATCCTGACGGAAGACTGGGGTTCGGCGATGGATTTCGTGAAGGAGCTTTTGGGGGCATTCCAAAACGGCTCTTCCCACTCGGTACATAAGTAGCAACCCCCATCCTCGATTCTGAGGAGCTCGTTCTCTTGTGAGGCGAAGGGAAGCTCGTCATGTTACTTTGGATAATGGGCGAAGGCTCGCGGAGACCCACGATTTCAGATGCTCCATCTCTGCTTGGCCTTACTGGTCTTCGAACCATTAACTTCTGTGGTTGCGATGGGTCTGCTAAATGAGCTAGTTCTGGCGGCGCTTGGCTTTCTGGAATATGCTTTGGTGACGGAGGTGAGCGATGATGCTCAATTGAGGTCTGGTGCTGAGACACATCGCCCTGGGGATGTAATATAGTAAAATACATTGAAGATATTTGTGGTGGAGGACTTGGTGGTGGAGCAGGTAAGCGTGAAGTTGGTGTCTTGTCTTTCTGCCTTCCTGTTTCTACTCGAATCGTGGACGTGGACGAGGATGATGTTGAAGATTCCCGGACTGATGAAAGACCGTGCTGCTCCCGTAAGCTTGAGTTCTCGTCTGTCTTCCGCCGGGTAACGGGCGGTCTGCCTTGCATAGGGCTCGCCTGCCTCAGTCGGGAAGGGGCTTTTGTAGTCAAAGCAAGGCCAGGAGAGTGCGAGGACATTGAGGTGGGAGTTGAGGTAACACTGAAAGGCCCGGGAGATTCGGAATACCTTGTTGAAGGGCTCGCTGACAGCCCATACTGTGGCGTAGGAGGTGGCAAATTCTCCGTAGCCAGTAGAGGTGGTGCTTCATACCTATGAAACCGGACCTCTAGTGGCTCTGCTTCCACCTCTGAATGAACTAGAATGGAGGAGGATGGTGGCAGAGATATTCCCAGGACAGTTTCTGAGTACGGATCTCTGTGTCCTCCTAGTATCGCCTTCATTGGTTGTGCTTCCTCTTGAGATGACACTGAGCCAGTCCTTGTGCGTGAGGCTCGCCTCCCACTGCCAACTCCAATAGATGAAGGTTTCCTCCTCAACAGGTTCGACCTTGGGCTATCGATTGTAGAGGCGGAAGATCCAGAGACAAGGGAAGGAGTCCGAGTGTCGGCTGCGACCTCAAATCTAGGGAGACGAGATGAAGCAGGTTGTGGTATTGATCTGGGAATCGACATCCCAGGTTGACCATGAGGTATAAGCGTACTCTGCTTTGAGACTCCCCGTCGTGGACTTTCTGTTATTGACTTCGCCACGGGTGCTCGCTGATTATTGACCCCACCGTTGGGGTATACCTGCTCATCTCTAGTGTGTTTTTTCTTTTGTAATTTTGACGGGTTCGGAGTCGGGATTTGGGAATTTGTGGACGTTGGAGTGAAACGTTGCGGTAGTCGAGTAGATGGAGCGCGCTGAGTGTACGGCGTTTGACTCTCCGATCTCTTTGGAGGGATGAATTGTGATTTATAGGATGCCATATCGGGTACCCGCTTCGTGCGACCCTTCTGTATACAAGGGAAGCCGGCTGACCTGGGCCTGTAATACGGAAGCCTGTGTGCGCGGAGTAACTCATGAAGGCATGTGGTCCAAATGTGTGCGAGCTAGCTAGAAAGTAAGTCAGCAAACCCCATAGCGAGAGGGTAGCCAATGCCGTGAAATAGTACCTGGGGTGCTGTCAGCGAAGGTCAGCTAAGGCAGAATCCGCCAGCAGTTGCTGCAGTTGCTCGTGATGAGGCTTCGGGGGTGGCGAAATTGTAGGTGCTGCTAGGCGGAGGTAGTAATATAACCTTTTGCACTTGGTTATATGCGCATGCCAAATACTGCAGAGACCGGGCTGGCGTTTGGAAACGTCCAACTCGTGGGCGGCGCCACCGGGTGTGCCGACGAAGCGAAGAGGTGTTGGCGAAATGTGGCTCAGCACGCTTGCTCCCTTCGAGGGGAGACCTTGATGCACAACGCAGCGAGAAACAGTTTATAGAATGCAGATGGTCGGTTTAAGGTGGTCCCAGCGCGGGGACGACCAGTCGCAAGTAACCTACAAACTATGGAGACGAGGGACTGGGGCCGCGGGTTTCCGTTCTTAGTCGAATCCGTCGAATTTCTAAGGCTCCTTCGATGGCAACGGCGAAATCGGGGGGCCGAGCACTTGGTTGGATTCTGTTGAACGGCAGGGTGACTCTGGCGTGAGACTCTGGAGTCAGGAACGGAAGTCGATATGTATACAGGGCGCGACCTGGCAAAGCAACGCCGGAGTAGATGCGCCTCCAGAACGATCAACACGCCGTCAATGCTGCTAGGAGCTGGGCTGAACCGGCAGGAGATTTCCGCCATGAACGGCGCTGGCGCCTGAGTGGGCGCGTGGAGGCTTGTTGAAAAAAAAAAAAAGGTCGAAACCGGCATCAGGAGCAGCGGCCAGTGAAGGGTTGGCATTGCGAAGGTGTAAGATCATTCGCAGGAGGTGGTGCAGTGGAGCGGGCGAGAAGAGCCCATGCACTAGGGAGCTCCCGCCATTCGTGGAGGGGCTGCCGTGGGATGGAGTTGGGCATGATCAGACGAAGGCCCGGGGTTGGCTGAGCGAGCGTCGTTAGCCGTTGGCTTGGGCTGCTTTCGCCCACAATCTTCATGCCCTCCGATCCACGACCGCACGCCCAGCGCTGGAACTGTCTCGACGAAAAAGGTGGCCTTGTTCCCCAGAGCTGACTACACTGGCCAGCGAGTCACCACTAAGCAGCGCGTGCAGATAGCACGGGACCACGCTGCTGAGAAAGCCACCTATACTTCAAACGACCTGAATAGACTCCTATTCCAGCAGCGCAGAAAGATCAAAATAACCCTCACTCATGCCTGATTGAGGGGTCATAACGAGAGCAGTCCATGATAGGTCATATGCATCCCTCCATAAACGGAAGAGGTGGTGTTTTGAACCCCTCAAAGCATGGGCGAATCCTAGCGCGGCCTTTCAATTAGAACGCGTTGGTTTTGCAGTATCGAGTCCCTCGGCAGGAAAGAGGAGTTATGCCTCGATTCGCGTCTTACCGCATTAATGAGGCCAAGTGACCCTCAAGTGATCCTTGTACGTGCTACAGTCCAGATTCCGAGACTGCTTCTGACCCTCTCGTTGTGGAGGGATCGTTAGACTTGTCGTCATTGTGCTTGTAAGGTTATGAGAGAGCCACAGCCGTCAAACCGGAAACCCCGTCCCAGGAAAAGCTGAAAGGTGGCTAAGTGCGTCGCTAGTTGCATCAAGTTGAGGCTGAGCTTCGATCGGCACAGGCCACACTTGACAACACATCAAAGGCGAACTCGTTTTGCCTGCGCACTCTCCGAGAACAGAGATGTTCTCAAGAACAGAATTCGTTAAAAATACATCCCCATGAACATTAATCCCCGGGAGTGCGAAAGTGTCATCGGTCTGGTTTTTGGGGGCCCAGGCATTACCGAAAGCCACTTTGGGTCAGTCGACCTTTTTAGCCTGTCATTCGTCTCCTTCAGCGTGCTAATTGCGGCCCCTAGTGATCTCACCCTTGACTACTGGGTATACGACACTTGCGGCGCTCCTTAGCCCGCATATGAATTCAGTCATGTGATTTTAAAGTGGTGTGCGAGAATTTTCGGACATTGTCTCAAGTTGGTCTAAGCAAAGCGCTGTTTTTCTTCTACTTGGAATCCTATTCCGCTAGATCCTTACCTCAGCAGTGGCGAATTTGTAAAATTCATTTAAAAATACCGTTAATCGGATGCGAAGAGGCCGAAGGTGGAATCCACTTCGTCGTTGTCCTGCAAGTGCGTTTTAAATCAAGCTTGGGGTATGACCTAGAGGTTATTGAAGAGCTTCCATAAACTTCACTTCAAGAAATTTCCCGGAAAAAATATTTCAATAAGCCACGTTAAGTTATCTGGGCGTACGTCGGAGACTCAACTGGAAAAGAGAGAGTCAATGGTGGGAGCCGATAAGATGGCCTGTGTTGTAAGCTTTGAGTATGCATTTAGGAAATTTACGAATTTTGCAACATTTAATTCGTCGTTTTTAGTTTGCCTTATTCCGAAAAAACCCAAAAAACAAACAACTTGATGATGGCATCAAAGTGGTGTGTTGCGGGGCCAGAGTGGCTTAACAGGGGTTTCACACCCCTGATTTTATAAATCTCCAATAAGCGTGCGACATTGCTCTTTCACGATATTACTCGCTGACCATGTAACATTTGGGCGGTTGGACTTCCCATGCACTGTTTATCGTACAAGGTTCAAACTTCTCCTGACACTTGACATTTTCTCCGAAAACGGTGGCATCTGGGGTAGACGAGCGCCGAACTTGACATGTCGCATCTTGGGCCGCGGAGGGGTTGTGACGCCTATCAAGACTGCAAGAAATTGAATCATCTAAAATGTATTGACGCAGGTCATCCTTCGAATCACGCACTAAGAAAACTGCGCATCACCCAAAATCACGGGGATTGGCGCCGTGAAAGGGAACATCTGCAGGTCCATGCTCTGATACATACATGAGGTTCTGGATGCTCTGGAGGTAGAATCACCTCCGAAGTACCTCAATGAGGTATCGTATTTCCGCACTTCTCTCTGGGAGCAACAATTCCCGGATCTCGATCTCTGGGTGAGACGCCTTGTGGGTACGCCGTGCCGCCGTGTCTCAAGACGTTGAACGACCCGCTCGGACACTGAACTAAAACTTTAAGGTTCTCAGGCAATGCGATCCGAGTTGGACTGCGGGTGGGCGAAGGAAAAGGCGGCACGGCACGGCCTGCTGTTGATGTAACTGCGAATCATGGTAACAGCCAGCCTTCCGATGGGAGGTGCCGTAGTGGAGTGCGGGCCGCAGTTTGCCCAAGTCGCAGAGTAAACCATTTTTGAGTTGGCCGGATTAGTCTTCTATACAAGGTTTGTTATTCGACAACATGCAGTGTTGAAGAGCATCATCAAAGCTTGGATCAAACCGTCGCTACTGCGCAGATTCGTAATGCGTACATGAAGCACTTCTAAGAGCCCTCCGGGGGAGATACCTTTCTTGGGAATGCTATGCATGAATTGAAGATGCCACGAGCGCTTAGATGTAACTGATGCTGGCTTGGTAATGACCTCGTGAAACCAACTTTGATGAAGAGACAGCGGTATGACATCAATCAATGAAAAAACAATTATAGGGGATACGTGAAACGAAGTTCGAGAAGGAAAACTGGCGTTCGTGAATATTTGCGGCGGTTAGGGATAAGAGAAATGAGCTCCAACTCTTGTGTGACCTCACTTTTAGTTGACCATCCATCCTAGCCTCAGCCAGCCTCAGCAAGGCAAACGCCCACGCCTGATGTCTCCTGAGGCAGAAGAACGTATCCGCTTAGAGTTGAATGCACTGTATGCCCTACAAACGGTCTACAGGCGCCATTTTGGCCCCATATAAAAGAGACGCCATCAAGAGACCAAAGGAAACTGAAAGCGGGATGCAATAGCAGTGATCGGCAACAGGAACCTACAGCACCCTTTACTGATCTTGCACAGGCGAAGCAATAGAATGAGTGAATGATTTAGAAGTGAATGGGAGTTACAATTGTAGTTAGTTTTACGTTTTGACGAAAGAGGAAGTGGACAAATTGTGAAAATCGCGGGTGGCTGGTCGGCTTGGCAATCACTTTCTTGCCAGCTGCGCGACGTCAACCTCTCAACCACTTCCTTTCACGTCTTCAAAGAGCCCTTTCGCTTCTTCTTCATCTATTCCCTTTGGCCATTTATTGTCAGTCCCTCCTTAGACTACCTAATTCTTCATCTACGCGACCGCAAGTCGTAGCCTGCCGACTAATACCGCCCCCTAGAGCTCCTTTCTTACGCGCGTTCGACGAACTCGAATCCACAACCACAACCTCCTTCAACCACCTACGATATCCGCGGTCGCGATCGCGAACCCTCCAAATGGCGGATTACGCTAAAATGAAGAATGCCGAGCTCGAGGCTCTCCTCAAGTCGCGCAACCTCCCTCACACAGGCAAGAAAGCCGACATGGTTTCGCGCCTCATTGAAGCTGACAAGAAGACCACTGAGTCGCCCTCAACCACCACTGCCGCTGCTGCCGAAGACGAGATTGATTGGGACGATGATACTGATGCAACAAAGCCCGCTACTGCTGCCGCGACCACTGAGGCAGCTGCAACTGCCATCAAGGCAGGAGGCAAGGGCCCAGTCGCGAATCCACGAGCTGTTCCGAATCAAGTCGCAGATGTTGATCCGTCCAAGACGTCAGATCTGTCAGTCAAGCTACCTGCGGAGAACAAAAGTGCGGAGGGCGAGTCTAAGGACTCAAAGTCAGAAGAAGCGAAGCCAGAGAAGCCAGCTGTTGACTTCACACGAGGGCTCGCGGCTTCTACATTGGAGGATGAGATCGAGAAACGAAAAGCGCGAGCTAGGAAATTCGGCATGCCAATTGAGGAAGACGAGACTCTGAAGAAGCTAGAACGTGCGAAGAAATTTGGTGAGACGGGTGCTCCCAGAGGATTAGATGAGGCCCTGCCAGAGCGGACCGCCGGCCGGAAGCGAGGACGTGAGGGTGGAGAGGAAGGTGGTCGTGGTGGACATAATAAGAGGGGTGGCCGAAGATTTGACGGGCGTAGAGGTGGTGACCGGAGAGCCAGAGATGGAGACAGAAAGCCCAGAGACAACAAGAGAGAGCAGAGGAAGAGCCCTAGTGGTGGAAAGGCCGGTTGGATGAACGAAACAGATAAGGCCAAGGCGGAAGCCAGAAAAGCGAAGTTCGCGACTCCAACCGCTTCGACTTGAAACTGCTCCGGATCTTTGGAAAAGAAATTGGACCTTCTGGAATGAAGACTGTTCTCTCGAGTCATGGTTCATGCAGGAAGTGGTATTGCTGGCGTTAGGACGACGGACGATTCACTGCATGTGCCGACAGCTTTTCTATCGACGATCCTCAGACCCTTTTGTTATCAGACTTGGGATATTCCATCATACTATTTTCGAGGCAATACAATCAATTCGTGCGCGGACGTTCCCCCGTTGCTTCATCTCGTGAGATCCGAAATTGCCGTTGCATTTTTTTTAGCAACCACGTTCATTTCAAAACTACTCGTTGAGCTACCTGTATACCCCACATACTTGAAATTTCCGGAGTCTCTGAATACCTTCGTAATTTATTTGCGTCTGTCCATGAGTAAGATGACCCGCAACGCAAAGGCCGTGAAATTGTTCTCAGATTGACACAGAATACAGTTTATCAGCTTTTTGAGCTAAGCAAAGTCTTCTACAAGTCTCTGCTTTAATTGTTCCCGGGCTCTCTTGAACAGTCGGAAACCAATTCACAAGGATATAACTAGGAAAACTGGCAGATATTGATCAAAAAGCACGTCCACCGGAAGCAGTATATACAATGCAAGAACCTGCTGAAGCGGAAAGGAAAAACTACGAAAATGGATGTGCCGCCAGGATTATGATTCGATTGCAATCCAATCACAGGTCATATGGTCCATATTGCTATTGGCCCAGGTTTTGACCCAAGCGCTCTCTCGTGACAGCAGAGATCTCAGAATGTACCGCAAAGGTCTATCATTTCCAAAATCTATCTCTTGAATACCGAAGAAACAGCTGGAGTCTTCGAATGTGGGGCCGGGCCATAGAATGGAAAGTCATAATTTCCGGCCTCATTCCGTCTTGTAATAGTGTTCCCGCTCCTCACCCGCTTTCCGTCTTCGTCAGCATCGTAAGCAATCCATCCGACTCTTGCGCAGTCAAACTGTCTCCCAGCACGAGCTCCGATGACCGTTGTAAAGCCTTGTGTGTTCACATCCTTCACTTAAGTCTTCAGTGGATGACTTGTCTGTTTTTAGCCCATTTTTCAGCCGGCAGACCGCCGCCACCACACCCACTAACGGGGACCTTCGCTTTATCTCGGTCATCAATCAGGAGTTTATGCTTAGCTTGTATGTTTTGTGGTTAGTTTTTGGATGAATCTAGCTTAGCTTCTAGAGATTAATTTTCATCCTCTCTTTGGCCCTCTCCTCTTCTTCCTGCTTGTGATTATGTCGCACGCTTTGCGGTTCTTTTTTGGAGGAGTTCTGCTCGGCTTGAAGAGTCTCATACTTTCTTCATCTCTTCAGACCTCTCATCCACTTCCTCCTCAAGCTGTAGCGAATTTAACAACTTCTCACCAACCTCCGACCCGCTTCTACCTTCTGACAGCAAATTGTCATACTCGACTTGCAATTCATTCTTCTTTTGGTCGATGGTGGTCTTATCCTGTACCAGGGTCGTCTTTTCCTGTTCTAAGGTAGCGTTCTCTTGTTCTATGGCAGTGTACTGTTCACGCATAGGGGCGGTGACTTATTATAGTAGTTTGCAAAGTGTCAGTCGTCACCGATAATGAGAAGAGGAATCAGTTACTAGGACAGCACTACCTGAAGCGAACTGAGCTGAGGTGCTGCTAAATTCTTGTGGGATCGGTAGCAACATGCGGATGATTCGTCACGGCGTCGACCTTGCTAATATTCGACTATTCTTCTACGAATTCCAGAGTGTTTTATTTAGACTAATTGAGTTGGTTCAGTGCCCACCCTCCCCTCACACTACACATGATGTCGTCTCTAAACCAATTTGAATACGCAATCAGGATCTGCCTCTACCGGTCCCACAGAGCGGCATGTAGGACTGTTACTATGACTCCGATCTTCATGGCGATGAGCAGACGCTCGGAACTGGCTTCTTCGAGAATAGGGTGCACGCGACCAGTGTGCCCAATAGCCAGCGACGCCGCCAGCGTCGCTGCCAAGAGGCTGATAATGTGAGCAGTCAGTCAGCGTTCCCTATAGATCGGTCAGTCTTTAATAGGAGACCCAGCGCGCCATTGGCGCACTGCCTTACTACCCTTTGCAAAAGTATTGCAAAAATTTAGTAGGCGAGCCTTCCCCTATGCACGTTATCTCATAAATCAGACCCCCGGGGAGAAATTGCGCCACGGCGTGGTGCTAAGGACTAGCGCTACGCTTGTGGACCTTACCCTAGCCCTGTGGACCCCTGGACAATTGTAACTTAGTATTATAGTAATAAAGCTCAGGTTTTATATGTAATTTGACTCTATTATAACTTGACTCGATCGAGGTATTCCTGCCAGCAAGGCCTATGCGCGCAGAGGCGTATATTGTATAGAGGGCAGCCTAATTTGGAGGACGACGTCATTTTGGTGTTCACGCACGGGCCACATTTGAAGGAGCAACGGCGCATGGGATAGCGTGTGCCCGTAGGGTGCAACTTGGCATGAAAGAGTGATATTTACATTCAGATCTCTGTCAAAGTCTTCCACCAGGCTTTGTACGAAAGCGTCGGTCTCAGATGCATCCATGAACTGTTGCCCTCATGGCGATTGGTAAGCCGAAAGGTAGCTTAAGAGTAGCAAGTTGGTAATGAGGATGAATGCTATACAAAGGGCTGAAGAAGAGTCAATGGGTTTATATTTCGTAGGGCAAATATGCTACCTCAAGTGCTCTATGTAAAAATCACAACAGAGGTGCCTCCCTAAGCTTAAAATTATCCCAGAGGCGCAGCTTAGTGCTAAATTGTAGGGGATCATTAATATGCTAAAACAATTCGATGGTTTGAAAGCGCCCGTGGTTATTATTTGCAAGTCCACACAACTTCCTTAATTTCGTGAAAGCACAAGTCTATACATGAGATCTGCTCAGGAGGATGTTATCTCAGTTGACTCAGACCCTCAGAGAGAAAACCTACCTCACCTCCTACAAACTCCTAAGCCAATCAGCGGCTGGCACCGCCACACCTCTATAACCCCTGTGACTCCTGTAAACTCCTAAGCCAATTAGCGACCGGCGCCGCAGCCTAATATACGCCACGGGTATTAGCGCTTGCGCTAGCTTCAGCAGCTAATTATAGAGTGCCAAGGTGGATTCCTCTCCAAGTGTTACGGACGCTTTAAGTACGATATTACGACTACTTGGAGAAGAGTCGGCAAAAGCTAGTTGGTTAATATAAGCACGGTCCAGAATGGATCTGGTGGAACCATATAACGAGGAATAGTAAGCGAGTTATATAATGTTGTACGCAGTATATGAGGTGTACGCAGTGTACGTCTATATATAACACGTATAATATATACCTTACGTATAAGAGAGGATTTCTTAGGAGTATGGTTGTGTATTTAAAGGACCTTAGTCCCTACCGTAGATAGTTCTCTCCTTATAGTAAATCTTAGAATATAATTAGAGTTAATCTGTTAGGCAACCACTCCACTAGTTATTATTATGTTGTTATTTTTATCGTACCTATATACCCAGCCTATTAATAGAACCTACTGTAGTTCCTACTATAAGGTTTTGTTATACATTTACTACCAAGGTTACGGTATTAGAATAAACTTAAATAATATGCCACCTAGAGCAGCACTAGTTACGACGGCGTTGGTAATAGCTATAACCTTAGGTCTAGGTAATACTAGTATAAATAAGGGGGATTCTTAAGTGGTTACGCAAGGTTAGTTATAGAAAATAATTAATTACTTATAAGATAATAATAGGATACTTAAAGAACGTATTAATGGAATTAAAGCAGCAAAGATTAAGTTACCTTTAATTAAATAATTCTTAGGAGAGAAGTTAAAGCTTAAAGGATTTCTTATATAGATGCACTTTAAGGTAGTACAGGAAGGAGTAAAGTTAGTAATATTATTAGATCAAGTAGCCTATACAGGATTGTTCCTAATGGGGAGGGCACTTAAATAGTTTAAGCTATATCTCATAGAAATATAGGCTAATGGCATAACAACTACTAACTAGGATGTATAGTATATATTTACTAGTTGGAATAGGTTTGTAGAGCAACTAACACAGATATTTAGAGACCTAGAGGCTATAACCACAGCAGAATAAAAGCTTTAAAACTTAGTACAACGCACTTTAGCAATTAAGTATATAATACAGTTTTAAACACTAGCTATATAGGTTAAGTGGAACAACAGGGCGCTTATAGTATAGTATAAATAGGGACTTAAGGCTAAAGTCCAGGACGCAATTATCCTAATAGAAGATGCGGATACTCTAAGGGAGTTAATAGATTAGTTAATAAAGATTAATAATAGAATCTACCAAAGGGAACAAGCTAAGAGAGGGTAAGACAGAGTTCTATAGTTATATAAGGCGTAGAGTACGCAACGACAGATATAGAGTTAAAAACTATAGAATAGCGCAGAGCTAATAGACTTAAGCGGTACTAAAGAAACCTAAAGATAGGAAAAGAAACTATAGAAACCTAGAGGTTAAGGATTAAGTAATTAAAGGACTAAAAAGCAGAGGCTAAATTAGGGATCTTAGCAGTAGAAGACATTTAGGCGGACTCTATAGCAAGAAAGATAGTTTAAAGAGGGAGCTTGCATAAATTGCGGAAAATAGGGTTATTTCGCCAGAGATTATAGAGGTGGTTAGAGTAACTACGCGGTAAAGGGAACTAGACTAGCAGACAGCATATATATACAAAGGGATAATAGTGCACTGCAAGGAATAAAAGAATGTTTAATTAACAGTTTTGCGTATTATTACAACAACGCATACTAAATTCATAAGGATGCTAAGTATGGCGTAAGCTATTAGCCATAGGAGCTAGAGTTAAAAGGACTTTAAGGAACTAGAGAGTTAGATAAAAAATAAAATTAACTCTATAAGCTAGATTAAGATGTTACAGTAATATACAGATAAAGATTAGCAGTAATAACAATAGAGTTGGAGTATTTATTAATTATCAGTAATAAGGACAAAAAAGAGGCTAACTAGGAGTACTTAAACCTTAATAACGTAATAAAAGTAGAGACTAAGACTATTACTAAACAAGGTTTAGTAACGGATAATATAACACTATTAGATACAATTTCCATTGCTTTATAAGACGATAGAAGTAATGTTTAAAAGAAACTAAGTAAGCAGACAACTACTAGTGCTAGCTTATTACTTAATAAAGGCAAAAGGCCACAGGCTTAAGATTCTTAAAAAGAGATAAGAGAAGCTTAAGATTTTTAAAGTAAGATAAGATATACCTAAGGACCCACAACAGACGAAAACCGATAGGAAAGGGCAGTAATTTAGTTTAGTAACAAATAAATAAGTATAGAATACAAGTTTAAGAACTACAAGTTTAGAGAATGAATAAGAACGTTAGTAATCCTAGGTAAATACAGTATTTAGCCTAAAGATTAAATAGTTAATACTAGGATTAAAAAGCAAGACAACTATAAGAATCCAGCTATAAGATATAGAAAATAAGAAACTATAGATAAGTTTAGAATAAAAATCATTACATAGTAAGAGTAAAAGCTAGATAAGAGATTAGCTATACTAGGTTATATAAAAAACAGAGCACCTATATAAAGAGTTACTAATAGGCTAAGTGTAGGGATACCTAGGGTAAAGTAGTTAGATAAACTAGAATAAGAAGAGGATCTAAATATTCTAACTAGGTTTAAAGAAAGATATACTAAAGGATATTATAATATAGTAATAACAAGGTACTTTCTAATAGATAGACTATATACACTAAACCAGTTATATGGAAAGTAGTATAGGCAACAATACAGTAATAAATAGGAAGACTTTTATATATAGCTAGATAAAAAAGTTGTCCAAAACTAACCTATTACGGAAAAACGCATAAGTCATATTAAAGGAGTATTAATTATAACGTTAAGGAACTTAGAAGAGGGATCTAGGGATTAAAGAAGTAAGTAATAAATCTTAGTACCTATAGCAGAGATACCAGTAGTTAGGTTAACTAGGTATAGGTTTAAACTTAAAAATAAAGATAAACCAAGAGTTAACCTAAAATATATAGTGTATTATACACTATTATAGATAGCTTATGTGGATAACATGTATAATATACATAGAGCACTAAAAGATAAGAACCGGAAGTACCTAGTAAAAATATATTAGGCATTAGAGGAAAAGTGGTTTAGGAATACTAAGTATATACATAGTTAGCACCTAGTAAAAGTATAAAGTTAAAAAGACTTAACACTTTAACCAGAAAGATTCCTTATGGAAGAATACCTAGACGGATAATAGTAGTGGGAGTGCCTAGAGAACACTTATCTATGGCATATAAAGGAAAAGAAATAAACTAAGTATTAGCTAAAGTTAGACTAAGTATAGGTAGGATTAAGCAGCTATTAGTTAGGAAAAGGGGAGGCGTATAGAACTAGAGGGAACTAGTATTAGAACCTTAAACCCTTAAAGAAATTTAAGGATAATACCTAAATTTAAGAGCTAAGTAGCAAGATTAGTAGTTTAAAGTGTTAGTAGATAGTAAAGTAATAAGGAACCATATATTACTAAAGGTAGTAGAAAGGATGGGGTTACCATATAGACAGAAGAAACACCTATATCTACTTATAACAATTTTAGGAGATTAGATAGCCTATAGAGGAGGTATTATTAATCTTAAAACAGAACCTATTTAGATAACTATTAAGGGGAGACCAGTTAGAATATCTTTTAATATCCTACTATTAGGACAGGACAAGGCGATACTAGAAATACCTTAGTTATAGGAGTACAATCTAAAGATCAATTAGGTTATAGGTTAGGTTAATATTAAGGATATATAATAACGCAAAGTGCAATAGTAAACTAAGTTGGTATAGTACTAAGTTAGAGCGATATATAAAGAGACTAAGCGAGGCTTAAGTTATATACTAAAGAGATACTACAAGTATAGAAAAAAGTTATAGTTACTAGAAAGTGAGAAGCTATTAAAGTATACAGCTTAGAACCATAAAATAGAATTAAAAGAGGGAATAAGTCCAAAGTTCTTTTTAATCTATAAGCTTACTAAAATAGAGTTAGTAGCGCTTAAGGAGTTTATCCAAGAGAACTTATAAAAGGGATACATTAGACCATTGTAGTTATTAGCAGGATATCTAGTACTATTTATCCCAAAGAAAAACGGAAAACTTAGGATATGTATAGACTACCAATGGTTAAATAGTATCACTAGGAAGGATAGGTATTCTTTACCCTTAATTAGCAAAATCTAAGATAGAATAGGCAATGTAAAGATCTTTATAAAGATAGATCTAAGATAGGCGTACCATTAGATTAGGATTAAGGAAGGCGACAAATAGAAGGCAGCCTTTAGGTTAAAGGAAGGACTATATAAGCCATTAGTTATATAGTTTGGACTTATAAATGCACTAGTAACATTCTAAAAGTAAATTAATAGTGTGTTAGGAGAACACCTAGATAAATTTATTATAGTATACCTTAATGATATTATTATCTACTTAAAGAGTAAGGAAGAGCACGGAGAATACGTTAAGTGGGTTTTAAAGAGACTATAGGAAGAACAGATACCAGTAGTAATTAAGAAATATAAGTTCTTTACCTAGAAAACCAATTTCGTTAAATTTATTATTAAACTAGGCTAACTTAGCATAGATCCAAAGAAGATTAAGGCTATAGTAAATTAGCAAGAACTAAAGAACGTTATATAGTTAAAATTGTTCCTAGGGTTTTACAATTACTATAAAAGGTTTATAGCGTAATGGTTATAGGACATTAAGCCGTTTACGCGGTTAACTAAAAAAGAAGAACTATAGGCATAAGAAAAGGAGCAATAAGAACTATTTAAGAAAGTTAAAGAGTTATTTACCTAAGAGCTAGTTCTTAAGATCTATTAACCAGGTCTAGAGACGGTTATAGAAACGGATGCATTAGACTTTACACTAGGGGCGTGCTTCCTATAGAAATATTAAGATAGATAGCACCTAGTGGCGTACTATAGTTAGAAGATAACACTACTAGAGTTAAACTATGACATCTACAACAAGGAGTTATTAGGTATAGTAGCAGTACTTAAAAAATAGAAAGCATTCTTATAAGGCATAAAGAAACTATTTATAGTTAAGACAGACTATAAGAACCTTATAGGATTTCTAACAATAAAGGAACTCAACTAAAGACAGGTTAGATAGGCGGAAATGCTTATAGAATACTATTTCGAAATTCAGCATACTAAGGGTATAGATAATGCATAAGCAGACGCTCTAAGCAGAAAGGCTAAACTATAAAGTAGTAAAAAGCTATTAGGAGCTTTATTGCGAAAGGATTAAGACAGATTAATTAAATATAATTATCCAAAGATTGCAGCGACTAAGGAAAGTCAGATCTATAAATTACTAGAAAGTAATTAGATATAGAAGATCTAAAAAGCATAGGTAAAGGATCTAGACTTAGAGTAATATAAAAACAGAAAAGCAACGTATATACCTAAATCTATCGCAGAAGAATTTATTAAGGAATTCTATAAGGGAATAATATAAGGACATAACAAAGCTATAGGCTTAGTATTAAGACTTTAAAAGGAGTATATTATTTAAGGAATCTAGGGACTAGTAAAACAAGTTATAAAGGAATATCTAGATTGCTAAAGAAATAAACCAACAAGGTATAAGCCGTATAGAGGGCTATAACCTATTAAGACACCAGGAAGACCATGGGAGGTTATATTATAGGACTTTATTATTAAGTTACTAAAGTTAAGAGATCCTATTATAGGACAAGATTATAACGCGATTTTAGTAATAGTAGATAAGCTAATAAAGTGGGGATACTTTATAGCATGCACTAAAGAGATATTAGTAGAGAATATCGCTAGAATCTATATAAAAGAAGTATTTGTAAGATATAGAGCACTAAATAAGATTATATTAGATAGAGATCTAAGATTTATAGCAGTATTTTAGGAAGTATTTCTAGCAGAATAAGGAGTTCGCGTAACAACATCTACAGCGTATTATTCGCAGACGGATGGATAAACGGAAAGACTAAACTAGACACTGGAATAGTATCTAAGGCATTATATTAATCACGTATAGAACAATTGGGTATTATTATTACCAGTTATATAGTTTATATACAATACAACACCACAAGAAGGAATAGGGACATTACTATTTAAGGCGAATTACGGATACAAGCCAAAAACATTATTATTACCACGTTAAGCAAAAAAGACAAATAGCATAGCTAAGTAAAGAATAGAGACGTTAATAAATCTTTATATAGACCTTAAAGAAACAGCTAAACTAGTATAAGAATGAATAAAAAGGTACTATAACGCTAAGAGATCTAAGGGACCAGATCTTAAGGAGGGGGATAAAGTATAGCTACTATACAAAAATTTCAAGAGTTAATAACTAAGTAAGAAGTTAGACTATATTAGACTAGAACCTTTTAAAATTAAGCAAGGAATTTTATTAGTTATGTATAAGTTAAACCTACTAGCCAAAATAAAAATCTACCCTATATAGTATATCGCAATGCTAGAGCTAGTATACGGAAATATTAAGCCACCAGTCTATAAGGCAGATATGTATAGAGGACAAGAGGAAGACAAATAGCAAGTTTTAAAGATTATTAGTCACAAGGACGTGGATAACGAAATATAGTATAAAGTAAAGTAGATAAGCTATAGTAAGACTACCTAGGAACTACTAAGTAACCTAAGAAACGCTATAGGAAAGGTATAGAAGTATTAGAAGAAAGTAGGTTAGGTAACATTAATAAAAAAGAATTACTAAAGAAGAAGTCACCTAAGGGAAACCTAAGAGGAGCAATTACTAAGCTACTTAGAGTTATTTCCCTCGCAGAAGGAGAGCCAATCCTTTTATTACCCAGCTTAGACAAACCCTATTAAACTAGTTTCCACTCCTTAGAACGGACCTTCTTATAAACACATTTAAGACAAAGAAGACAGGTAGAGGCCAATAGACGGGCTTTAAGGGCATACTATTAAACAGCTATAGCCTTCTGCTCTACTTCTTATAAACAATAGAGCTTATCCAAGGCACTTAAGAGCTTACTATTAAGTTTTGTAGTGGCAGATTAAACACAAGACCCTATAATAAGTTACTTAGGGAACTTAAAGACTGTTAAGAGTAATAAGACATGTATACTTAGCGTTAGAAATGGAGTAAACGTTATAGGATAAACGAACGTTTGCTTTAGTGCACTCCAAATAAAAGAAAGGTTGTTAGATAGTAGGACTCGCTAGCGCAGTACAAACCAACCCTACTTTCGTATAATAAGAATATAGAGACGACATTATCTTACCAAGTAATAGTATGGCAGCCATGGTGCGAGTATAGCATTACGCTTATAAAAAGGAAGAAGCTTTAGGCATAATAAGTACAAATAGTAACTAGACTGGTTAAGCAGACATTACACCTCTAGTAGATAACTTAGAGATATTAGGAATCTTTAAAGACAAAGATAAAGAGGAGGGAGATAGTATTACGGACGCTTTAAGTACAATATTATAACTACTTAGAGAAGAGTCGGCAGAAGCTAGTTAGTTAATATAAGCACGGTCCAGGATAAATCTAGTAGAACCATATAACAAGGAATAGTAAGCGAGTTATATAATATTATACGCAGTATACAAGGTATATGCAGTGTACGTCTATATATAACATATATAACACGTACCTTATATACAAGAGAGGATTTCTTAGGAGTACAGTTATATATTTAAAGGACCTCAGTCCCTACCATAGATAGTTCTCTCCTTGTAGTAAATCTTAGAATACAATTAGAGTTAATCTATTGGGCAACCACTCCACCAGTTATTATTACATTGTTGTTTTTATCATACCTATATACCCAGCCCATTAACAGAACCCACCGTAGTTCCTACTACAAGGTTCCATTACACCAAGGGTCTAAGAGATTATAGGCGCCTTTTATAAAGGCTGTATAGCCTTGCTAGTAGAAGACAGTTCTATTACCTTTAACGTTATATATCGCCCCCTAATATAGCGCTACTTAGCTCACTAATACCTCTATTTAAAAGCTTATCTCTTACTCTATATATTGCATCCATAATAGAGCCTAATTATCCCCCTAATGGGCGTCTATCTAAGCAGGATACTTAAAGTCCTTTATTTAGCCTTTTGAGCCTATCTACTCTTTTTAGCCCACTAGAACACTTTATTAATATATCTAAGGATTTCTCTAATAGTAATAACTAGATAGATAATAATAGCTAACCTAATACTAGTAAGCCTAAACCTCCCTTATTAAACCGAAGCATACAACAGTAGAGACACGCGAGGAAGCTATAAGCCGTGGTTAATACCCTAAAATAAAAGGGTTAGAGCTTTATATAATTCCTATCTACCTAGGTTAGAGCAGACAATACAAATAATAGAGGGGTTATAATTAGGCACTATTAGTATAATCACGTTAAAAGACAACGGCGAGTATTACTAAATATAGTTATAAAAATCCGCAACTTAGCTATATTTAAGGGGTAGTTATACTAGTAGGGTCTTTTACTATAGAGCTAGACCGCCTTATCTAGGAGCTATACTTTAATACATTTAACAGGACGTCAAATATAGAGGACTTAGACTTTAAAGTTGCCTTCTATACTATACAAGATATTGCCCTAATATAGTATACAACTTTGCTATAGCTGCTCGGTAACCAGCGCGCCCATAGAGTAAGTTATTAGGTGGGAGGTTAGAAGGCAGAGGGTTAAGACGCTTTAGTTAGGTAGGTATATGCTATTACTAGTATAATCTATTCTTCTAGAGCTAAGAAGCGGTCCAATTTCTTTACTTCACTTATAGATATCTATTTTGTGGGCTCTAAGGTAAAAAGAAGGGTGTTTAAAATACTATCTGGCTTTAGGCTATATTATGGCTATTATTTAGCAAATTACATTATAAATAGTATTATTAAGGAGGTAGAGGTATGTTAACTATCTTATATCTATCTCCTGCGAACTCCTAGGCTAATTAGAAGAGCTTTTATAAACTTCTATAAGTACCTATAAACTTCTATAAACTCCTAGGCCAATTAGAAGGGCTTCTACGGACTCCTTTAGAGGCTAATATTTATAGAGGCATTTTAAGACCCTAGCGTATAACCTACAAATAGTGGTTATATATAATAATGTAAACTTTAAGGACACAAAACGCGATAAATTGCTTAGTTATACGTCTGTTATACGTTTACTAATAACCGCTGCCATTATATTCTATCCAGAATTACCTTTATCTGGGCTACGCTAATTAATATATAATTTAATAAAACCGCTGTAACTTAATAATATCTTCTAGTTACCTAGCTTTATTAGAGATAAGTTAATAGTAAAGATTAGCTATTACCTTATTACTAATATAATAAAGGGGGTTTATCTATATGGGGTAAAGCACGTCTTTGCTAAAAGTAATCTTTTCCCTTAAATGCCAAGTATATACTATATTAATACCAGGAAGACTAAGTTCTGGCAGTTTAGTGCTATAATAGAAGATAAGGGTACTATCTAGGGTATATACAGCGTCTATAAGAATATCTTCCTTAACTAGCTTAGACTTTAGGCTCTAGATAACCCCTATAGCTCTACATATAATAACTTTACTAATTGGCTCTAGCTTGCCTATAGTAACCAGCTTACTGCGCATTATATTAGGTCAGTAAAATAGGAATAGGCCTATATAGGTTATCCTTTTAACCATTAGGACTGGCTTCTTAGTATACCTTTGTAGTTCTATATTAAGATAAACCTATGCAATACTATTATACGCACGTATTTAGCGCCCAAGGACTATTAAGAGGAGGCGCACTATTGTCTAAGATCTAACGTTACTCTATAGAATCGTGCACTATTTACATAGGAGAACGCTAAGTACTATTAAGTAGTACTAATTATTAAGTAGGGCTTTATGGCATATATAATAGCCCTCTTCTATACGGCTATACAGCGCTAAGGTCTCCTTACTATAATACCTAAACTATCTAACCTATCTAATCCGTTATTGTCGGAACGTATAGAGAATATTACTTAGGTAATTAGTTGCCTTATACTAAAGCGGTTCCTAGAAATAGTTAAGGATATTTAGTCTACTGCTTTTACTATTAAAGTATAGAGCGGCGTAGACTTAAGAGGGCGCGCGTATAGCAATATCAAGTTTTAGACAATATATCGCCTGCTTTAAAAAGCCAAGCTACTTCTTACTATTTGGCATGCCGTTAAATATGCTAATGTGGGTATGCTATAATAGCTTATTAACCCCCTTATTATCTACTTCTTTGGCGCGTTATAGCATAATTACAGCCACGAGATGCTGTTATATTAGTAGAATCTTACTTTGGTAAATTCGCCTAAACTCTAGTATGTAATACTAGCTTTAGGGGTTATAAACTAGCTTAGGTCTCCTAATATATATAAGGCCGTTAATCTTAGACTAGAGCACCTAAACGGCAGCTATAAAATTAAGATAAGGTGTTATAAGAACTCTACCCATAATACTAATATTATATTTAATCGAGTATGTCTATTAAACGTAACGGTTAGAACGGTGCGTAGTAAGATAGAGTATATATTTAGCAAGGAGATATCGGGTGCTTATATATAGGCTTCTATAGAACTTAATATATTCCTACTTACTTATATAATCTATTTAAGTAATCTAGCTATGCCGCGAGGCCCTAGGCAGTTGGCAGGCTTATAGCTATTTAACTCTTATAATATTCTTTATACTAGTGTAGACGTTTTAGCGGAGAGGATTAAGCAGTTTAACTAGCTCTATATATAAAACCTATATTTGGCCACTGCTTCCTATCCTCTTCTAGATACTAATAACCTAACTGGCTTTATAGATATATAAGAGTTTACCAATATTATTGGTAATAGGTTAGATAAGGTAGATCTTACCTCTAACTAAAATATAGGCTAGGAGCTAGATATCTCTTAAGCTCCTGCCTAGATATTACCCAAACTGCTATAAACTCCTAGGCCAATTAGAGCGCGCGTTAAGCCCCTTACTACTATTGTTCCCTAGGGTCTTTTAGCAAACTATTACAAACTCCTAGGCTAATTAGAACGCGCGCTGAGTTCCCTATTATTATTATTATTCCCTAAGGTCTCCTAACAAACTACTATAAACTCCTAGGCCAATTAGAACGCGCGCTAAGTTCCCTACTATTGTTGTTATTTTCTAAGGTCTCCTAGTAAATTGCTATAAACTGCTGCAAACTCCTGGGCCAATTAGAACGCGCGCTAAGTTCCCTACTATTATTGTTCCCTAAGGTCTCCTAATAAACTGCTATAAACTCCTAGGCCAATTAGAACGCGCGCTGAGTTCCCTACTATTATTATTATTCCCTAAGGTCTCCTAGCAAACTGCTACAAACTCCTAGGCTAATTAGAACGCGCGCTAAGCTCCCTACTATTATTATTATTCCCTAAGGTCTCCTAGTAAACTACTACAAACTCCTAGACTAATTAAAGCGCGCGCCAGGCTATAAGCTTACGCACTTTAAGGGGGTGGGAACAGTTATGGCATATTTAAGCAGCAGAATAAAGATAACCTCTATTTTAATACTACTACTCTAGAGTAGAGGCCCGTTATGCTTACTCTCTCTATCCATCTATACTAGAGCAGAGGCCCACTATACTTGCTCTTTCCGTCTATCTACACTAAAGTAGAGGCCCGCTATGCTTACTCTCTCTATCTATCTATACTAGAGCAGAGGCCTACTATACTTACTCTCTCTACCTACCCTACCCTAGGATAAAGGCCCCCTATACTTATTCTAACCCATAACGCCTTACAGTTAGGCCCTTCCAAAATACCAGCTTTTACTAGAATAAGGTTAAAGCTTGCCTATAAAGGATACCTTATAGTTAGGCCCGCCTAAGATACTAGCTTCTTTACCTATATAAAATCTAAACTAACTAAAATGAGGTTAAAGCTTACCCTATAAAGAATATACCAAAGCCGCTATATCTACCCCTTTAACCTAAACCCAGATAAGTAGAACAAGGGCTTTTATAACGCCTTATAGTTGCCTATAAAGGATAACTTGCGGTTAGGCCCACCTAGAATACCGGCTTCTTTACCTATATAGGATCTAAACTAACCGGAATAAGGTTAAAGCTTACCTATAAAGAAATACCAGTCTCTGCTATAGCCGTCAATCCCATACTATACCTTTTTACACTGTTATACCTAAGCCCCCAGCTCCTAGAGGAGGCGGCAGCGGCCCCTTTAGAAAAAGAGACTAAGGGGGAGGAGGTAGCAACCATAAGCCTCTCCAGGACTTACGCCGCCTTAATAGACTGCACCCACCAGAGTAGGCCGCTATATAACAGTAAGCATAGGCGTTACTGGGCCTACTTACCTGCCGGGAACCCTTTCTAGAGTAGGCCTAGCACTTCTCGTCCCTTACTTAGCAAGCTAAGCACCAATCCTCTTCTATAAGCTACTCACCTAGCTCTATCTCTATAATCCTCCCAATATAAGAGGTATTCTTGGCGCCTACTAACACCGGGAGGTCTAACTACTATTTGCCCGCAACTATAGGCATATAGTTCATAGTGGCCTTCCTATAGAGGGCCCAGTTCTATAGGAGCCGCTATTAGTCCGCCTACTAGGCGGCCACAAAGCCAGCCTAAGTAAGGGGCAGCGGTGGGGCCGCAAGCAGCAGTAGCAGTGGTGGTAGTAGTAGTAGAGAAGGAGGTGGTGGTGATAGTAATAGTAATCTATATACTATATTAGCTAATGTTTAAAATATAAGGTATTACAAAATGTATAGTAGATTAGGCCACTAGCTAAAACCATTATTATTATTATTATTATTGTCGCCGCCAAGAGGCATTACGGGAGAGGGATAGGGGATAGGGGCAGGGACAGAAATAGTAATAGGGATGGAGATAGGGGGAGCGCAAGCGCAGCGAGGGCAAGGGGGGCTATAGAATTAGTTAGCAAACAGCCTCTCTAAATAGGGAAGTAGTTAGAAGCTTAGGTTAATTTACTAAAGCTTTAATTAACTACTTAGTATAGGAAAATACTTATAAAGGACGCCGGACGTAACCTAAACATAGGGCTCCGCAATAGAGTATAAAGGCGGTGGCGAGAATGGTCTCTTTACTAATTAGAAAGTTTACTAGGTGCAAAAGCACCCAAGCTATAAGAGGAGTTATTATAAATAATTTTTAAAAAAAATTGGTATTATTATAGAGAGAACTTAGGGGCGTAGATAACTATAAGTACTAGCTTATCTACTTTACTTTTATAAATACTCACCGCAATCTAACACTTATTTACCTTATTAATTAAGTCACTAGCGCAAAACTTCTAAAGACTTCTGTAAACTCCTAGGCCAATTAGAGTACGTTATAACATTTTAAGTAGAGATCGCAGGTTTATAGGTAAGATTCTATATAAAATCCGCTATATAAACTCCTGCTAACTCTTACCAACTCTTATTAACCCCTACTAACTCCTGCTAACTCCTAGACTAATTAGAATATACTAAGGTAGAAATATTACCTTTATAATATATTATTAGGACTTCCGCTAACTTCTAAGCTATTGTTTAAAACTGCTATTATATAAAACCCTAAGCTACCTCTATCTACAATTCTGTAAGGAAATTTTTTTTACCCCTTAGTATTACTTTCATAATACGCCTAGATCTAGTTTTTAGAGTAAATATAAGTACTATATCTATATTTATATCCCTCTCCTATATAACTGTCTAATATTTAGTAGGCGAGTCTCTTTAGTTACTAGCTTATCTTTTCTAGCTAGGCGTTAAGACTGTAACGGAACCTTATAGCTTAGACTACGGTGGGTTCTGTTATTAGGCTAGGTATATAGGTAAGAACAAAACAACAACGTAATAATAACTGGTAGAGTGGTTGCCTAATAGATTAACTCCAATTATATTCTAAGATTTACTACAAGGAGAGAACTATCTACGGTAGGGATTAAGGTCCTTTAAATACATAACCATACTCCTAAGAAATCCTCTCTTATACGTAAGGTACGTGTTATACGTATTATACGTAGCGTACACTACGTATACTTTATATACTATGTATAATATTATATAACTCGCTTACTATTCCTTATTATATAGTTCTACCGGATCCATTCTAGACCATACCTATATTAACTAACTAGCTTCCTATAACTCTTCTCTAAGTAGTCATAATATTATACTTAAAGCGTCCGTAACACTATCTCCCTCCTCTTTATCTTTGTTCTTAAAGATTCCTAACATCTCTAAGTCGTCCACTAGAGGTGTAATATCCGTTTAATTAGTCTAGTTAATATTCTTACTTATTATACCTAAAGCTTCTTCTTCTTTATAAGCGTAATATTATGCTCGCACTATAGCTGCCATACTGTCGCTTAGTGAGATAATATCATCTCCATATTCTTATTATGCGAAAGTAGGGTTAGTATATATTGTAATAGCGAGTCCTTTGTCTTAACAACCCTTATCTTACTTAGAGTGTACTAAAGCAAATATTTAATTGTCCTATAATATTCGCTCTATCTTTAACGCTAAGTATACGCGTTCTATAACTCTTAACAGTCTTTAAATTCCCTAAGTAACTTATTATAGGGTCTTGTGTTTAATCTACTGCTACAAAGCTTAATAGTAAGCTCTTAAGCGCCTTAGATAAGCTTCGTCATTTATAAAAAGTAAAGTAGAAGGCTATAGCTGCTTAACAGCGTACCCTTAAAGCCTGTTTATTAGCCTCTACCCGTCTTCTTCGTCTTAAACGTATCCGTAAGAAGGTCCGTTCTAAGAAGTAGAAACTAGTTTAATAGGGTCTGTCTAAGCTAGGTAATAAAAGGACTGGCTTTCCTCCTATAAGGGAAACAACTCCAAGTAGCTTAGCAATTGCTCCTCTTAGGTCCCCCTTAGGTAACTTATTCTTTAGCAATTTTTCCTTATTAATGTTGCCTGACCTACTTTCTTCCGATACTCCTATACCTTTCCTATAGCATTTCTTAGGTTGCTTAGTAGTTCCTAGGTAGTCTTACTATAGCCTATCCACTTTACTTTATACTATATTTTGTTATCTATATCCTTATAACTAATAATCTTTAAAACTTACTATTTATCTTTCTTTTATCCTCTATATATATCTGCCTTATAGACTAGTGGCTTAATACTTCCGTATACTAGCTCTAGCATTACAACATATTATATAGGGTAGATTTTTATTTTGGCTAGTAGGTTTAACTTATACGTAACCAATAAAATTCTTTACTTAACTTTAAAAGGTCCTAGTCTAACATAGTCCAATTTCTTACTTAATTATTAACTCTTAAAATTTTTATATAGTAGCTATACTTTATCTCCCTCCTTAAGATCTGGTCCCTTAAATCTCTTAGCATTATAGTACCTTTTTATTCATTCTTATACTAGTTTCGCTGTTTCTTTAAGGTTTATATAAAGATTCATTAACATCTTTATTCTTTGTTTAGCTATGCTACTTGTCCTTTTTACTTAATATAGTGATAACAATATTCTTAGCTCGTATCCATAATTTGCCTTAAATAGTAATATCCCCATTCCTTCTTATAGTGTTATATTATATGCAAACTATATAACTGGTAATAACGATACCTAATTATTCTGTGCGTAATTAATATAATGCCTTAGATACTGCTCTAGTATCTAGTTTAGTCTTTCCGTTTATCCATCCGTCTATGGATAATATACTATAGATATTACTACGCAAACTCCCTATTCTGCCAGAAACACTTCCTAAAATACTACTATAAATCTTAGATCTCTGTCTAATATAATTTTATCTAGTGCTCCATATCTTATAAACACTTCCTTTATATAGATTCTAGCGATATCTTCCGCTAATATCTCTTTAGTATATGCTATAAAGTATCCCCATTTTATTAGCTTGTTTACTATTACTAAAATCGCGTTATAATCTTATCCTATAATAGGATCTCTTAACTTTAGTAACTTAATAATAAAGTCCTATAATATAACTTCCTATGGTCTTTTTGGTGTCTTAACAGGTTATAGCCCTCCATACAGCTTATGCCTCGTTAGTTTATTTTTTTAGTAATTTAGATATTTTTTTATAACTTATTTTGCTAGTCCCTAGATTTCTTAAATAATATACTCCTCTTAAAGCCTTAATACTAAGCCTATAGCTCTGTTATATCCTTGTATTATTCCCTTATAGAATTCCTTAATAAATTCTTCTATAATAGACTTAGGCATATATATTACTTCTCTATTTTTATATTACTTTAAGTCTGGATCCTCTACCTATATTTCTTAGATCTTCTATGTCTAATTACTCTCTAATAATTTATAGATCTGACTTTCCTTAGTTACTACAATCTTTAGATAATTATACCTAATTAATCTATCTTAATCCCTTTGTAATAAAGCTCCCAATAGCTTTTTATTACTTTATAGTTTAGCCTTTCTACTTAGAGCGTCTGCTCGTGCATTATCTATACCCTTAGTATACTAAATTTCGAAATAGTATTCTATAAGTATTTCCACCCATCTAACCTGTCTTTGGTTAAGTTCCTTTGTTATTAGAAATCCTATAAGGTTCTTATAGTCTATCTTAACCACAAATAGTTTCTCTATGCCTTGTAAGAATGCTCTCTATTCTTTAAGTGCTATAACTATACCTAATAACTCCTTGTTGTAAATATTATAGTTTAACTCTAGTAGTATCATCTTTCAACTATAGTATACCACTAGGTACTATCTATTTTAATATTTCTATATAAAGTATGCCCCTAGTATAAAGTCTAATGCATCTATTTTTATAACCGTCTTTAGACCTAGTTAATAGATCTTAAGAACTAGCTCCTAGGTAAACAACTCTTTAATTCTCTTAAATAGTTCTTATTACTCCTTTCCCCATACCCATAGTTCTTCTTTCTTTATTAACTGCGTAAATGGCTTAATGTCCTATAACTATTACGCTATAAACCTTCTATAGTAATTGCAAAACCCTAAGAACGATTTTAACTGCGTAATATTCTCTAGTTCTTGCCAGTTTACTATAGCCTTAATCTTCTTTAGATCTATGCTAAGTTAGCCTAGTTTAATAATAAATCCAACAAAATCGGTCTTCTAGGTAAAGAACTCGTATTTCTTAATTACTACTAGCATTTGTTCTTCTTATAGTCTCTTTAAAACCCACTTAACGTATTCTCTATACTCTTCCTTACTCTCTAAGTAGACGACAATATTGTTAAGGTATACTATAACAAATTTATCTAGGTGTTCTCCTAACACACTATTAATTCGCTTTTAGAATGTTGCTAGTACGTTTATAAGCCTAAATTATATAACTAATGGTTTATATAGTCCTTCCTTTAACCTAAAGGCTACCTTCTATTTGTTACCTTCCTTAATTCTAATCTAATAGTACGCCTATCTTAGATCTATCTTTGTAAAGATCTTTATGTTGCCTATCCTATCTTGGATTTCGCTAATTAAGGGTAAAGGATACCTATCCTTCCTAGTAATGCTGTTTAACTATTTATAGTCTATATACATCCTAAGTTTTCCATTTTTCTTTAGGATAAACAATACTGGATATCCTACTAATAACTATAATGGTCTAATATATCCCTTTTATAAGTTTTCCTAAATAAACTCCTTAAGCGCTACTAACTCTGTTTCAGTAAGTTTATAGATTAGAAAGAACTTTAGACTTATTCCCTCTTCTAATTCTATCTTATGGTCCTATACTGCATACTCTAACAGCTTTTCACTTTCTAGTAACTATAACTTTTTACCATACTTGTAGTATCTGTCACGAAATTTAGATAGATAAGGGGTTCATTAATAAAATAGGTTAATGGATTAATAATCTTATATCGTGTCTTTTTAACCTTGATCTGACGTGTCTTTAGTAACGTGTCTTTATATATGTAACTCGTGCACGTAACCTACACCTTTAGAGAATATAGATTATCTAACACACCCCCTTAGCTTTAAGCTCTTTAAGGTTAAAGCTAGCCACCTTCTCGTGTCCGTTAATAAGTTAATTAAACCGTAATCTTATCTAAATCCTTCCGTCTTGCTCTAATACTATCCCTTAGGTCCTCTAGTTGCTTCTCCTTATCTAGCTACTCCTTAATATCCACTATCCCGATTATATTAACGAAGCTTTAAAACCTCTGCTTGGGTAAAGCCTTTATAAGTCTATTAGCGATTATCTCCTTCGTTACTATCTATTGAAATTATACTTGTCTTATTACGTATTCCTAATATAGCTAGTATTAATAGATGTTAACATATTAGAGCTTTATAATCAGTTTTACTATGTCTTCTATAATTAGTTGGAGCATCTATGTGTTATTACATTTAATAATTAAGGGCTTATTTAGGCGTAACGTCATTGCTTTAAACAGCCTACTAATAAAGATAGCTTCCTTTACTATCTATAATAGGGCTAATAACTCGGCTTCTGTGCTCAACGTTGTTACCATACCCTGCTTATTTACTCTCCAGGCAATTGGCCCCCCAAATAGCTTTATAATATATCCTTGCGAGCTCTTTCTGTCGACGGAGTTATCCGCGAATAATGCATTACTGGCACAGATAAATGATTGCGCTTTACCTCTACCGTCTCTTCCGTCGTTTTATCCTTTGTCGCGTATTCCTTTGTCTCTCCCTCTACCGTTTATTCCTTCCTTATCTCCTCTATAGTAGATTGCTCTGCTTCTCGTACTATATAGGTACTGGATAACTCTATCTGCTGCTTAATAATGCTCTTAGCCTAGGTCCTGGTTAAACCTTACCAGCTGTAATACTGCAAAAGCAATATCCGGACGCGTTATAGTGGCTGCATAGAGTACTGAACCCAGTTTTCTCTAATATAGCATCGTAGAAGCTAGTAGGGATATAGGACGGACTAATAGGTCTATATTAGGGGACGGACGCGTCGGACGGATTATACGGTGATTAGTAGGGAGGAGTTCCGATTCTGCTATAGGAGTGTCTAGAAGACGCCCTCTAAGATCTATCTTATACTGGTTAGCTATCTTCTCAATATAGGCTTTCTGGGATAGCTATAGGAGCCTCTAGCTACAATTATATATTACATAGATTCCTAGGAACCATTTTAGCTCGCCAAGGGTACTTATCTAGTATTCCTTACTTAGCTCCTTAATTGCTTTTTAAGCCTTCTTTTTATCTGTCTTTCTATAGCAGAAGACAATATTATCAATATAGAAGAAGACGACTATTCCACCTTTTAGTATAACGCACAGCTCTTAAGGTACCTCTTTAAAGCCCAATTCGTTTAACAAGCTCGTGAGATTCTTCTGCCATAATAGTAGTAATCATTATAGTCCGTATAAGGCTTTTCTTAAGCGTAGTACTTTATCTGTCTTTTCTTTGTTAAACCCTGGCGGTAGCTTTATATAGACGACCTTGTCGAGATCGCAATAGACAAACGCATTAACTACATCTATCTGTGTCGTCTTTAGGTCGAATTTTGCGGTGATTGCCATAAGGGTTTGGAAGGTCGTACTAGCTAATATAGTAGCTCTTATAGGTAGGTCTTTTAGGGCCTATTAATTTCCGCATACTACTAAGCGTACTTTACATTTCTGGAGAAATCCGTACTTGTCCGTCTTGTAGACGAACACCTATATTAAGCTAAGGACCTACTGTCCCTTTACATACTTCTTATCTGTTTCTTAAAACGACCTTATTTAATAATGGGATTAGAGGTAAGCTTGTTAAGCCTCTTAGAACTAATCTTAAAGAAGGTGTGTATTAAGGTCCTTAATTAACTAAGGTGGCGGAGGTAAGTTCTTCCTATGTAATCTAACATTATATATTCTGCCTGATTTCAGCTTGCTATTATTAAGTTAACTATCAAGGTTAAACTTCCTTCCTGCTATAAAGGCGCCTTAATAGGCTAAGGTGATCCTTTTAGTAACAAAGTCTTTAAACCTATTATTGCCGGCTTTCTTAAACAAGTCTTTAACCAAGTTATTAAATACCCCCTAAGTGTGAAACCTATCTCCTACTCGGTTAATAGTGTCCTGATTAGTATCTAACTTCGTAAGATACTCGACGTAAAAGGCATATAGAGATTCTTCGTCTTCTTCTATTAGAGGTGGTGTACAATACGCGTCTTTAAGAGCTCTTATAAGCTTAAGATCTGCTAATTTATTAAAGGTTTAAACTGGCTTATTAACATCATCGTCTTCCTTTTAAATTAACGGTTTAAATACTTTATTATTATCTTCTAGAAGAACCTTGTTCTTAGTTAAGGTCTTAGGGAGTTAAATCTTCTTAATCAGCGTATCTAATTCAGCGTATAGATCCTTTAAGATATCTATTTACTTGCCATTAAAGAACGTCTTTTTATCAAAGATAACATCCCTAGTAGAGATAACAATACCTTTGTGCGGGATCCAGATCCTGTAGATATTGGTAGAGTTATAGCCAATAAGGTAGCTAATATAGGCTCGCGGATCTAGCTTGCTTAGTCTTTTCTTCTTTAGCTAGGCATCTAACGTCATCGCGTACACCCTATAGCTATAGGCTTTTAGGTGCGCCAATTATGGTTTTCTTAATCTCCCATTTGCTAGGTAGGTATGGAACCTTTTATATAGCAATTTCCATCCATTGCTTTCCCGTGGCGTTCGATCTCGAAGGTAGACTATATAGTTGACTATCTCGTTCTATAGGTCATGTGGTAGATTGGCAGCAATTCTTATTGCATATCCTTTCTTAATAATTACACCCCCTAAGCATTTAGCGGTACCGCTCTATACTTGGGTATATGGCGCCGAAGGCTCAAAGGTAATCCCTTAGGTCTATAGCCATTTAAGGGTTCTCCTTCTCCCTAGCTCGTTATCTAACCTAATAGTATTAACCTTAAGGTTATACCTCAGACGAATCCATTAGATAAAATCTTTAAGTACTTATAGTGTCTCCTTCTCCTTACTATACGTTGTTATAAAATATGGGAAGGTTCTTCCTAAGAAGGTGTTATAGATAAGTATAACTCGTACAAATCCCGTATATGCTTCCTTAAGGTCAGTCCAGTTAATATAGAGGTTAAGATAAGGTTTATTAATATTCTGTTCTAAGAACCTTCTTAAGACCTAATACTTGATTTTGGCAAGACTATAATATTAACATTCCATTATCTTTAGGCCTTAAAGCTTAACTCCTAGGGCGTTAATACCTAAATAATAAAGGCTTATAGGTCCTAAATAACCTAGACACAGATACTATAGTTATACATTACCTTTCGCATCTAGGCGAATATCTCTTAACGATACTCTGCGCTTCTATTAGCGGCGTAGCAGTCGGCTTGTATTAAACGCTAATAGACTTCCTAGTCGGACGTATTTAATAGTCTATTGTCCGTAACGTTCTTCTATTTAATATAGGATTGTATTATCCTTCCAAACTAGAAGATTGTTGTTTCCTTTATTATCCTAGAAGTACCCTTGCTTTCAAAGTAGACAGAACAACACTAGATTTGTATTGAAGTCTATATAAAAGGCAACGTCCTTAAGATATAGGATTCCCTTGCTCTTGTCTAGTTTTATAACTTGGATGGTAACATTGCCGTAGCCTAGTATAGGCACTTCTGAGCTGCTGGTAATGATATATTTATGTCTTAGAGCTTTCCTAAAGTTATAAAAACAAGAGAGGTTATTAAAGATATAGAGAGTGGTTCCTAAGTCCAGAATAGTTAATAGCTTTAGTAGATAGAGTTGACCAGTGTAATACAATTCTAGGAATATCGTATTAGCTTCTCCCTTAATCTTAACTGTCTTGTAACTCTTCTCGTCCTGTCGTTATTAAGCCTCGTCTTTTTGTTTTTTAAGTCTAATCTTTATAACTTAGTTAGCGAGATTCTTATTCTTTTCTACCTTCTTTAGCACCCTTTTGATGCGAGCATCTCTAATTATAACTCTTTTAGGTCTCTTGTCTTTAACTAAATACCAACAGTCTTAAAGGGAATGTCCTCGTTTCTCACACGCCAAGCACACAGGTAGTAGCTTCTTGCGGGACGTCTCCTCGTCTACTAGTGACCTGGCTCTCTTTAAGCGTCTAGTATATGCTAAAATTCCTTTCCTTAGACCTTTAGTAGTATTAGAGTAATCTATTATGGCTTGCTCTGCGAAGTCTACATTAAAGGTACTCCCTCTTGTAGTAGTATTGGCTTTCTTTAAGGGTATTCTAAGTCCTTCTTGTAGCTCCTTTGCTACTCTGCAGTATTCGGAAGATCTCGACTTCTAAGGGTTATTTGACTCGGTAGTATACTTTACATAGTAGGCGTTGCTGAACGGTTGAATAACTTCTACCAAATCTTGTAGCCAGATTCTATCGGATATTTAAAGGATCTTATACTTCTCTCCTAGGGATATTATGTGTTCCCATTAATCTAGCTACTAGTTTAATTTTAACAACTATTTAAACCCCTTAAGGGCTTCTATGTACTGGTATTATACCTTCTTCCTAATAAATGATGAGGTAGGTTCTGTGTTCTCCTTTAGCCAAGATAGCCATTCTTTGACTGTTAAGGAAGGGTCAAGTAGTAGCTTCTTCTGAATTAATACTATAGACGTAATCTAGGTGCGGATCTATTAAAGATAATCTTCCTATCTAAGGAAATGCTTTATGTCCTAGTTGTAGTATCGTCTGCTATTCTTGTACACTTTTTGTTAATTCGTTGAGAGCTATATATATAAGGTTACATTCTTATTGAAATCTATGACCTTTAGAAGAGGTGGTTTTTCAAGTAGACCTTCTTAAGGTGCTTCTGTGGCTGGGTTAACGTGGGCCTAAATTTGCTAATCTATAAGGGCTTATAGTTGCCAGATCCATTGCTCCCAGTCTTCTAGTTTATTGAGGATAATCATAGTTGACGAACTTAATATTAGTGGAGTCATTTTGACTAATAGGCAAAGAAGGATTTGAGATGGTATTTTTGTCTTTAGGATCGTCCTTGTTATTAGGGTTATCCTATAACAATTAAGGTAGGATTTCTCGTAGAATCTCGTGGAATCTCGTGGAAAAATTATCCTGTAACGATTAAGGTAGGATTTCTGTCAGAGTCTGCGTCTTAACGATAAGGTGTCAGAGTCTAACAATAAGGTAGAATTTCTTCAAATAATTAAGTAATAGCTAACTAGCTTCTTAAGTCAGCAGACCAGGCTCATAACTGTCACGAAATTTAGATAGATGAGGGGTTCATTAATAAAATAGGTTAATGGATTGATGATCTTATATCGTGTCTTTTTAACCTTAATCTGACGTGTCTTTAGTAACGTGTCTTCGTGTATATAACTTATACACGTGACCCACGCCTTTAGAGAATACAGATTATCTAACAGTATCTTTTTAGTATATAACTTAAGCCTTACTTAGTCTCTTTATATATCACTCCGACTTAGTACCATACTAACTTGGTTTATTGTCGCACTTTACACCATTATATATCTTTAATATCAACCTAACCTATAACCCAATTAATCTTTGGATTATACTCCTATAACTAAGGCATTCCTAGTATCGCCTTATCCTATCCTAATAGTAGGATATTAAAAGACATTCTAACTGGTCTCCCTTTAATAGTTATCTAAATAGGTCCTATTTTAAGATTAATAATACCTCCT